>FLNX01001163.1_pt1 | contig 24556 bp, 17 predicted proteins | sample 1140341 | NCBI WGS metagenome assembly FLNX01 (sample SAMEA3878208, study PRJEB12797) | bioreactor metagenome | biome: Moose rumen | place: Sweden | collected 2011-10 | reverse complement strand
CAAAGACGGTGATAGTGTCGCTGGACGGGGTATGCTCTAAGCGCCAAAAGGACACGAGGCCACCGAAAGATCCAAATGAGCCTTTCTTCCAGCGTGACGAACTTGAGGGTCCGGAGGATCTAAGGCGTGCGCCCGATCCGAAGAAACGTCCTAAGGTTGAAACCGCAGTGGCTCACATAGACTTTGACGGCAAGAAGTATGTGATGGCTGATACCAACATGTTCGCCCTTTGCAAGCTTGTACTGGCTTTTCTGTTGCATCATGGACTGCTTGAGGACAGGAAACTCATTTTCCTCTCAGACGGTGGCAAAGACATCAAAGCGGCTGTTGAACACGTGTTTGCTTTCTGCCCATACGTCATAATGTTGGACTGGTATCACCTCAAGAAGCACTGTCTTGAGATGCTCAGCATGTCGGTGGTCGGCGGCAAGAAGCATCGTGACATACAGTCGGAAATACGCAGGAACCTGTTTCGAAGACTGTTTAATCACAGACTCTTAAAAAATAAGCGCTTGACTTAGAACGGGGAATAACATCGGGGACTAAGTGACCGCACAGGTCGAAATGATTTCGCCAAGACCTGTCTGGCTCTGGCGCACCTGCAAGAGGACGAGATTGATGTGGAGGAACTGGGAAACTACCTGTCAGAAAATTTCAGAAAAACAACCAAGCATTCTCGCTACAGAAAGACCTGATTACAGAACGAACATCAGGAGAATTATGCGGATTTATGACTATCTCCGCTGGGGGAAAAGAACTTCCTGACTAAAGCACCCGCCTAACGGACACCGTACAGGAAGCCCCTTTCATCAGAAGCACCTATGAACTAAAGCGAATGTAGAACAGACACCGGACACTCAGCGCTTCCCTCACTGACATATTAACAGATGTCAGCAAACTTGGGAATTGTTAAAGATCCCTGCGGCGCCATTCTGCGTCAGTGCTGTGCAGTGCACACCACTCCACTTCTGAGATAAGCCCGGCTTAAAACTTCTCTGCGATCTGGCAGGGTAGCATGTCACCGGCAGAAGACGGTGCCGGCAGCAGAAAACAGGAAACCAGCACCGATTCCCCTCCTCAGGCAGGAGACAATCCTCACCTCAGGAACAGATCTGATCTTTGTAAGGCGCCGGGATGATCTGGGCCTTGCCGGAGCGCTTCACCGCATACAGGGTGCTGTCGGCCACCAGCATCATGGCGTTCTCATTAAGCTCCCGGGTGGCGTCCTCCGCAAAGCAAACACCGGCGGAGAAATCCAGGTAGGAGGCGGGATCCAGCTGGATCCGGCGCTTCAGGAACTCCGACAATTCCTTCACAAAGCCGTTCCGGGAACGCACCTGGTCACGGATCCGGCCCATGGCCGCCATGGCCTCATCCCGTCCGGTCTCGGTGAACAGCACCACAAACTCGTCGCCGCCCCAGCGGCACACATGGCAGCGGTCGGACTCCAGGGTGGACAGGATGTTGGAGAACCAGATCAGCAGCTTATCCCCCACCTCGTGGCCCCAGGTGTCGTTGTAGTGCTTGAAGTTGTCCAAATCAATGAAGGCCAGGGCGCAGTTGCGCTGCTTGCGGATCTCCCGGAGCACCCCGGTGAAGTACTGCCGGTTCTTGAGCCCCGTAAGCTGATCCCGGGTGCTCAGGATCACCAGCTGCTCCCGCTGCCGGAGGTTCACGATCTTGATGGCCAGCTGGTTGGCAATGAACTTGATGGTCTCCATCTCCTCAGCATCAGTGACAAAGTCCCCGATGTAGGTGGTCAGCACCACATGGCCGATGATCCGGGAGGAGTCCTTCAGAGGCAGCAGGATCACCGAGGAGAAGAAGTCGTTGTTGCCGATGGACACCTTGTTGAAGATGTTCTGCTCCGAATGCACCCGGGCCTTGATGAACTTCTCAAACTTCTCGTAGGTGAAGATGAAGTTCTTCAGCTGGCTGTAGGAGGCCAGCATCTCATTGCGCCGGGTGGCACCCTCGATCAGGTAGACAAAGCCTCCCTGGACGTTGTAGTGCATGCACAGCAGCCGCAGGGTCTCCGAGGAGATATAACTCAGATCGTCCGAGTCGCTGGTGAGCTTCTGCAGGATGGAGCACAGCTTCATGCCGTACACCTGCTTCCACAGATCGGCCATGGTCTGCTCCTGCTGGATCATGTACAGGATCTGCTTCAGCTCCGACAGGGGGATCTCGGGGCGGTCGTCAAAACTCACATTCTGGTGGTTCCAGCTCATCACCAGCTTCCTGAGGCCGTAGCCGTCATAGCCGTGGGAGCGGCACAGCTCCGCCCCCTTCTTCAGGGCCTCATAGGCGGCCGGCACGTCATTCCACCCCCGGAACACGTAGACCAGGCAGGAATGGAACAGGAGTTCATGCAGGGGGCTCAGCTGGGCCAGGTTCTTGGTGAAGGCCAGGCGGGCCTCCCCCAGGAATTCATAGGATCGGTTCTCCTCATGGTAGATCTGGGAGAGCATGGCCTGGAGCAGGGGGCGCATGAAACTGCCCTGATCGGAAACGTCAATGTCCAGATTCAGGCTGTTCTGCACCGCCCGGGCCGCATGGACATAATGCCCCTGGCAGAAGTAGGCGAAGCCCTGGAGCAGGAACACATCGTGGATGTTCTTGAAGGGGAAGTACTTGGTGTCCTTGATCTTCAGGATCTCCCACAGGGTGTTCAGCACCCGGAGAGTACCGTTGTTCTCCCCGATGAGGAAGTAGCACCAGGCCAGGTTGTAAAGGGTGCTGGAGATCTCCGACACGTCGGAGAGGTTGATCACCGTGCGCATGGCGTCGATGAAGTACTTCAGTGCGCTGGAGAAGTCCTCCTTCAGCAGGTAGAGGTAGCCGATGCCGTTCTTGATCCGGGCCAGCTCCGAGGGGATGTTCAGGCGGCTTCTGAGCTTGTCGCTCTTCTGAAAATAGGAGATGGCCTCCTCGATGAGGCCCATCTTCACGCTGATCACCCCCCGGGCCTGGAAGGCTGCCGCCAGCTCCAGCTGGAGATCCTCCTTCTGGGCGATCTCAATGGCATCATCAGCGTAGCGGGTGCACATCTCATTGGTGAGCACCCCCTGGTTGAAGGGCTCCTGGGAGTAGATCCGGGCCATGACATACACCAGCTCCCGCTTCATGTCCGCCACCTTCAGATCGTCGATGAGCATCTTGATGCGGTCGTAGGAGAAGGCCACCGCCGCCGCGTCCCGGATGAAAAACTCGCAGAAGCGGGTGCGCAGGGCCAGCCGGTCGGAGGACAGGTTCTGGGCGAATTTCAGGCTGTAGGTGATGTAGCGGTTGGCGCTCTTGAAGTCCCCCCGGAAGATGTTGATGTATGCCAGCTCCAGGTTGGACAGGCACAGGGTGTGTTCGTCATTGTGGGACTGCCCCAGATCATTGAGGCGGTCGAAGGTCACCAGGGCGTCCTCGTGCATCCCGGAAAACAACTGGGTGCGGCCCAGCAGGAGGGTGATGCGGATCTTGGTGTCCAGGGACAGATCCCCGGAGAGGCTGCTGCGGGTGGCCAGGGACGTCAGGACGGCATAGGCTTCCTTGAAGCACAGAAGGTTGATGAGATTCTGGGCCAGATCCAGCTGCTCGGTGATCCCTGGGCCTGGATGGGGCCCCCGGGCGCTGGGCCAGGTGATCCGGGAGGTCCGGTGCAGCCGGTTGCGCACATGGACGATCTTGCCCCGGCACTCCATGTCCCACATCCAGCGGGACCAGCAGTCGTCCAGATCCTTGTGCTGATCCCGCTCCACCGGCACAAAGGAGCAGAAGATCAGGAAATTGCCGTTGTGGCGCTTGTGATGGACAAAGCTGGAGAAGAATTCCAGGATGGCCTGGGTGGCATACTGGAAGTTGGCCACGAAGATCAGCACATGCTCTCCGGACTTGGTGAGCTCGCTGAACAGATCCGTGAACACCCGGGTGTACAGCTGAACGCGGTAGGTGAGATCGTCCGGCAGGGGGAACTCCAGATCCGGACTGCGGCCGGTGATGATGAAGTCCACAATATCCCGCCGATCCGGGTTCATCAGGGCCAGGTTGCTGAGCACCGTCTCCGGGTGATCATGATCGATCTCCCCGGCCAGGGCCAGAAAGAGGGAGGAGATGATATTCAGGGGATCTGAGGCGTCTTCGGGGGTGAGCTGAAAGCGGATGACATGGCGGAACTTCTCCGCCTCGCAGAAGGAGTCGGCAGCGGCAGTGAAGGAGGACTGGTCGCTGACGGTAAGGAAATAGCAGTCACCGCTGCCGGCGGTAACAAATGATCTGTAATATTTGGACAGGATGTCCGCAATCACCGAAGCCACACTATTCCTATGCCGGCCGTCCTGCCGGAGATGTTGAATCCCTGGGACCGGGTCCGGGGAAAGCCCCCGGGCACAGCAATCAAAGTCATTGTAGCAAAAAGCCCGGATCAATGGCAACCAGCGCCCCGGAGAGCCGTGACGGGCGTTTTAATTAGAAGCTAAGGCTGATAGAATGACTCCTCACAGCCGGATCCGGAAGGGAGTTTGCGGATCTTTGCGGATCGGCGAGGCGGGTGCGGGAGGGTGTCCTGCGCCCGGGGCAGAACGCGGGTTTAGGCGGCAGTGAGAGGAGGGTGATCATGGGCACAGCATCCCAGGACAGCAGGATGAATGCCCTGGCGGCCATCAGCGGCCGGGCCGGGGAACAGGGTAAGGGACACCGGATCATGCTGATCCGCCACGCCCGGACCATCTGCCCGCCCTGCCTCTACGGCCGCACCGACGTGGACATTGAGGAGCCCCTGGACAGCGGCTTTGCGGCCTTTGTCCGGAAGCACCGCCTGGAGAACGCCCCGGTGTGCTCCTCCCCCCTGCAGCGCTGCCGGCGCACCGCCGCCCATTTCCTGAAAGCCCAGGGAAAGGAGGGCTGTGAACCGGAGATCATCCCGGATCTCCAGGAGATCTTCCTGGGAGAGCTGGACGGTCTGCCCTTCAGCAGTTACACCCCGAAGCAGCTGAAGTTCCTGGAGAGCGCCATGCGCTGCCCTGCCCGGGCCCGGATCCCCGGCGCCGAGCCCCTGTCATGCCTGGCCGCCCGCACCCGGCACGTGCTCCAGGAGCTCCTGCGCCGGAAGGAGGATCTCATTGCCGTGACCCACTGCGGGGTTATCAAGATGATCTATGCAAGTCTGGCCGGGATCAATGTCCGAAGCAACCGGCTGTGGCTGGACTGGCAGCTGGGGTTCCTGGCAGGCCTGATGATCTGCGCCCAGGAGTGCCCGGACGGGCGGATCAGCACCACCTTCACGGTGCTGGAGCCGGTCTCAGAGCATCCGTCAGATCGGGAGAATGCCTGAGAGTCAAACGCCAAACCAGGAAAATGCCTGAGGATCTGCCGGATCGGGGTGAGAGTTGGAATTCAGCCCCCGGGTCGGGAGAACGAATGAAGATCAGTCCCCCTAGCCAGGGAAAACATCTAACACCTGAGGATATCTGCTCCCCGGACCGGGAAAGCGCCTGAGGTTAAGCCTCAGGATCCCTCCTGCCCAGCCTCCCCGCCCCCATTTCCACGGCATTCCTCCCGCCAAACGGCGCAGCCATAGTCCTGCCCGGGAGCCTCATTCACAGAATGACCACGCTGTCATTTCCCCGTAACCTTCCCCAATGCAAAACCGCCCGCTGCGAAAATATCAGCGCCCTTCCCCATGAAAAAAATGAACATTCCCTCCGGTTTTTAGTCTGATGATTTGATCGGCATACAAAAAACGCACCTGTTTTGAGTTTATAATGCGATCAGATGTTTTCAGACCATGGAAGGTTGAACAGTCACATGAAGCAGATCCGAAGAATTCTGACCTTTGCGGCTGCCCTGGCAGGAGCCACGGCCGCCGTGTGGATGACGGCAGAAGCAGCCCAGGTGTTCAGCTGGGTGGATGACAAGGGTGTCACCCACTATTCCCAGCATCCGCCCCGGGAGGACGCCACCGCCCAGATCAACATGATTGACACGGTGTTCTCGCCCAGTGAACTCCAGATGATCCAGCGGATCAAGGATGAGAAGAAGAAACTGGCGGAAAAGAAGAATGCCAAGAACGAGGAGGAGATCATCCGGGGCTGCAAGGATCTGCACAACGAGAAGATCCGCTACTACCGCCGGAAGATCGAGGACACCTACATCGCCAATCTGAACAAGTGCGACATGAGCGTCCAGCATCTGAAGCCCTCCCAGGCACGTCCCCAGAAGGAGAAGTGCTATGCGGAGGCTCTGAAAGTGAAGATGGCCGATGTGTCACAGCTGCCCACCGAGGATGACTGCACTCCGGAAAGCTCCAAGAAGAAGTCCAAGGGCTGAGGCGCCCGCACAGGCTGACTTCTGAGACAGCATCTGACAGAACCCGGGGCTGCCCGCATGGCGGCAGAGCCCGGGTTTTCCTTTTTCCGCCTTGCAGGATCCTCTGCTTTCAGGTTTCTCCGTCATCAGCCCGCCGTCTTCAGCAATCCTCCGCCCTTCCAGTCCCGGTGACTGGGGCACCTCTTCACCCCAGGTGGCAGCCAGATCAGGCCGCCTTTTCCCCCAGCCCCAGGAGATCCCGCAACTGGCAGCGGACATTCTGATTGGGGATCCCCAGAACCGGCCGCCCCAGATCTGTCCCTGTCACGGTCAGCGCTCCCAGGGAAAAGCACCGGCTGATGAAGTGCCCGTCTTCAGCCAGCTGCTCTGCCGGGATCCCGGCCACCATCTGCGGCATAACAGTGTTTCCGGCCCCACTCCCGTCCAGAGCTGACAGAAGATGCTCCGCCCTGCCCGCCTCATTGCCGGAACGTTCTCTGCCCCCGGCGAACAGTTTGAGCACTGCCGCCGCACCGGGATCCGGAGCCACCGCCAGTTCTCCGGGGATCTGCCCGGTCTCAAGGATCTTCGCCAGGCATTCCAGCACCATGCGGCTGTTCACCCGGAAACAGATCCGGGAAAGCATCACAAACAGATCCGGATGAAAGGCCATGTCATCAGGGATGGTCGGCCAGCTAGCGGAAGATCCTTGATTCCCGGGGCTCATCACCCCTGGCGCCCGGCAGGAGTTCCGGTCCCGCCCCGGGGTCCCTGCTCCCCGATCTTCTTCCAGGCCACGTCGTTCCTGAGATACAGGGGAACCAGATCCTCCGGCGGCACCGCCTCCCCGGCATGGCTCCGGGCCCAGGGAAGCATGTCCGCAGCCGCCGGCAGCAGGGAATCCCGGATCTGCTCCGCCCCGGTCTCCGCCGCCACCCGGGCCAGGGCGGGATACGCCCCGAAGCCCGTGCCGGCGGCAATGAAGGAATGCCCGGCACACAGGCGCCGGATCTCCTCTCCGGCCTTTTCCGGGGAGCACACCCGCTCCTCGGCCGCCAGTTCGGCCAGATCACCGGCTCGCCGGTAGATCCCCAGGTAAACCTCCCCCATCCGGGCGTCAAAGGCACAGGCGGCCATCTCAGCGCCGCTGTTTCCCAGGCAGCCCTGGGCCAGGATCATCAGATCTGACACCCCCAGCAGCCGGAGATCCAGCCCCAGGCAGATCCCCTGGGCCGCCGCCACGGCAATGCGCACCCCGGTAAAGGCCCCGGGTCCCCGGCCGCAGGCCACCAGGGACAGATCGCCCCGGGTGAGCCCCGCCTCCCCCAGCACCTCGTCGCACATGCCCAGGATCCGCTCCGCATGGCCCCGGGGGATCACCTCCATCCGGGAGAACACCTCCTCACCCCGGAGCACCGCCGCAGAGCAGGCCTCCGTTGCTGTGTCCAGCGCCAGTATGTTCATGCTTCTCCCGTCTCCTCTGTCTGCCGCCGGAAGTCAGGATCCGGTCTCCTGATCTTCATCGTCATCATCACCATCATCCAGCTCCTCACTGAGCCCGTCATCATCCGCCTCCTGACCGGCATCAGCATTCTCCTGCCGGTGGCGCTTCCAGGCCTCTGCAATCTCCTCCTCAGATCCGGAGAAGGCAAAGGGCGGCAGCTCGTCCAGCACCGGCTTCCGGTACCGGAGCCGGCTGCCCGGTCCCAGCCGATCATCGGCAATGGCCACCACCCCGAAGTCCTTCTCCGATCGGATAAGCCGGCCCACCCCCTGCTTCAGGGCAATGATCATCTCCGGCAGGGAGTTCTCCATGAAGGGGTTGCGCTTCAGCACCTTCTCCACATAGTCGTTGATCTCCTTCTGGAGGGTGTCCAGGGGCCGGAAGGGCATCCGGTCAATGATCACACAGCACAGTGCGTCCCCCGGGATATCCACTCCCTCCCAGAAGGAGGATGTGGCCACTGCCACCGCATTCTTGTTCCGGAGCATGCCCCGGACGATCTCCAGCTTGCCGTTCTGCCCCTGGCAGTAAAGGGTGCGCTTCCCCAGGGCGGGACTTTCCTTCAGCAGATCATGGATCATCTCCATGGAGCCCATGCTGGTGCACAGGAACAGGAAGCCCCCGTCCAGGATCTTAAGCAGCGGGGCGGCATAGGCCACCACCTGCTCCGCATGCTCCTTCCCCAGAACCTTGCCCCCGGGGATGACGTCAGGGAAATACAGAAACCCCTGACGGGGATAGTCAAAGGGGGAGGACACCCGGAGATAGAGGTTGCCGGTGATCCCCAGGCGCCGGCAGTAGGATTCAAAAGAACTGCGGTAGGTCACCGTGGCGGAGGTGAAGACAAACACCGGATGCGTGACCGCAGCCGCAGGCACTGCGGCAGCCACCCGGATCCCGGACGGGGCTGACTCATCATCACCATCCTCCCCGCCGTCGTCCTCCGCCTCATCAGCGTCCTGATAGTCATCGTCATCATCATCCTGGACAATCGCCGGCGCGGGCGCATCCAGCACCTGCCGGCTGAAGGAGTCTGACACATCCATGGGGATGGTCAGGAGGCTGACGGTGGTTTCAGTCAGTTCGATGATCCTCACTGTGCCCGGAGTCCTGGCGGTCTGGGTGCTGAAGGTCTCAGCCGTCTCCGCCAGCTCATTTACCAGCCCCTCCAGGGTGGTGCTCAGGGTGTCCACCATGCCCCGGATCCTGCCCTTGAGGCTGCCCAGCAGACTCCTGAGCCCCAGCTCCCGGTTGAGGGATAGCATCTCCCCGGCATAGCTCTTCAGGATCTCCGCCACTCCCGGGCACTTTTCCAATGCCTCATGACACAGGACCGCAATCCCGCCCCGCTCAGAGCCGGTGCTCCGGAACCGGGAATACAGCTGACGGTAAAGATCCTCAGCCAGGCGCCGGGTGAGCTTCTCCGCCTTCCGGGAGGCGGAGGCGCATTCCCGGGACTTGGCCGACCGCCCGCCGTCATCTTCATCGCTCTTCTTCCGGCCCCTGCTCAGGATCCCGGAGAGCAGTTCCAGTATGGCGGCGATCTGCCGCACCGGGGTGTTGCCCTGCTCATTGGTGAAGGTGTCCCGGACCACCCCCGGCAGGTGGTGGGCCTCATCAATGACGATGACGTCCGGGGTCATGTTGAACAGCGGACGGGGCATCACATAGTTCTGCAGCAGCAGGTTGTGGTTCAGCACCAGCAGATCTGCCTCCCCGGCCCGGTTCCGGGCCAGACGGAAGCAGCAGTGCTCACTGTGCTCGCAGAACCGGCCCCGGCACAGATGGGAGTGGCCGGACACCTGATCCAGAAGGGAGCGGTCCATGCCCCGGGTGTTCATCAAAGTCAGATCTCCGCTGGGCTCCTGCTTCAGGAAATCCCGGATCTTCTTCAGATCCCTTGCGCGGTTGTCGCCGAAGGATATGGCCACCCCGGCCACCTCCCTCCCCACAGCCTCCTCCGCGTCCTCCAGCCGCGCGTGGCACAGGTAGTTGGAGCGCCCCTTCAGGGCAGCCACCCGGATATCCGAGCCCAGGATCTCCAGAATATGGGTGATATCCCGCTTCAGGAGCTGATCCTGCAGGTTGATGGTCCGGGTGCTCACCACCACCCGGAGTCCCAGCTTCAGCAGGGGGATCAGGTAGGCAAAGGTCTTGCCGGTGCCGGTGCCCGCCTCCACCACCAGGTTCCGGTGCTCCCGCACCGCCGCCAGCACCGCCTTGACCATCTCGGTCTGGGGCCTGCGCTCCCGGAAAAAGGCAGTGCGGCTGCTGAGCAGGCCGCCGCTGCGGAAGATCGCCAGGATCTCCCGCTCCTCCGCCGTGAGGCTGTCCTCCTCCAGGCTGAAGTTGTGCAGCACCTGGTCACTGCGGGGATGAGATGACTCCCGGGAGGCGGCAGACCGGAAGGAGCCGCCCCGGGAGGACGTGCTCCGGGAGTTCCGGCCGGTCCCCCAGGACCGCCCGGAAGGCTCATAGGGGGGAGGCACCATGTTCATGCTGTCCGGCACCGGCGGCGGAGACCAGTCCCCCGGGGGATAGGGCTCAGAGGCGGGGGATGAGCCGTAACCGGAAAAGCCGCCGGGGCCGGCGGGATAACCGCCCCCCTGCCCCGGGGCCGGAGCAGGACGGAAACCGGAGCCGGCTTGAGGCATCATGCCGGATCCGAAACGGGAGGTGCGGAACAGGCGGCCGCCCGGGGGAAGGCTGTCCCCGGGATCATGGGAGGGCACCGAAGGTTCCGGAGCACCGCCCCGCTGGGGAGGAAAAGGACCGGACATGTCCTGGAGCAGACTCGCAAAATAAGCCTCGTCCTGCTCCGGAGGACCGCCCCTGCCGTCATTCATTCCCATCTGCGCCTCCCTTTGCAGCAGCACTCCCAGTGGCAGGACAGAGCCTGCCGGACAAAAAAGAAATTGTAAGATCTTTGCCCCGGGATCGCCAGCAGTCAGTCCGGATCACTCCGTATGTCAATGATCCATCTCACATTTCCCCGGTTTCTCCCATGTCAGGATCAAGTTCATTCACATCCACATCCACATTCACATTCACATCCACCTTCACCGTCCCAGAGCCTGAGCCAGCCCTTTCCTTCCACCCCTCCAGGATCCTGAACGGGCACCTTACTTTTCAGATCCCTGGATCCGTGAGATCCGCCATGCCGCACAGGGCACGGTCATTGATGTCCGTATCCGCGTCATTCCTGCTATGATCCAGCCAGGAACAAGCTAAACGGAGGACAGGAATGGCACGGCTTTTCGGCCTTGCGGACTGCAACAACTTCTTTGTCTCCTGCGAGAAGGCCTTCCGGCCGGATCTGGCCCGCCGGCCCGTGGTGGTGCTTTCCAACAATGACGGCTGCGTGGTGTCCCGCTCCGCTGAGGTCAAGGCTCTGGGGATCCCCATGGGGGCGCCCCGGTTTCAGATCGAGGATCAGATCCGGCGCCACGGCATTGCCGTGTTCTCCAGCAATTTCTCCCTCTACGGGGACATGTCAGGCCGGATCATGCGCACCCTGAGGATGTTTGCCCCCTCAGTGGAGCAGTACTCCATTGACGAGGCCTTCTTCAACGCCTGGGAGGTGCCGGCCATCAGGGCAGATCCCGTCTGCGCCGGACGCCAGATCAGGGATTACATCCTGAAGACCACCGGCATTCCCGTGAGCATCGGCTTTGCCCCCTCCAGAACCCTTTCCAAGCTGGCCAACTACTACGTCAAGAAGCACCCGGAAACCGGCGGGGTGATGGATCTCTCAGATCCGGATCTGCAGCACCGGCTCCTGGCGGTGTGCCCCCTGGAGGATGTCTGGGGGATCGGCTCCCGGCTGCTGGAGAAGCTGCGCCTCATGGGGATCAGCACCCCCTGGGAGCTGGCAGCCAGCGATCCCGACGCCATGCGCCGCCGTTTCGGGATCAACATGCAGCGGACCATCCTGGAGCTCAACGGCGTCAGCTGCTTTGAATTTGAGGACTCCCCGGCGGTGAGGAAGTCAGTGGTCCACTCCTCCACCATGTCCGAGCCCTCGGACATGCTGCGCACCGTCTCCGAGGCAGTGTGCTCCCACACAGCATCTGCTGCCGCCATCCTGCGCCAGGACGGCCTGGCAGCCGGGGTGATCACGGTCTTCATCCGCACCGGCTTCTACCGGGAAGATCAGCTCTTCCACAGCGCCTCCCTGTCCGCCCGGCCGGATCCCGCCACCTCAGACACCCGGGTGCTCATGCACCTGGCATTGGATCTGCTGCGGACCATGTGGCGCCAGGGTCCCCAGTACAGCAAGGTGGGGGTCATGCTCACCGAGCTCACCGGCCTGGGAGGGATCCAGCAGAGCCTCTTCAGCACCCATCAGGACGACGACGGGAAGGGAAAGCGGCTCATGGAGGTCATGGATCGGATCAACGCCTCCGGCGGCCCCGGAGTGTTCTTCCTGGGTCAGGGAACCCCGGCCAGCACCTGGAAGTCCTCCCGGAAATTCCGGTCCCCCTGCTACACCACATGCTGGGATGACGTGATCCGGGTGCACTGAGCAGGGGAGCCCGGATCCCTGGGTGCGGCACAGCTCACCGCGGAGAAGAGCCGGCCAGCCCAACCAATCCCTGCCCAGTTCAGTTCAGTTCCGCCCCGCTCCGGACAGGCGTCCGGCAGAAGGTGGATCCGGGAAAAAGAAACTGTCCTGCCAAGGACGGTCCAGACGGCAATAAGAGTCTGTTGTACGTACAGCATAAGCCCGCAGAGGCTGATCTCCGCCCGGCAGCCGCCCCGGAGTCACAGCACACCAACCACACCTGGCAGTCTCCGCCCGCCGCCGTACCTTACCCCAAAAGAGAAAACCCGCCCCCGGAAGACGGCAGATGAAACTTCATCCGGCCGCACGCCCCGGGAACGGGTTAAGATCCCGGGCCCGGCCCGGGATCATCAGTGATCAGATCTGATCAGAAAACGCCACCGCAGGATCCTGCCCTGCGGTCCGCCCTGGCATTACAGGGTCTTGGAAGCGCTCTCGATGATCACCTGGAAGTCAGGAGCCTTCAGGGAGGCGCCGCCCACCAGGCCGCCGTCGATATCCGGCTGACGGAACAGATCATAGGCAGTCTTGGCATTGCAGGAGCCGCCGTAGAGGATCCGGACACCCTCAGCCACAGCAGGATCATATTCAGCCAGGAGCTTGCGGATCCCGGCATGGACGTTCTGGGCGATTTCCGGGGTGGCGGTCTTGCCGGTGCCGATGGCCCAGATGGGCTCGTAGGCGATGACAGCCTTGCTGAAGGAGGCGATGCCGCAGGCGTCAATGACAGCCTTCAGCTGGGTGGCGCACACCTCAGTGGTCTGGCCGGCCTCAAACTGCTCCAAACTCTCACCGATGCACAGCACCGGGATCAGGCCCGCATCCTGGGCGGCGCGGAACTTGGCAGCCACCACAGCATCGGTCTCATTGTGGTATGCCCGGCGCTCGCTGTGGCCCACAATGGCATAGGTGCAGCCGAACTCCCGGAGCATGGCCGGGGAGTTCTCGCCGGTGTAGGCGCCGGAAACGTGCACGTCCACATCCTCACTGCCGTACTTCAGGGCGGATCCCTTGGTCAGCTCCTCCACCATGCCGATGAAAATCACCGGGGCGCAGACAGCGGTCTCCACACCGGAGTTGGCAGCGGCGGGCTCCAGCAGGGCCTTCACCAGGGCGGTGACGGACTCCTTGGTGCCGTTAAGTTTCCAGTTTCCCATTACCAGAGGTGTTCTCATTGCGATCTCCAAACAAAACAATAGAATAGTCAGAACACTGACCGACGGCGCTATTGTACCAAAATTCCCCGGAAAGCGGCGGGAACACGCCGCATGTGTCTTTCCTTTGTCTTTGTCTTTTGAACGGTGCAAGAGTAAAATTGAGCCGTTTTTGAAGCCCGGACGGGAACGCCAGCGCGTTCCCTCCGGATAGCCCAGGAGAACAGATCCATGAACAGAACCACCGCCCTTCTGAGCGCCCTGCTTCTTGCCGGCTGCGTGCAGAACGCGTCCCAGATGGACACCCGGCTCCAGGAGCTGGCCGCCGCCCAGGACGAGCTCAGGGCCGGAAACAGCTCATCCAGCGAGGCCATCATGACGGAACTGCGGAACATCCGGGAAAAGCAGGAGGAGACCGCCTCCCTGGCAGGCCAGATCCGGGATCTCCGGGCGGAGAACAGCCGCCTGCTGAAGGAGATGGCCGCCCTGAAGCGGGACCGGGCCCCCGCCGCCGCCCAGTCCTCCCAGTCCGCAGGCACTGCGGAGAAGGAGGTGGTGTACAGCAGCAAGCCCTCCACCAAGAAGTCCGCCGACGGCAAGATCATCGTCGGCTCTGAAGAGTGGGGCCTTCTGGAGGACTACGAGATCGCCCTGCTAGGCCGCACCGACACGGGTGCCACCACCTCGGGCCTCCATGCGGTGAACATCGAGCGCTTTGAGCGGGACGGCAAAAAATGGGTGGGCTTTGATCTGCCGGATCTGGATGGGCAGCTGCACCATCTGGAGGGCCGCCTGGTGCGCAGCGCCGCCATTGTCCAGTCCAGCAACGCCGACGGCACCCAGGAGCGCCCGGTGGTGCAGATGAAGCTGAAGGTGGGGGACGTGTCCAAGAAAGCTGAGTTCACCCTGGTGGATCGCAGCCACATGCAGTATTCCATGCTTCTCGGGCGGGAGTTCATGAAGGACGATGTCATCGTGGACATCGGCCTGGAGCAGAACCAGGGCCGACCCGAGGCCTCCCTCTACATCGGCAAGAAGAAGATGAAATAACCCCCCGCCCCGGCTCCAGGCAGCCGGGGCACCTGTGTCCGGGGACGGAGTCAACAACCAACCATGATGTCACGCAAGTCCTACTATCTGATCATCACCCTGCTGTTCCTGCTGGGGGCGGCCCTGATGCTGTACCGCAACATCGCCTTTGAGGTGCCCTGGTTCCCCTCGGAGCAGCGGGAGATCTGGTCCGTGGAGGCCAAGATCCGCTTCAGCGCCAACCAGGAAAACCAGCCGGTGAAGCTGTCCTTCGCCGTACCCCGGAGCCAGCGGGGCTTCACAGTGCTGTCCGAGACCCCCTCCAGCCCCGGCTACGGGGTGAACTTCACCCAGGACAAGAACCAGGGCCGGGCCATCTACGCCACCCGGGAGGCCTCGGGGCCCCAGGAGCTGTTCTACACCGTGAACATCCTGAAGGATCCCGCCGCCCGGGATCAGGAGGTGAAGATCCCCCGGATCCGCTTCTCCGAGGATGACGATATCACCACCAGCGCCAAAAACACCCTGATCACCGCCGCCCGGGGCCGCTCCGCCGACACCGCCACCCTGGTGACGGAGCTGTACAAGATCATCAGCTCCGCCGATCAGAACGCCAAGCTGCTGCTGAAGGACACCAAGGCCTCGGTGCTCATCACAGATCTCCTGCTCCGGGCCGGGATCCCCGCCCGGGTGGTGAATGTGCTGAACCTGAAGGACAAGCGCAAGCGCCAGAGCCTGGAAGACATGGTGCAGTTCTTTGACGGGGAGGATTATTTCCTGCTGGATCCCCGGGACGGCTCCTTCGGCCATCCTGAGGATGTGCTCCTCTGGGAGTACAACAGCACCCCACTGATCGATCTCACCGGAGGCAGCAACGCCGAGGCCAGCTTCTCCATGGCCCGGAAGTATGTCCCCGCCCGCACCGCCCTGAGCGAGAAGTTCAGCAACACCGAGCTCATCAACTTCTCCCTGGATCTGCTGCCCCTGGAGGAGCAGGCCATCTTCCGGGATATCCTGCTGCTGCCCGTGGGGGTGCTGGTGGTGGTGTTCCTCCGGATTGTGGTGGGCCTCAAGACCTCCGGCACCTTCATGCCGGTGCTCATCGCCATGGCCTTCATGAAGACCCATCTGCTGGTGGGCGTGGTGGGACTGCTGCTCATTGTCAGCATCGGCCTCATCATCCGCTTCTACCTGTCCCGGCTGAACCTGCTGCTGGTGGCCCGGATATCCTCGGTGATCATAGCGGTCATCGGGATCATTGTGTTCCTGACGGTGATCACCTTCCAGTTCGGGATCACCGAAGGCATGAAGATCACCTTCTTCCCCATGATCATCCTCTCCTGGACCATTGAGAGAATGTCCATCCTCTGGGAGGAAGAGGGCGCCCGGCAGGTGTTCGTCCAGGGTGGCGGATCCCTGCTGGTGGCCATCCTGGCATACCTTGCCATGAGCAGCCTGCTGATCCAGCATCTGACTTTCAACTTCCTGGGCCTGCAGCTCATCATTGCCGCCCTGGTGCTGATGCTGGGCAACTACTCGGGGTACCGGCTCACGGAGCTCAAGCGCTTCAAGCCCCTGGTGGACGAGTTGAGCGCCCAGGGCCAGCCGGGATCCTCCGGCAAGATCAGCAGCGGGGACTGATCCATGTTCGGCTTTCTGAAGAACTACACCTCCCCCTTCAAACTCGCAAAGATCGGGATCATGGGGATGAATGTGCGCAACTGCCGCTACATCAGCCCCTACAATCCCCGGGAGCTCTACCCCCTGGTGGACGACAAGCTCCAGACCAAGCGCATAGCCATGAAATACGGCGTCACCGTGCCGGTGCTCATTGGCTGCATCCGGCACCAGCATGAAGTGGGGGGCTTCACCTCCCTCATCGGTGACCGGACGGAGTTCTGCATCAAGCCCGCCCAGGGATCCGGCGGCAAGGGGATCCTGGTGGTGGCCGGAAGATCCGGGGATCACTTCCTGAAGCCCAACCGCCAGGAGATCACGGTCCACGACATCGAACGCCACATCTCCAACATCCTGGCCGGACTCTTCTCCCTGGGGGGCAAGCTGGACAAGGTCCTCATCGAGGAGCTGATCCACTTTGACAATGTGTTTGACGGCTACTCCTTCGAGGGGGTGCCGGACTCCCGGGTGATCGTGTTCCGGGGCTTCCCGGTGATGTCCATGATGCGGCTGTCCACCGCCCGGTCAGACGGCAAGGCCAACCTGCACCAGGGCGCCGTGGGAGTGGGCCTGTGCCTGAACACCGGCCGGGCCGTCCGGGCTGTGCAGTTCAACACCCCGGTCCACGTCCATCCGGACACCGGCAGCGATCTGAGCAAACTGCAGGTTCCCCACTGGGAGCGGGTGCTGACCCTGGCCTCCTCCTGTTATGAGATGTCGGGACTGGGGTACATCGGCACGGACATCGTCCTGGATCGGGACAAGGGTCCCATGCTCCTGGAACTCAACGCCCGGCCGGGCCTGGCCATCCAGATTGCCAACGCCGCCGGACTCCTGCCCCGGCTCAGACAGATTGAGAAACTGCTGAAGGACGATCCCCGGATGACCGTGGAGGAGAGGGTGGCCTACTCCCGGAAGCACTTCGGGGTCTACCAGGAGTAGGAGTTACTGCTTCTGCTCCTGCCCGACCGCTGGTTTCTTCATACCCGCCCACGGCTTTCTTCGTACCCGCCGCCGGCAGTACTCTGCCCCGCCTGCCTGGCCGGAAACTCTCCTGACAGGAAACCAGTTCCGGGCGGCGGCTCTCAATTCACCCAGAGTACAGCACACCCGCATATCCGGCATGCGGTGATCCGGTTCAGGTGTCCCGGCACCGGTTACCGCAGACACTCTGCGCACTCCCGGCAAAACCGGCACAAATCACCTTGCGCCCCCTTCTGGCACAGCATGAATGGCCCTTTCCACAACTGCAAAGCCACGAAAGACTAGGGTTATCCTGCGCACTGCCGGCAAAACAAGCACAAAGCACTTTGCGCACTGCCGGCAATTTCAGTTCTGAACTCCCTGGGACCCCGTATGACACACTGGGAACCACGCTGACTGCAGCCCCAAAGCCACGAAATGCCATCAGGTTATCCTGCGCATTGCATGCAAAACCGTTGAAAATTACCTTGCGCACTCCCGGCAATTAGTCACCAAAACACACGGCGCAACAATACTGACACGCCAGAAATCACCCTTTCCGCGGTGTAAACCTGAAATCGAAGGTTTCAAAGATTTCTCCAAGTGAGTTCAAGACTCATACTGCGACATTGCGCAGGTTTTACTGGACACAGTCACTTATTCACAAGCGGACATCTTGATTTTGGTCGACAACCTTGGCGATACGGTCTAACATGATACCCTAAACTTGATTTGGGCAAGGTTTTCTCCAAACTTTTTAGCTTATCCTCTGGCTATATTCCAGTCCCAAAGTTAGCTGAAGAGTTTTTTCGTAACCCTTTTTGATCCCCAAGTCACGGATTCCGGCTGGATACCATGGTTAAACATATACTAATGCAATTCGGAAGAGTGATATCAGTGCCAAATGAATGGTAGCGTTAGAGCCCCAAAGCCCCCCAAAAAACAAATAACGATATTATCTCATGCATAATAAGAATATATAGCAGATTGTAAGGTGGATTGTTGTGATTTCGTCGAGCCATATGGAAGATATCCATATTAGTTATATTTCAGCTCTTTGTGCTTCAGCGGGAATATCGTATGACACTCAACGACATGATGACGATAGTACAGATGGTATTATCAAAAAAAGAATTAAACTACCAAATACTACTGTTGATGCTTCTCTCCGTATCCAACTTAAAAGCACATGTTCACATTCATCGTATAAAGAACAAGATGAAGCAATTAAATACTCATTGAAAGTTAAAAACTACAACGATCTATGCATAAAAGGCACAACACCAATAATTCTAGGGTTACTTATTTTACCTGAAGATAGAGATTCTTGGGTTAAATCTAATTTAGATGAGTTGTTAATCAGAGGAAGAATGTATTGGGCTGATTTTTCGAGATCACCATTATCTAGCAATACAAGTTCCGTTACTATTGAAATTCCCAAAACAAATGTTGTCAATAAGGAATTTTTATTAGAAGCATTGTCAAAGATTGCAACGGAGGAATGGCCGTCATGATATACACTATAAACTTAAAGGATTTAACTGAAAAAATAAATCCTCTTACCTTTGCAAAATACTTGACAAGCACTGGATGGACTAGCTTTCCCACAAAAAAAGATTATATAAAAATCTTTCAGTATAAATTAAAAGGCGATGATTTTTATCAAATAATTCTACCAATAGACAGAACATTATCTGATTATAAAATTGCCATGTATAATGCCATTGAAACTGTTTCTGCAGTTGAGAAGCAATCAACCGAACAATTAATGCTATATTTATTGAATCCTAATACAGATATACTAAAAATTAGATTAGACAACAATAATATAGAAACAGGCAGTATCACAATCGATGACGGAATTCGCATATATGAAAACGCCAAGAAATTATTAGTAGCAACAGCACAAGATATTATAAACCCTAAACGTTATCATCAAGGAAGGATCGACGACACCGTTTCCAAATTTATTGATAGTTGCAGATTTGGACAAACAGAAATAGGCAGTTACGTTGTATCCATAGTGTGTCCTTTTGCTGAGATTGATAAACAGAAATCATTTAGACAATTAAGCATTTTTTCTGATGAAGAACAATGTGCATACTCATTAACAAGGCAAGTAACAAATAGGTTAATGACCAACATTGCCTCGATCAAAGCCTCAATTGACTCCGGTGATTATACCAACTTGGCAACACCTTCTGAAAATACAATAATAAGTGCAAATTTTTTTGAAGCATTAATGGGTTTAAACTTAAATTCTGAGGGAACAAATCTGGAGATTATTGCACAATGGGCCCCTTCTGTTAAAATCAATCGAACCAGCAAAAGTAAAATTGCGCTATCCTATGACTATTGCCAACCGATATCAGATACAATTAATAAATTAAAAGAAACAAAAAAAGAAGCTGTAAAGATAGTCGGTCGGATAAAAAAGTTAGAATCTTCACCTGAACTGGAAACAAGAACATCCGGGAAAATTACAGTAGTATACCTAGATGAAAATGGCAATAAGAAATCAAGTGTAGCAAGCCTGTCAAGAGAGGATTATCTAAACGCTATAAAAGCTCACACCGAAGGAAATTATGTTGAAATTACTGGAGAATTTTCAGGTCAGAAAAACAATATACTTAACTGCGAGTCCTTTTCTGTAATTGAATAAGCAGAATTTATAAGTCGCATATTATGAATGGACACAACTTTGTAGAAACCAGATTCTCAGCAATACACACATAAGCCTGCCGCCCCTGTGACCAGGGGATGTGTGTTATTCTGAGGCATCTTTACATTTAAAGTGATCTGTTTCTAAGAGTATCAGACTTTGGGGTACAGAGTGTCTGCGGCAAACGCATTCTTTATTCAAAGCACGGGAAAACAGCTATTGTTCAGATGTCCAACAACCAGTTTCTTTCCAGATATCTGATCAAGTTGATCCGGGAACGGCACATCAATGAGCACGGCTTACAACAATCTCTTCTATTTCTCCATCCCGGACAACCTCTATGTTGCCAAGGCACCCGAGGTGCATGCTGTGACGGCGTGACAGCGGCAGACGCATATACGGCCCTGGATGAGATCATTGAACTGCGTGCTGACAGCTGCAGGCAGAACCGGATCCCGCTGCAGAAGCCTCTAAAGAAGCTGGAATCAACCAGTCCATTGGTTCTTGAGGTTGCCTCCCGCATCGTAAAGAGAAGGAAATCAGTCACCTTACTGCAGCTGCAAGACCTCTGCTATTACTGCAAGGTATGGTCTCTGATCTGGTTTGACACTCCCCTGTTCAGGGAAGAGTTTCAGGCATGGGCAGACGGACCGGTAAACGCGGATCTGTTCCACAAACTCCGGGAATACCAGACAGTCCGACCGGAGGAATTACAGTTCCCTCATGCCTTCAGCGATTCAGAGGAGAGGTTCATCAACTGCATCCTGACCGCCTATGGCTGTGAGTCCGGTGATGATCTGAGCGCTATATCACACGCTGCGAGGGTGCCTGGAACATAGCAAGAGGGGACATACCCGAAGAGACACCGTCGACTAGCGTGATCACTGATGAAATGATCAGGCGGTCCTACACCGTCAGATCCGAGGAAGAGGGAAACCAGAAGCCTGCCATCTCGGGACAGTGAATGCAGCACAGGTGGTGTCCTCGCTGCGGATCTGGCAATGAGAAGCCGGCCAGTGGTGACTCCTGGAGGACCATCACCCTGCCCCGGACATTTCCCTGTCTCGTGCAACCATGAGCATTGCCAGCAAAACCGGTCAGGCTCCCACACCATGCCCCGGCAGCACCGCAACCAGATCACCGGAAGACACATGATCCGACACAAGATCTACGACAGACTCCTGAACTGGAAGAACACAGCAAAAGGAACCAAGGCTCTGCTGATTGAGGGCGCCCGGCAGGTTGGCAAGACCACCACGGTCACGGAGTTTGCCCGGAGGGAATACCGCTCCCACATCCTGGTGGACTTCAACTGTGCCAGCAGGAAGATCCTCAGCCTTTATGACGGCGGCCTGAACAACCTGGACATCTTTTTCCAGATCCTCTCCCTGGAGTACGGCACCTGCCTGCACAGGCGGGAGTCCCTGATCATCTTCGACGGAGTCCAGAAGTTTCCCCAAGCCCGGGAGGCAGTCAAATATCTGGTGGCGGACGGGAGATACGACTTCATTGAGACCGGATCCCAGATCTCGATCCGGGAAAATGTCGACCCCATAACCATCCCCTCCGAGGAGCGCAAGCTCAAAATGCACCCGGCGGACTTTGAGGAATTCCTGCTCTTCATGGGGCATGATGCTCTCATTGAGCACATCCGGGAATGCTTTCAGAAGCGTCAGCCCCTGGAGCAGAGCCTGCACACGAAGGTCATGCACCTGTTCAGCGAGTACATCCTTGTGGGGGGAATGCCCGGGGCACTGACCGCCTACAGGAACAGCGGACGGGACTTCCTGGCCGCCGAAGCGGTGAAGCGGGACATTCTGAACCAGTGCCAGGAGGAGATCCGGCAGGCACCCCGGCGCTACAGTGCAAAGGCGGCGGGGATCTTCAGGAACCTCCCCGGCTATCTGTCCGCCAAGGAAAAGAAGGTGGTCCTGAGCAGGATCAAGGCGGGCGCGGAGTTTGACCGGTACAGCGATCCCCTGTTCTGGCTCGGTGACTCCATGCTCTGCAACATCTGCCACAAATGTGATGATCCCAGTAAGGGGTTTGCCCTGAGCAAAAATGAGTCGGCGGTCAAATGCTACATGGGAGACACCGGGCTGCTGGCCACCCTTGCTGCTGCCGGCAACGAAGCCGCCAGGCAGAAGATGTTCAGCAGGATCATGGACGGCAGGTTTTCCCTTGATCAGGGCATGCTCTACGAGAATGCCATTGCCCAGATCCTGAGTGCCAAAGGCGCCCAGCTGTACTTCTTCACCAGGTACAGCACGGAAAAGCACCGGAATGACATTGACATTGCCTTCCTGCTCCCCGGGGGCTGTGCCACCGATTTCCGGGTGAGGCCTGTGGAGATCAGATCATCCCGGAATTACAGTACCGTGTCAGTAGGCCGATTTATGGAGCAGTTCCGGCGCAAAGCGGTCAGACCACTGATCATCCATCCGAAAAACCTGGAGGAGAGCGGCGGCGTGCTCCGGATCCCGCCTTACATGCTGGCACTGTGCGACGTGTGAGAAACTGTGTGCCGGATACCGGGAACGCCGCCGATCCGGCCGATCCATACGCACACTGCCTTGCCGACAATCCCCTACACCAGCTCCTCAACGGAGCAGCAGAGGGCCGAGGCCAGCATCAGCAGACATTCAGCCCTGGCATGCCGGATGTTCTTCTGTCCCTGCTCATACTGCTGGATGGTGCGCAGGGGAACACCGCTGATCTCCGACAGACGGCGCTGACTGAGAGCCGCCCCAAGACGGAGTCTCTTCAGGGCAGGATCGGGCTCTGACTGCCGGCAGAGACGGTTCATCTGATCGGCAAACTGCCGCAGATCCATCTCATGGTAAGGATAATAGAGGCTGCGGATCCGGGACACGGGAACACTGCGGATAATGCTTCTGAAGGATCGGGCGCAGTCCCACTGGTAATAGGCCAGAGCCCATCCGGTCCAGTATTCCTCCGTGCGGTCAAAGCGGATCTGCGGCTCCGTCGCCGTTTCAGGAAAGCCGCACCGGGCAAGAACGTCAAGAGCGATCTCCGTTCCGGAACGCCCGGCCACCGTAGCCGGATCTCCGGATCCGAACCGATCGGCGGTCCCGGAGATCATGAACAGCTCAAAAAAAGCGTCAGGATCCCACCCCAGATCATTCACTGCAAAGTCAAGCATGGTGGCCATGGCCGTCTGCGCCCGGTCAAGATACATCTCACTGTAGGCGCGGATCATCGGGTCTCATCCTCTCTCCAAGGATCTGGGTGACAAACAGGTCGCCCGCTTGGATCCGGTAACGCTCAGAATCAAGATATTCCCGCCGGGCTGACTCATCCCGGGATCTGCGCTTCGGATACCACTCACTGTAAGATGCGGTCTCATATCCGTCAAAGCGGAGGGCATCAAAGGCTTTCCGGCTCTTTAGGACAAACTGCTGTCCGTTCTCGCCCGGGGCCATGGATCTGATCAGATGACGGCAGGATATGGCTCCGCTGAGGAAATCCTGGGCAAAGGAAAAATAACTGTCATCCCCGCGCCAGCCTGTGATGCAGTCATAGCCCGAGCAGTCTACGTGGAAAGTGGAGAGAATGTAGTCCCGGGCCTCCACTGCCAGGGGCGTCACTATGTCAAACCGCCGGTTTGTCAGCAGAACGGCCAGCCAATGAAGAACAGTGAAGCCGCTGCTGCTCAGATCAAGAACTGTCAGTTCGGCAGGATCCAAGATGTAACAGCTGACAAAGCCGTCCCGCCCTCTGCTGACACTCCACTCCCGGGCCATGTCGGGACTCCGGGTGCAGTAAAAGCCCCGCCCGAAATCCCTGCACCCACTGCCGGCATCAGGCCGTGGTTGCATGATGATCCGCTCAGATCCGTGATACAGGACAAGTTCCACTTCCAGTCCTCCCCAGGAGTTTCCTCAAATGGAAGTATGGCGCCAAACCGGCTCCGTGATCGAGAGAGCACCCCATGGTTCTGGTATCCGGCGTTCCCTGCCCAGGACAGCCTCTCCCGATCTCGCGCCAGAAGGCGGTCATCTGCCGGTGACCTGCCAGTAACCGTTTTTGGTGGGGCCACGGCGGACAATAAGCCCGAGTTTCTTAAGCTTCTGGAAACTGTACTCCACGCCCCTCCGGGTGTATGCGTACACTAGTTGGTTATAACAAATTACACTAAAAGGTTATAATGAATTACATTAGTTTGTCATAACTGGCTGACTGACTTACTCAGGTTTTGCAGAGGCTGGCCCAGGATCCGGCAGAGCAGAATGAGACCCAGGGAGCCACAGCATGGCAGATCGATCAACGAACCTGTGCAGTTCTGGATTTCAGCCCGGATCTTTTCCTGCACATTGTCGGCAACAGACCCTCTCAGTTGTGAGCATTTTTCCTCATCCAGTTCAAACCCGTGATGGATCAACCACATCGAGTCTTTGCTTACTGTCTCGTCATACTTGCCACCTGCGCCCTCAAGAGTTGCATCCTGACCGTCCTTTCTCAGGACATAGTCTGCTGGAAACAAGACGTACCTGGTTTTGCTTATCTCGATTGCACTGGTATTCAGGGGAACATCATGGATTGGGCAGAGCCTTATCCCAGGTAACTGGTGGGACAGATGCCAATATGTCTCACCATATGTCCTCCTGTCTTCCTGAACGCACTCCCGGCAGTAACAGAGGTCTTTTTTGGGAACCAGGCTAAGACCAACGGCTCTTGTCAAAACC
>FLNX01004414.1_pt1 | contig 24600 bp, 19 predicted proteins | sample 1140341 | NCBI WGS metagenome assembly FLNX01 (sample SAMEA3878208, study PRJEB12797) | bioreactor metagenome | biome: Moose rumen | place: Sweden | collected 2011-10 | reverse complement strand
AATTGGTTCCTACTTTTCCATGAAAAATTTGGAACTTTCCCAGAAACTTATTATCTTTGCCATTGATAATATGTATAATACATGACACAGCTTGTTATTACATTGAAAGACTCGTCCTATCTGCCCAATATTCGGCGAATAGTAAAATCGCTTGTGGGTGTTGAGAAAGTTAGTGTACCTCGTAAGAAGCGTCTCTCTCGCTACGAGCAGTCTTTGCTTGATGCGGAGGAAGGAAGAGTGTATGAGTACAAAGACAGTGATGAGTTCTTTAAGAAAATGGGGATCTGATGTATAAATTAAGACTACCCATCAATTTGAAAAGGATTTAAAACGTTGTATTAAGCGAGGATATCCTATGGATAAGTTTCGTAAGGTCATCCAATTATTGGAAAAAGACGGAACGCTACCCTCAATATATCGCCCTCATGTGTTGCATGGTGACCGTAATGGGCAGTGGGAATGTCACATCCAGCCAGACTGGTTACTTATATGGAAGCAATATGATGACGAGTTGGAGTTGCTGATGCTCAATACTGGCACTCACTCTGATTTGTTCTGATAAATAATGTCTAACCAAATAAAAACTGGGGGTTCTCATTGATCCATAGTTTACACCGCTTTCCTTAATCCTTTACACTGCTTTCGATAGGGTTTATACCCCCTAAAAGATAAGGGTTTTACCCCCTAAACCCTTATCGAAAGCACCGTTAAACCTATAGGTTTACTATTCTGGGCATCAAGGTTAGCAGGTGGGCGAGTCAACTATTTCAGTAAAGATGCAAACAAATCTCCCGAAATCCCCACTTTGAGAATCACGGGGACTGGTTCTCCTGCGATTCAGTAAAAAAAATGCCGCTACTCTCAACGAGCAGCGACATCCAAAGCCTATGTTTAACTAAAAATCCTTTTTAAAGCAATTCCAGCCTTGGGGGCTGGAAGTCTTGCCTTTCGGCAAGTTATCTAAACTAATACTAACCTTTCGTTTAAAAAAGAAAGTTATGACCGCCTCACGGTGCCCACTGTTATCCTAACACATTTAAAACTTTCTTATTACCAATAACTAAAAACCTAAAACTATAAATATTACTACTAACCTAAAACAATCTATTAACCGAATGTCAATTTAAGACCTCTTGTCTTTTGACATTGCAAATGTACGACGATTTCTGAAACCTACAATGCTTTTTTTGTCTTTCGTGTCGAAATTCCACTTATTCTTGACCTAAATCAACATATTGTGTGCGCAAACAACAGAAAAGTAAGCGGTTTTTGCATCCTTTCCCACTATTTTTATTTATCTTTGCAATATATATAAATAAGGTATGAGAGTACTGATCGTTAACACGAGTGAGCGGACGGGTGGTGCTGCTGTGGCAGCAAACCGTCTGATGGAGGCGTTGAACAACAATGGTGTGAAGGCAAAGATGTTGGTTCGCGACAAGCAAACTGACGCACTCACTGTAGTCCCGCTGCCACAGTCATGGAAGTTGCAATGGCATTTCCTTTGGGAGCGTTTCCGCATCTGGCTGCATCTACGGTTACGCCGTGAGCATCTGTTCGATATCGACATTGCCAACACAGGGACAGATATCACGGGACTCAGAGAGTTCAAAGAGGCGGATGTCATCCACCTGCACTGGGTCAACCAGGGTATGCTCTCACTCAAGGATATCCGTAAGATATTAGAGAGTGGGAAACGGGTGGTATGGACCATGCACGACATCTGGGCAGCCACCGCAATCTGTCACCTGACGCTGGACTGCAGGAAGTTTGAGACAGGGTGCCGGCAATGCAGACTATTGCCAGGCAGTTCGGTGAATGACCTGTCCGCAAAGGTATGGAGAAAAAAGCAGCAAATGCTGGAAGGGCGACAGATGACCTTCGTGGCTTGCAGTCAGTGGCTTGCCAGGGAGGCACAGAAGAGTGCCTTGCTGCAAGGACAGGCTATCACGAGTATTCCTAATCCCATTGACACCCGTCTCTATCACCCCCTTGACCAACAAGCGGCACGACAGGAGTTAGGACTACCGAAAGACAAACGGCTTATCCTTTTCGTCTCACAACGTGCCACCAACCCCTATAAGGGCATGCAGTATCTGACGGAGGCTTGTAACCTGCTTGTCAGACAATATCCAGAGATGCGTGAGAATACTGCCGTCGTCGTCTTAGGGGGACATGCAGAGGAGGTCACTGCACCCCTGCCCTTTAAGAGTTACCCATTAGGATATGTGAATGACGAGCAGCGCATCGTGAAGGTCTATAACGCCGCTGACGTCTTCGTATTACCCTCCCTTTCAGAGAACCTACCCAACACTATCATGGAGGCGATGGCATGTGGTGTGCCCAGCATAGGATTCAACATCGGAGGTATTCCAGAGGAGATAGACCATTTAGAGAACGGCTATGTCGCTGCCTATCGAGATGCGGCAGATCTCGCAAGAGGCATCCGATGGGCACTTGACGAGGCGCCTAAGGAAAATATCCAGAAAGCCTGTTTGAGGAAAGTGGCTCACAACTACTGCCAACAAAATGTTGCCAAACGACATATTGAGATCTACGAGAAATGACCATTACCATTATTACTGTCACCTACAATGCGGAAAAGGAACTACAGCGGACACTCGACAGTGTCAGCAGCCAGACCTATACGCAGATAGAGCACCTGATTATTGACGGTGCCTCGAAAGACGAGACCGTCAAGATAGCAGAAGCCTATCAGGAGAAAGTTCCCTATCAGGTTGTTATCCAATCGGAACCAGACCATGGTCTCTACGATGCCATGAACAAAGGACTGCGCAAGGCGACAGGCGACTATCTGGTATTCCTCAATGCCGGTGACACCCTCCATGCCGAGGACACCTTAGAGACCGTCATCAGTCAACTGTCAACATGCTCTCCCCCTCAACAGGGGGAGTCAGAGAGAGTCTCCCCTGCCGTCATCTATGGCGATACCGCCATCGTAGACAGCGAAGGGAAATTCCTGCATCTACGCAGACTCCGTCCCCCCAAGCGACTCACATGGAAGTCGTTCAAGCAGGGCATGCTCGTATGCCATCAGGCTTTCTATGTACGGACGGATATCGCCCGACAGGAGGACTATGACCTCCAATACCGCCATTCTGCCGATGTAGACTGGTGTATAAGGGTTATGAAAAAGGCAGACGAGTTACATCTGCCCTTGGTAAATACGAATACTGTCCTTGCCGACTTCATGGAGGGAGGCAACACGACTCAGAACCATCGTGCGTCATTGAAAGAACGCTACCAGGTGATGAGTCACCATTATGGAGCCTTCCAGACTTTCTGCCTGCACCTGTGGTTCTGCGTTCGGGCTTTATTCAAATAAAGAAGTTCCACCTTAACGGAGGTGGAACTTTTTACCTTGATGAATATATATTCCCGTGCAGGTCGGCTTCCCTTCGAGCCGGCGACCACGGAGGTCGTACCAATAGGCATCCTTAGTTGAGTCAGATGTACCTTTCACATGATGGATGGCTGTCGTGGACAACACACTGTCCCAAAGACCATCCTCCTGATAATAACCACCATTGACAAACATCATGTCACCAGTCTGTTTGCCGTTAGCACTAAAGATAATACCCTGATTAGGACTCGACTGCGACTTTTTATCAGACTCCTTGAAGGTCCATTTCCATACACTTCTGCCATTGCTCGTCGTACCTACATTCGTACATGATGTGCCTGGCCATGAATTGGTGGTATAGTTATAGGAATTATCCCATCTCCAACAATAAACAGTTGAGGAGCCCCATGATACAGGAACCTCGAAGAAAGCACAGGTCTCACCCTCATTCACCTGACAGAAAGAAGGTATCGCCGCTGTAGACTCTGTCTTCGCATCAACATCCGTAATAGCACTAATAGCAGAGATATCGACACCCTCGCTGACATACATCTTGTATTTCCTGCCTTCTGCCACCAGTTGGAAACCAGTCGTACTCACACCCTGTGAGCCACCCAAAAGCAACAGTGCCGTTCCTTTTGTTCCCTGAACCTTCAGAACATAGCCGGCACCCTTGACAGATGCCTCCAAGATGGTACTCTGGTTATTGATACCCACTGCCTTACGTGCCATAATCAGTCGCTTCAACGTACCTTTATAGTCCTTCCAATGTGAGAGGAACAAGCAAGGTGTTCCAGGCATTGTCAGTATGTACGCGTTAGCAGCACAGACATTAGCATCCAATTTATTATTAGTCTCACGATAAGTGTCATGGTTATCCACAAAAGTAACAGCATAGCGGGCATAGGAAGGGTCATTAGCCAAAGCATCACTATTGAGCGACTCCCAGTTGCTGTTCTCAAAGGCAGTGTTGATGTTCCATTTCATGGTGAAGTCAAAAGCGGCACTCTGAACAACATCCTCTACCTTTGTGCCGTCAATCCAGTTCACCAGTCCTGCCTTACCATCGCTCATCCAGTACTCACCAACAGAAAAAGTAGGTTTTGCCGACGTGTTATATATACCCGTATACTTAGGAGCGTAGCCTCCCACCATATCATAGCGGAAGCCAGCATATCCCAAGTCTTTCAGCAAGAAATCAAGATAGGTCTTGATGTTCTGCTGGACAGTGGCATTCGTATGGTCCAAGTCACGGCATCCGTCAAAGTTAGAACCAGTGTCCTTGGCACCTGTTGTCTTCTTACCTCCCGTACTCCATTTGCTGAGATTGGAAGAACTGTTACACTCATCATCTTGACAGATACCAGAGAAATTGGTATTGTCCCATGTCAGCGTATAACCGTTTTTCGACTCATTTGGAAAGTCACACCAACTGGTGTTGCCATTCTTATGATTGATCACGACATCCTCTATAATACCTACATTCTTAGCCTTGAACGTCTTGATCATCGAGCGCAACTCATCCTCAGTACCAAAAGCACTCTTGTGGTCGAGCCACCAGATGTCGGAATAGCCCATCTGGTTGGACAGGGTGTTGCAATAGCCACTCTGCGGTACCCAAATTAACTCAAAGAATTGCGACAACTCATCAGCCTGCGACTCCAAAGTCTTCCATTTTGTATCCGTATATGAATCCCAGTAGAATCCTTGCAGCATCACGCCGCCATAGTTAGCGGGCCATCCCTGTGCCGATACGGAAAGGGAGGCAACCAATACAAATAATGTCGTGTAGATTTTCTTCATCATATTTGTCAGTTTTTAGTTTCTGTGTGCAAAGTTAAGACTTTTCCGCTAACATGATATCTTTCAACGCTTAAATAAGAGCCAAACAACGATGCAAACGGTTGCATGGACAAGTAAAACAGGAATATTTTACCGCTATTACTTGCGGTATTCATTATTTTTTCGTACCTTCGCATCCATTTAATTATTAATAATGTGTAAAAATAGCCTCTCCCACCATTAAACTAAGATTTTATTTGTAAATTTGCAAAGAAATATAAAGAAATGACAAGACAACTGACACAGAGTTTCAATATTCAAAACTTTCCTGAAGAGACAACAGATGATGGTTTGAAGATTTACGGTGAGACATCATACGAGAATCAAATGGCAGTACTGAGCCACTATCTGCATACAACTGATTTCAAGGGAAGCCACATCGATGTACAGGAACGTCGTAACGAGTTGATGGCTCTTATCCGTGAATATCTGGAACACAAGAACCAGCTTCAAAATTTTACAGATGAGGATATTGCCCATGCCGCAGAAAGTCCGCTGGAATTTGATTTTTTTCGTGAATTCTACCAAGTGCCTTTTCCAAGTCCCAAAAACTATGACTACACGTTTATTGATCTTTTTGCTGGCATCGGAGGCATCAGGATTCCTTTTGACGAAATGGGATATCAGTGTCTCTTCTCGTCAGAATGGGATGCGAAGGCATGTCAGACATATTTTGCCAATTTTGGTACTGTTCCTTTCGGTGATATTACAAAGATACCTGCGACAAAGATCCCCAAACATGACATCCTTTTGGCGGGTTTCCCTTGCCAGGCATTCAGTATTATGGGAAAGATGCAAGGCTTCGCCGATACTCGCGGCACCATGTTTTTCGAAATTGAACGTATCCTTAAATACCACCAAACACCCTACGTTCTTCTTGAGAACGTGAAGCAATTGGTCAGTCATGATGGGGGACGGACCTTTAAAGTTATTATGGAACGACTTGAGCAACTTGGCTATTTTGTCAAATGGAAGGTCTTGAATGCCCTCGACTTTGGTCTACCCCAAAAACGTGAGCGTGTCATCATCGTCGGCTTCAAACACAAGGAAGATTGTGATGCCTTCTCTTTTAATATTCCCCACACGCCTTACAACCTCGCCAGTATTTTGGAGCCAGACGAGGATGTTGATCCAACACTGTTTGCCTCAGACCATATTATCGCCAAACGTCGTGAGAAGACTGCGGGTAAGAAAGTGTTCTATCCTTCCATCTGGCACGAGAACAAGGCGGGCAACATCAGCGTGCTGGACTACTCTTGTGCCCTTCGTACAGGAGCGTCTTATAATTATCTGCTGGTTAATGGAGTGCGGCGCCCCACCTCTCGTGAACTGCTTCGCTTGCAAGGGTTCCCAGAGAAATACAAGATTGCCGTTTCACATCAGGATATCCGTCGCCAAACGGGAAATAGCGTTGCCGTCCCAATGATTCGAATGGTGGCACAGAAAATCAATCAAATAATTAGAAACCATGAATATGAAACATCCGAAACTAAGAGATTCAAAAAGGTTGCTAACGCATGAGCCTTATCCTCTGAATGAGATACCTGATGAAATCATCAAGAAGATAGGTCGCAAGTTTGTATACATGCTTTGTGTGGGACACAAGGATCTGACAGGTGACGACTGGGGGAACGTCTTCGCTGAGGCTATCGGGGGTAATCACCTGCAATCTCCTGTGGGCATTGCTGATGTCGTGTTCGACAAAATGGCTTGGTCCATGAAAACCGTCAAGACACTCCATCCGCATCGTAACGAGGCTTCTGTTCGCCTGATTAGTGGGCGATGCTCACCAGACTATTCATACGGTATCACTGACCCTCATGAGGACATAGAGAAAACGGGACGGGCTGTACTTAACATTTGGAATGAGCGTGTGAACATCGCTCAGGATTATTATAATCCGTTACGCACATCAGTATTGGTTAGGAGTAATGACCTCTTGACTTACTGTCTGTTCGAGGAAGAGAATCACCGCTATGTTGCCAACCAGTATCGGTGGGAAGAAAACAATAACGGCAACCTTATTGGTATTGACAAAGAGACAGGTGAACAGCGTTTTACTTGGCAGCCCCACGGTTCACAGTTTACTATCCACACCCGCATACCTCAGAATGCCGTGAAGTTCAAGATCAAGCAGCCACCAAAACTTGATGTTGAGGAAACACTGCGACAAATAAACTTCAGTGACGAATGGATTGAGATTTGTAATCCATAATTCAAAAACAAAGAAATCCCCCTATCCCTGTTACAATGTGGCTGAAATGCCGATAAATAAAGGGCGGAGCCTGTAGCACGATCGGGATTTATCCTGCTACAATGGTGCTACAATCCTGCTACAACCCATTTCAGAAAGCGACTGTTTTTTGAGCGGTTTGCTTTCGGCTATAGGCGTTCAGTCGTTTGGCTGGAGCCGTTCAGTTGTTCGGCTATAGCCGAACGGTTGAAAGGGTGCTTCTAACTCCCTCGAAGGACGGCACTAACTCCCTCGAAGGACGGCACTAACTCCCTCGAAGGACGGCACTAACTCCTTACGCCCTGGTATCTATATCCAGAACGGAAAGAAGTTTATTGTCAAGTAATTAATATGCTTATCAATGAGGAATCGCTTGTCGACATCGCGTCAGCAGACGATTCACCATTTAAGTTCATAGAGTGCAGGCTTGGCTCGACCTGTATGGTTGTCGAACAAACCACGGTTGAGCCAATAGTTAGTGACCTGTCGCCCACTCTCATTCTCCTCAGGAAACCACCAGAACACACCTATCACATGCGGATGACGGCGTAGTTCCGCCATCAGTTCTGCCGTAAACTTCCGCTGCCCCTCTGTGGTAATCGGATAGAACTCCGCATACTGGTCTGGTCCCTTTGCCCATCGGTCGTTCTCATGCGAGTAATAGGCTGCCGTCTCCACGATCATCACCTCCTTGTCGGGGAACACGACGGCAAGAGAATCGAGGGTGTTATGGAGCACGGGCAGACGGTCGTGCCACATCGGATAATATGACAGTCCGATAACATCGTAGTCCACCTGATAATGGCGCATCTGCTCATAGAAATTCTTGGTGACCGACCATACACCAACCTTCTCCGTATGGATAATCAGTTTCGCATGGGGACAGAGTTCACGACAGGCACGGACACCGCTCTTCAACAAACGAGAGAGCACATCAAAGCCCTCACTACCCGCAGCATTAATACGTCCTACTTCCCACATCATACCATTGGTAATCTCATTACCCACCTGTATCATCTCTGGTACACAACCTTCAGCAATCATCCGCTGCAAGCAATGACGGGTATAGGTATATACCGAGTCGGGCAAAGTCTCTGGAGCCACATCCTTCCAGCGTTTCGGCATAAACTGCTTGGCAGGGTCAGCCCAAGTATCGCTATAATGGAAGTCAAGCATCAGGGATAGTCCTGCCTTCTTGATTTGTTTAGAGAAACGGATGACATAGTCCAAGTCCTGACAGACTCCCTCTCCTTGATGCTCCTTGTTGGCAAACTGCGGGTCAACAAACAAGCGGACCCGTACCGCATTCCACCCCTGCCGTTTCAAAAACCTCAAGGGCTTCACCTTCTTACCTGCCGAGTCACGATAAACCGTCCCAGCCTCCTCATACGACGGCAACATGGATAAGTCGCCACCCAGAAACCGTTGCTGGGCAACGGCAGCCAAAGCCATGCACGTACCTATTAATAATAAAAAGAGTCTTTTCATCACTTATTTAATCAAAATCGGGCGGACATGGGTCTTGAGCCTGTCCGCCAGTATGTTTATTTGTTTAGGGAATTACTATGCTGTCTTTCCTATTTCATACAGTTTTTCGGGCGCAAAACCGATTTCGTTATTCCAGTCTACCGTAAATGGATCTAAACGAAACGACTTGAAATAATCTAAATCCTGTAACTTACGACAAATACCCTTTTGCATTAACGGTGTAAAATCGACTAGCAGTACCTCACCAGTACTGAATGTAAGACGAAGTGTATAACCACTTACATATTCTGCTGACGAAACACAAAGAATTGGATTTGTCATATCTATTTCCTCCTATTATTTTAAAGGTTCTATCTTAACTGGAGCCTCACTATTGGAAAGACGCTCCCAGTTTTCCATTAATTCATCCCTATGTAAGTCGAGCCACTCATAAACGAGCCGAAGAGCGCGTCTGGGTAATGATCCTGTAACAACCCCATCCTTAATTGTTATCTCTGCCTTATAATCTTCGTACCACACATGAAAATGTGGTGGATTATGGTCATCAATATACATATAGATGATGATTCCGTAGAATTTACTAATTTCTGGCATAACTTTAAACTTTCTATGCTGCAAATGTACAAACTTATTGGGAAACCACCAAACATTTAAGGCAAAAACAGAAATCGGGCGGAGCAGGAATTGCCTGTCCGCCCGATCATGGTTATTGTTTAGGGGTTATTCTACAACTAACGCAATACTCCAAAGTCCTGTGATGTCATTCAGATAGAAGTCATAAGTACCTGCTGGCACGATGATGTTGTCACCGCCGGGAGTTACATAATACTTATCCTCGCTGATAGCAGCACTCTTGTCGCTACCCCAGTTGACATCCCAACTATGGTTCGCACGGAACTTCAACTCTGTGTCTGCGTCGATAGTTGCACGAGCATACCAGTTATGAGGAGCCTTCTCCAACTGAGTCAACTCAATCTCACCTTCATCGGCCCAACCATTGAAACCGCCAATCACACTGACAGCAGCATATTCTGTAGTAGGCTCGTCGATGGCAGTCCATTCGTAAGTCTTTGAACCCATATTGAAAGTGAAGGTATACCAGCCACCTGCCTCATTAGGACCAATAGCGCCACAGCCGTCAGCGTCACCGCCAAATACCAGACTACCTGTTGCTGCGGTAGAGCCATTCTCTCCACCCCATGCGGCATTCCAATCACCGAAGTGATCTTGAGCCCATATCTTCAGATCCCATTGGTTCGTCCACTTGGTAGTATAGGTGAACTTATTTCCACCTAAGGCATAGAAGAGACAAGTCTTGTCCTCTGTACTCCACCCCTGAGGATTACCAACGATGTAGTACTTCGTCTCCTTTGGCTCATAACTAAAGTATAACTTATTCATATCAAGTGTTACTACCCACTCGCCAGCACCACTGATTACTGGAGTCTGGAAACCACCAAAGCGGGGATCGTCAGCCCATACGAGCAAGTTGGGAGAAGAGGCATCACCATTCTCTGCGCAACCAAGAGCGACATCGTCCCAACCGAAGTCTGCTGCATCGAAACCAGATCCGCTATAGAACTTATACCAGTTGTCGCCCTCGTCAGAGGTAATTACTGTAGCCTGATAAACACCAGGCTCTATCTCTGTCATCCAAGTAGGATTACCAGGATTCCATCCTTGCCACTGTCCGAGCATTGCATAACCCTTCGGGTCAATCTCTGGTATGTTGGAATACGGCGTGAGAGTTGCCGCTGTCTCTGCTGACACTGGGACAGCCTCACCAGAAGCCAATACTGCAGACCATTCTGTAGTCACCGTCACAGCATGAGGTGTTGCAGAACGATCAAATGTTGTAGCCTCAACAAGAGAATCCAGTTGCTCTGCCTTTACCATAATAGAACCATTCTCATATGTGTAAGGAAGTGACTCACCATTAATGGTAACGGATTTCAGGGCAATACTTGCAATTGCCTCCTGCTCAGCAGATACGGTAGCAATCTCCACCATCTCCGAAGCATTATCCATCACCACATTAGCCTGACTGCCTGGAGCGACAGTTATACCGTATGCGGCAGCATCAGTGCCTTGAGGATTCGACTGGGGATCTGTCCAGTCTTTAAAATCCTCGTTACAAGAGGTGAATGCTGCTGCGCAGAGCAGCATTCCACCTAATAATATATGTTTCTTCATACGTTTCATAAATTTAAATCATTACTATTCGACAGAACCCGTATTACGGTCGAAGTTAATCTTCAGTGTCTTTCCTGATCCAACAGTTACAGAATACTCTTCACCTGCATTGGTAGCCCAATCGTTCGGAATATCAATCGTACGCCAATAAAGTTCGCCATTATAGAGTGTAAACTCTGTACGCCACCAATCCTCTCCAGGAACAGAGATATAGGCACGAAGTTCACCACTACCTGTAAAGTCGCTGAATGTCCAGTCACCGTCCTTAGAAGCAGGTGCAGTCATGTTAACACCAGTCCAACTAGCGTTGTCCACAGCATTACCAATCACACCGGCAACACCAGGAGCAACAACAAGTTTCACCTGAACATCATTACCAACAATCTTAGTAACAAACTCAAGGACATACCAGCCAGCCTGACTGAAGACGATATTACCATCACTTGCAGCAGTAATCTCCAGACCTTCTACCTGATTGTCGAACTCGGTAATCAAATCATAGCCGAACCAGTCGTTAGCCTTATAGCCCCACTTGAAGCCGTCGCCACCATTATAAATCATGGTGTAGAAACGTCCCTCCCTACCATATACTGGAGCCAATGGTTTCCAAGTTGACCATGCATCAGCAATCGAGTTACCACATACATAGATTTCGGTAGGCAGCGTTGCGTCTGAAGGTGTATCATAACTCAAAATGTTCAAGGTAATCACATTTGAGAACACCTCCCCAAAGTTTGCGCCAGAGTCAGCGAGGAAAGCACGTAAGCGGACATAGAGAGGCATTTCACCTTCTGGGTCAGCATCCTCGTTAGCGGCACGATACATATCCAGGACCTTGGCGTTCAACTCTACTGCACTGATATTAATGATGGTAGAAGTATAGGTTGTGGAGAGTTCCTCCCATCCTTCTTCGTCAGCATCATCAAGTGATATCTGTACGGCATAGGTTACCGCAGCAGGCCACCCGCCATAATCTGGCTGGTTGGTAGTCAGATTGACGGTTTTTGCGCCAGGAAGATCATATACATTGTTGGCTGCGAACTCCGGTGTGTTAAGTACAAAACTTTCCGGAAAGGTCAGTGTGGGATTGCTGCCATTGTCATCTTCACAGGAGGTAAAGAATGGCATGCAGGCTACCACAGCGAAAAGCAGACTTTTATATATCTTTTTCATATTTGTAATCTATTTGATGTTTTGACTATCAATTCATTAATAACCAGGATTCTGCACAAGATTAGGATTGTTAATCAAGTCATTGACAGGCAATGGATAGATGTAGCGATAAGCAGGAACATCATAACTACCAAAGCGCACCTGATCCATACGACTGCGACCCTCAAACCAGAACTCTTTTACCCATTCATTCTGGATATCCTCAAGAGTGTATGAGGTATGAGTGGCAGCGTTGGCACGCTTGTGCAACTCATTAATCTTATTTGCAGCATCTGTAGTATTACCATTCAGGCGAGTCTCTGCCTCCGCATAGGTCAGATAAGCCTCGGCTATACGCAATAAAGGAAGGTCTGTATCAACCTTGGCAATGGCTTTTGCTGGGTTGCCATCGGAACGGACATTACGGAATTTCACGCAACCAAAACCATTTGTCTCATCAGAACGGTCTGTGATATCACGAGTATATCCTGTTGTATAGAACAATGCGCGATCATCTCCTGCAGCGCTCGTAATATCGGTAACGGCAGTTGAAGTGGCAGGAGCATCTACACCTTTGCCAAAGAACACGTCCACAACCTGTCCTGTCAATGCCATACACTTACCCCATGATACATCTGTTCCAGAATACACATCAACATCCATATCACTGGCATCACGTTTTGCGTAACTTGCCAAAACCAAGAAGTTCATTGAGCCATGACTCTGGGTCAGTATTCCATCATGGAGAATTGGGAAGATTGCCTCATATTGGGCACCGTTAGTATCATTATCAGCCAAGAACAACATTTGATAAGCAGAGAATCCACCCGCAGAAGTTGTGTTCAGATGATAATATCCATTGTTGATAACTTTATCAGCATAAGTCTTGGCATCCTGCCAACGGGCAGAACCTGTGTAAACCTCCGCATTCAGATACAGACGAGAGAGCAACAGCCATGCAGCCACTTTATCAACTCGACCATAATCATTTGTTCCTGCTGCGGCAAGGTCTTCCTCTATGTCTAACAACTCTGTTTCTATATAGTCAAAGTACTCGGCACGAGTATAACGCACACCAGGCTCCAAACTGACATGCTCAATGAAAGCAGCGTTAGCATAGAAATCCATGACGTAATAATAGAGAAGAGCACGGATAAAACGCACTTCTGCACGCTTTTGCTGAATGTCGGTTGTTCCATCATCAGCCACCTCGTCAAGGTAATAGTTACAAAGTGTGATGGAGAAGAACAAACGATAGTAAAGACCTACAGAACTTGCATTATCAGCACCCCATGTCTTGTTAAGGAGTTCTGGCAAGCCAGTGTCGTCCCATTGCCAACTTGCCTCTCCTGAAGGGAACTCATTCATTTCCCAACTCTTACGATACAAGTCAGAACGTCCCTCATCAAGATCTGCAATATCCTTATTGCCATCAGGTCCTTGTTGACCTGTCAATACAAAACTTGAATAAATCTTATTCAATAGCGCATCAGCGTCAAGTGTACTGGTCTGTTTTGGATTGATGTTCTCTACATCCAAATCATTGGTACATGATACGAATCCCATTGACAATGCCAAGACAACGGCAGGAATCAATGATTTAATATTATTCAATTTCATAATCTTTTCCTTGTTTTAGGTTTAGAAATTCAGGCTCAGACCAAGGATACCAACAAACGGACGTGGATAGATGTTACCATCATAGCCACCATCGATTTCAGGATCAAGCCCCTTATAATCTGTAATAGTAAATACATTCTGAGCCGTTGCATATACACGTCCGCTTGCCTTTAAGCCAAACAGATTGTCAAAAGAGTAACCAAGGGTGATATTATCACACTTCAAGAATGAAGCATTCTGAATGTAATAATCACTCAAAGCACCACGAACCTCAGCCGTCTGCCAGTTCTTTGGTCTTGCAATATCAATCACATTGTGCCAAGCATTTCCTAAATATACCTGATTCAAAGAGAGGTTTGAGTTTCCTGCCTCTACACCATTATATACATAATTATTAATGCTTGCACGCAGAGAGAAACCTAAATCCCACTTCTTCCATATCAACTTAGATGTGAAGCCCATGGTAACGTCAGGAGTACTCTTCTTATAGTAATAACGGTCGTCGGTATTGACGATACCATCACCATTGCGGTCTACGAACTGACCATCTATAGGTTGACCCTTAGCATCATAAACCTGCTGGTAAACATAGAATGCTTCCACAGCATTGCCCACATGCCATGCTTTTATACCATCTGAACCAGAATCACCAATGGCAAGTCCACCATGAAGAATCTTATAGTCATCACCCGTGCTGGCTACGAGTTCGTCAATTTCGTTCTTGTTCCAAGTAAGGTTATAACCCAACTGCCAACTCCAGTCCTTTTTCTGGATAGCACGCCAATTGGCAGCAAACTCGAAACCAGTATTATGCAACGAACCAATATTGCTGGTCACCTTGTTAGAGAAATTAGTACCTACAGGCACTACAACGGTATTAATCAGGTCTTTCGTCTTACGATGATAGAAATCCAGATTAAAGGTCAAACGATCGTTCAAAATTCCAAAGTCCAAACCAGCGTTCCATGTGGTGGTCTTCTCCCAAGTCAAATTTGGATTATAAGCATCTGGACGATAGGTACGACCATCTCCAAACAGCATATAGTAAGCACCTTGGGAGTTTGGAGTATAGGTGGCGATATATGTAAAGTCGCCAATACCCTCCTGCTGACCAGTGATACCCCAACCGAGACGAAGTTTCAAGTCTGACAGCCAGTTGGCTTTCTTCAAGAAAGGCTCCTCTTTGATCTTCCATGCCAAAGCCAGAGAGGGGAATACGCCCCAACGCTTATCCTTATGGAAACGGGAAGATCCATCATCACGCAATGTAAAGGTCAACATATAGCGATCTAACAAAGAGTAATTGAAACGACCGAAGAAGGATACCAGATAGTTCTCACTCTTATAAAGAGTATTCTCAGAAGGCTGATACATTGTACCTGCTAAAGCATTACCCTCATCATCAACTTTCGTGGAAGTAGAAGGATAATATCCTGTATAGAAATAGTCAGTCTTGATATGGAAATGCTGCCACTCATAACCAGCCATGACATCAAAATGATGAATCTCAGCCACATCCTTCATATACTGGGCATAAAGGCTCAAAGAGAGGTTGTAGGAATCCTGCTTATTCCATCCATAGTTTCCATAATAATAAACATCCTTATCATATGAATATGGGGATTGGTTCACATTACTTTTACCTGATGTGACATCCATACCAGCATTCAGATGAATATGCAAATCCTCAAAACCATGAATCTTGTAATCTGCCTCGATATTACCAATCAAAGCCTTTGATTTTCCCTCGTTTGAATAGTTATTCAATGCAGCGACTGGGTTTCCTGTCGCATAAGTGTTGAGATTGGTATTCCATACAGTATCTCCCCAATCTGCGGTACTACCCCATTGCCAATAGCCACCAAAACCATTATCTTTATTTGAATCATAAACTGGTTTAGTAGGATCCATGAAGATGGCACTTCCAATAGCGGTTCCTGCATTTGCATAAGTGGTCTTCGAGTACATTCCCTTAGCATTGAAATTAACATTCAAATGGTCATCCAGGAAAGAAGGAGACAGATTGACACTTGCAGTATAACGCTGATAGTTACTGGTCTTCACAATACCATTTTGATCAGTATAACCTAAACTAACACGATAGGGCATATTTTTAATACCACCAGCAATGGTGATATTATGATCGGTAGAGATCGCCGCACGATAAATCTCATCCTGCCAGTCTGTATTACCAATCACATGATTGCCTGCGGCATCAGTATAGCCTAAATTTGCATATTCTGGACTTGCCAACCACTCCTCATCAGAAGCATAACCTTTATTTGCCATCACGAGATTCTTGGCAAAGTCTACGTACTGAGATGAGTTCATCACATCCATCTTATTTTTGATGGTACTAACAGACACATTACCATTGTAGGAAATGCGTGGCTTAGAATTCTTCTGACCTTTCTTCGTAGTGATAATAATCACACCATTAGAAGCACGGCTACCATAAATGGCTGTAGCAGAAGCATCCTTCAATACGGTAAATGATTCAATATCATTAGGGTTCACCAATGACAATGGGTTAGAGGCACCTTGCATACCATAACTATCCATTGCAAGACCGTCAATCACGATAAGAGGGTTATTCGAGGCATTCAGTGAAGAACCACCACGAATGCGGATAGTAGCACCTGCACCCGGCTCACCACCGCTGTTAGTGATATTCACACCTGCAATCTTACCTTGCAACATGTCCTGGGCAGAAGTCTGCAGTCCATGGTTCATCTCATCAGGCTTGATTGCCGTTACGGAACCCGTCAAGTCGTTTTTCTTAGCACGACCGTAACCGATGACAACCACGTTGTCGAGGACTGCGGCATCCTCCTGAAGAGTGATGTCGAGATTAGCGGCTGCCTTCACGGTCTGGGTCTGATAACCCACATACGACACGCTAATGTCAGCACCCTGATTAGCCTTCAAGACGAAGTTACCGTCGAAGTCTGATACTGTAGCGGTCTGAGTACCAACTACACGTACCGTCGCACCGATAATCGGTTCGCCCTGAGCATCTTTAACATGACCTTTGACATCAATCTGTGCAAAGGCTCCTACCGAAAGAAAGAGTCCTAACAAAAGGACGAACATCCTTAACGGAGTTTTAATGTTTACCTGCTTCATCATTTCTTTTTTAGAGTTAGTAATATAATTATAGTTCACTATTTCGAAACATTCAATTTAAATCAAGTGCAAAGATAAGATTTGTTCGCATTCGTTCATACTTTTTTTGAGTTAAAAGCGTATTTATACAAATGCAAACGTTTGCATATCGTAACGCTTATAAATAAATAAGGTAAATGCAACGTGGAATGAACTTTTTCTATACCTTTGCAGATAAATACTAAAAATCGACAAATGGAAGAGCATACTCCCTTGACGATGAAGGACATAGCCCGTGAGTTTGGAATCAGTGTCGCCACTGTCTCCCGTGCATTGAAAGACTCGCCCCGTATCTCTGCGGAGCGTCGTGCCGCTATCCAGCAATATGCCAGGGAGCATAACTTCACCCCTAACGTTATCGCGGAGTCGTTACGCCATTCCAAAGTGCAGCCCATGAAAGTGATTGGTGTCATCATTCCCGATTTCGTGCATTACTACTTCGCCTCTGTGCTGAGTGGTATTGAGGAGGAGGCTTCTGCTCATGGTTATCGGCTGATGGTAGCCACCAGCCAAGAGAGTTATGAGCGAGAAGTGAAGATCTGCCGGTCGTTCTATGAGAACAAAGTATGTGGTATCATCGTCTCACAGGCAAAGGACACACAGAAATACGACCACTTCCAACGGTTGATGGATGCTGGTGTGCCACTGGTATTCTACGACCGTATCTGCACGGGAGTGAATGCCAGCCGTGTGGTGGTGGACGACTATATGGGAGCCTTCAATGCCGTCACTCATCTCATCGAGACAGGCTGCACCCGTATCGCTTTCTACGGTTCCGCCATGACATTGGAAATCTCCAAGAACAGATATAACGGCTATAAGGATGCCCTGTTGAAGCACGGCATCCAGCCCGACCCGGAACTGATGCGTGTCTGCGATAACCGTACGGATGCAGAGGTGATTACTCCGGAGATACTCCAAAGCCCTACCCCCCCCAATGGTTTCTTTGCCGTCAATGATGATACGGCGATCGGTATCCTCTACACTGCCAAGCGTATGGGCTTTAAGGTGCCTGACGACATCTCCATCTGCGGATTCACCAACGGCTACCGTGCCATTGCCTGTGACCCGATGCTGACCACGGTGGAGCAACGAGGAAAACTGGTGGGCGAGGAGGCTGCGAACATCCTTATCGGGCACGTGGAGCGGACCATCCCGCTCAACAAGGCGGAACGCAGAATCGTAAGAACCCGCTTAGTCATCAGGGGGACTACGAGATAGGGTGTAGTTCTTATAGGAACTAAAGTTACTATAGTCACTATAGTATAAAAAATAACAAAAGAAAAAACAATATGAAGCAGAAACCGAATTTACCGTTTTGGGGACTATGGAACCTCAGTTTTGGATTCTTTGGCGTACAGATAGCCTATGCCCTCCAGAGTGCCAACATCTCCCGTATCTTCGCCACTTTGGGCGCTGACCCCCACAATCTGAGTTATTTCTGGATACTCCCTCCATTGATGGGTATCCTCGTACAACCTATTGTCGGAACTTTGAGTGATAAGACATGGACCCGCTTCGGTCGTCGTATACCTTATTTGTTTATAGGAGCCACCGTTGCCGTACTGGTGATGTGCTTACTGCCAAATGCCGGCTCATTAGGACTGACCGTCAGTGCGGCGATGATGTTCGGACTGATAGCCTTGATGTTCCTCGATACCAGTATCAATATGGCGATGCAGCCTTTCAAGATGCTGGTAGGCGATATGGTAAACGAGGAACAGAAAGCAAAGGCATACAGCATCCAGTCGTTCCTTTGTAACGCCGGCTCTGTGGTCGGTTTCCTCTTCCCCTTCATTTTCACATGGATTGGCATCAGCAATGTAGCACAAAAGGGAGTTGTACCAGACAGTGTCATCTGGTCGTTCTATGTCGGTGCCGCCATTCTGATTCTCTGCGTCCTTTACACCACACTGAAGGTCAAGGAGTGGAATCCGCAGGAGTATGCGGAGTATAATGGAGTCAGTGGGACTAATAAGCAAGATGATGAGGGCTCTGCCAACTGGATTACCCTTCTGCGCAAGGCTCCCTCTACCTTCTGGAAGGTGGGACTGGTGCAGTTCTTCTGCTGGGCTGCGTTCCTCTATATGTGGAACTATACCACTGGTGCTATTGCCGAGACGGTATGGAACACTACCGACCCTGCCAGTGAGGACTTCCAGGCTGCAGGCAACTGGGTGGGTGTACTCTTCGCCGTACAGGCAATAGGCTCTGTCGTCTGGGCTACCGTACTCCCTCAGTTCAAGAACACCAAACTTGCCTATGCCGTCAGCCTCATTATCGGTGGCATCGGCTTTGCCCTCGTTCCTTTTATCCATGACGCATACTTGCAGTTCATTCCCTTTATCCTGATTGGGTGTGCATGGGCAGCGATGCTTGCCATGCCTTTCACCTTTGTGACCAATGCCCTGCAAGGCTACGGACACATGGGGGCTTACCTCGGACTGTTTAACGGTACTATCTGTATACCGCAGATTATCGCTGCCCTATGTGGGGGGCTCGTCCTCACACTGGTAGGCAGCCACCAGTCTACGATGATGATTGTCGCAGGTGTCCTGCTCGTCATTGGTGCGGCATGCGTTACCGTCATCCGTGAGAAGCGGTAGGATGCAAACGTTTGCATTGTTTAACTTGTAAAACATTTCCCATAGGGTAAAGCCTTATGGGATTTTTTTGTACTTTTGACGGCAGAAACTATAAATATACGATTATGAAACTGCTTTTTAACGTTGAATACCAGACTACTTTTGGAGAAAGTCTTGTATTGAACATCTTACCAGAAGAGGGAGCCGACAAGACTACCCAGCATAAGATGAGTACCCTGGATGGACTGCATTGGTTCTATGAGTTGACCAAGGCTGCAAAGCCAGGTAGTCACATAGATTATTATTATAGTGTGTTACGTGGTGATAACGAGGGGCGCCATGAATGGCTGGTAGAGCCTCATCGCCTGGAGTTTGCCGCTCAGAAGGCAAACCACTATACCGTTTACGACCACTGGATAGACATCCCGGAGGATGCCTATATGTATTCCTCCGCCTTTACGGAGTGTGTGGCAGCACGCCAGCGTGAACTGAGTACCAAGACAGAGTTCTCAAAGACCGTCCGCCTGAAAGTACGTGCCCCGCAACTACGACTTGGTGAGCGGCTTGCCGTTGTCGGTGAGCCAGAGGCATTAGGCGCATGGAATCCCAAGATGGCATTGCCTATGGCAGAGCATGAATACCACGAGTGGGTCGTCAGCCTTGATGCCGCCAAGTTGCCACAGAATCGTTTTGAGTTCAAGTTTATCATCCTCAACGACAAATCAGATATTGCCCCTGTCTGGGAACAATCCATGAACCGCTCTATAGAGTTGGCGCCTGTCAAGGCTAACGAGGTGGTGGTCTACGAACTTCCACAGGCGTTTTTCCCCATCTATCCGTGGAAGGGTGCCGGTACGGTCATCCCCATCTTCTCCCTTCGCAGTGAGGGCAGTTTCGGTGTGGGAGACTTCGGTGACTTGAAGATGATGGTTGACTGGGCAGACAAGACCAACCAGCGTATCATTCAGGTATTGCCTATCAACGATACCAATATGACACACACATGGCAGGACAGTTATCCCTATAACAGCATCAGCATCTATGCCCTGCATCCACAATATACGGACTTCCGCCAGTTGCCTGAGATTAAAGACGAAGCATTAAAGATTAAATTTCAAGAACTTCAAAAGGAACTGAACGCCCTACCCCAGATTGACTACGAGCGGATGTTCTCCGCAAAACTGGACTATCTGCATGAGTTGTTCAAGCAGGAATGGGCAACAGTTAAGCGTCGTGCCACCTACAAAGAGTTCTTCGAGCAGAACAAGGAATGGCTGGTACCCTATGCCGCTTTCTGCTACTACCGTGACAAATACGGTACCGCTGTCTTCTCCGAGTGGCCCAAGGAGGCAACCGCCAACAGCAAAGAGTTAAAGGCAAACAGCCAGGTAGAGTTCTGGTATTTCGTACAATACAACCTCGATCAGCAGATGCATGCCGCCCACGAGTATGCCCGCAAACATCGGGTCATCCTCAAAGGTGATATCCCCATCGGTATCTCTCGTGACGGTGTAGAGGCATGGGTGGAGCCAAAATACTTCAATCTCAACGGACAGGCTGGTGCACCACCCGATCCGTTCTCCGCTGACGGACAGAACTGGGGCTTCCCCACCTATAACTGGGATGAGATGCTGAAAGACGGTTGTGCCTGGTGGGTACGTCGCTTCCGTAAGATGGCACAGTATTTCGATGCCTATCGCATCGACCATGTCTTAGGCTTCTTCCGTATTTGGGAGATTCCCGTTCCTGAGAAGTTGGGACTGATGGGACAGTTTGCCCCTGCTCTCGGACTCAGCAAGGAGGAGATAGCCGCCTACGGAGTTCCTTTCCGTGACGGTCTTTTCCTGATAGACCATAAACGCAATGACCGCTGGCATCCACGTATCGCCGTACAGTACCAGCAAGCCTATGAGGAATTGAACGATACGGAGAAATATAACTTCAACCGCCTGTACAATGACTACTTCTATCGTCGTAACAACCAGTTCTGGTATCAGGAGGCGATGAAGAAACTACCCCGACTCACCCAGGCAACCCGTATGTTGGTTTGTGCGGAGGATTTGGGTATGGTACCTGACTGTGTACCATGGGTAATGAACGAATTACGCATCCTCTCTTTGGAAATCCAGTCGATGCCGAAAGACGACAAGGTACGTTTCGGACACCTGTCCCGCAATCCCTACCGCTCTGTATGCACCATCTCCACCCACGACATGGCAACCCTTCGCCAGTGGTGGGACGAGGACGAGGAGCGCACACAAGACTACTTCAACTCCATGCTCTATCGTGGTGGTGCGGCACCACACCCCCTACCCGGCTGGCTTGCCAAGGATATTGTGAGCCGTCATCTCACCTCTCCCTCCATGCTCTGCCTGTTGTCCCTGCAAGACTGGCTCGCGATAGACGAGAAACTGCGCTTACCCGACCAGAACGCCGAGCGTATCAACATCCCAGCCAACCCACGTCATTACTGGCGGTATCGGATGCATATAACCATTGAGGACTTGCTAAAGGCTGACGACTTCAATGAGACAATCAAGACACTTGTCACCCAAAGTGGCAGAAAATAAGTAAATGATTATGAGGAAACTACTATTGATAGGAATGGTGGCATTGGTAACAGCATGTAAGCCAACTCAGGAAACGTTTCACTTCGACGAAGTGACATATTCACCCCAAGAGACCGTTTTTAAGTTGTTTGCGCCTGTTGACGCAAAATGCCTGGTGGTTGTCGATAACGACAGTATTGAGATGACGCTACGGTCAGACAGTATTTGGACGGCAACACTGCAAGGCGATCAGAAGGGGAAATCCTATCAATTTGTAGTCAACGGGCATGCCTCACCAGGTGTTTTTGCCCATGCCGTGACGGTGAATGGTGAGAAAGGTGTCATCATGGACTTGCGTGACACCAACCCCCAAGGATGGGCTGACGACCAGCATGTGTTACGTCCCTTGCAGGACTATATCGTTTATGAGATGCACCATCGCGACTTCTCCGTGGCACGTCCAGACGCTAAATATCCAGGTAAGTTCATTGCCCTGACAGAGCCTTGGGCAATACAGCACTTGAAAGACTTAGGGGTTAATGCCGTTCATATCCTTCCCAGTTACGACTATGGCTCTGTAGATGAGACAAGACTGAATGAGCCACAATACAACTGGGGGTATGACCCTGTTAACTATAATGTACCGGAAGGCGGTTATTCCACTGACCCCTACGACCCGTCATGCCGTATCCGTGAGTTCAAGCAGATGGTGCAGGCTCTCCACAAGGCAGGCATCTCCGTCATCCTCGATGTGGTCTATAACCACACCTACGACATAGAGCACTCTAACTTCCAAAAAACCTATCCCGATTATTATTATCGGAAGACTCAGAATTCTCAGAGTAATCAGAATACTCCAACATACTCCAACGGCTCCGGTTGTGGCAACGAGACGGCATCTGAGAAGCCGATGATGCGTAAGTTCATGGTAGAGAGCGTGAAATACTGGTATGACGAATATCATGTTGATGGCTTCCGTTTCGACCTGATGGGGGTTCACGACATCGAGACGATGAACATTATCCGCCAGACGATGGACGAGATTCATCCGAATATCCTCATCTACGGAGAGGGATGGAGCGCAGGAGCCTGTGCCATACCCAATGAGCAGTTAGGTATGAAGGCGAACATGCGGCAGATGCCTCGCATCGCAGCCTTCTCCGATGAGATACGTGATGCCCTGCGTGGTCCTTTCTCCGATGACACCAAGGGAGGTTTCTTGGTGGGAGTCCCAGATTGTGAGGAGAGCCTGAAGTTTGGTATTGCTGGTGCTATCGAGCATCCACAGGTGGACATGACAAAGGTTAATTACTCGCAAAAGCCTTGGGCTGCAGAGCCTACCCAAATGATGAGTTATGTGAGTTGTCATGACGATATGTGCTTAGTCGACCGTCTGAAAGCAAGCAAACCTGGTATCACCATGGATGAACTGATTCGTCTCGACCTTCTTGCCCAGACAGCCGTCTTCACCTCACAAGGCATTCCCTTCATGCTCAGTGGTGAGGAGATGCTCCGCGACAAAAAAGGTGTCCATAACTCTTTTGAGTCACCCGACAGCATCAACCGTCTGGAATGGTCGAATCTCGAACGTTACCCACAGGTCTTTGAGTATTACCAACGACTCATTGCCCTTCGCCAGCACCACCCAGCCTTCCGCTTAGGTAGTGCCGACCTTGTCCGTAAGCACTTGGAGCTTCTGAAAGCCCCTCAGCAGGTGGTCGCTTTCCAATTGAAAGACTTGAAAGGCATTGATGACTGGCAGCAGATTATCGTCATCCTCAACGCCTCAAAGACGCCACAGCAGGTAGCGATTCCACAAGGCACCTACACCATCACCGTTAAGGACGGACATATTGACGAGCAGGGCTTAGACACACTGAAAGGTAAGTCCGTAACGGTCTCTCCACAATCTGCACTTATCCTCCATTCCTGATTTTCTTTAAGTTACACGATTCATAGAGATGGCTTGCGTCACTCATAGGAAGCAGTGGAACTTCACCTATATTCTTTGGGGGATACACCAAACTCCTTCGTAAAACTTTTGGTAAAGTAAGACGCAGAGTTATACCCTACTTGGAACATCACTTCTGATATCGTAAATCTATCTTGTTTCAGAAGAACAGCGGCACGATTCATTCTCTGCTTCCGAATAAAATTAACTGGGGTCTCTCCTGTTAACTGTTTCAGTTTCCGATATAACTGTTTCTGATCCATACAGAGTAAATCACAGAGTTTAGTCACATTAAACTCTTCTGAATACATATTGGAGTTAATTAGACTGACAATACGCTCCATCAACTCTTCGTCATTTGTTAAAACACCAGCATCCTGCTGAACAACACACAAACTATCAATTCTGGAACTTTGTGCTATTGCCTTTCGCTTATTCAATAATTGTACGATATGGAG
>FLNX01004582.1_pt1 | contig 24703 bp, 31 predicted proteins | sample 1140341 | NCBI WGS metagenome assembly FLNX01 (sample SAMEA3878208, study PRJEB12797) | bioreactor metagenome | biome: Moose rumen | place: Sweden | collected 2011-10 | reverse complement strand
AACGAAGTAGACCGTACCCGTCGAGGTGTGATCCACATGGACGGTCAGACCCTCGATGCCATAATCGCGGCTTGGCACATTGTCGATGATATCGGGAAATATTTTGTTCATGGTAATTCCTCCTTGTCAGATTTCTCCTTGATTATATCGCTCCCTATCGACACTTGCCATAGATAAACAACTGAAAATGACCATTAACTTTATAAAAAAGGGATTTTGTAAAGCTATTTCAGATAAGGAGCCAACGATGCAGGCATACCCTGCACCAATAAATCCGTAAATTCGTCTATCGGTATTTTCATTCCGTCCAAGAACCAATCGTTTATGGATTCGGAGATGGCTCGCATATAAAAAACGACATAGAAACAAATCTCCGATGGAATCTCGATAAGACCAAAATTTCGACGAATTCGCTCTAAAATCAAATCGATTGCAAAGTTGTTGGTGGCATAGCGAAAAGATACCTGACCGGCAGTATTTTGCAAAGCATTTCTGTAAAACGGTTTATTCTCCGTAAGAACAAAAGAGCTTTGCCGCACACAATCTCTCCACGACATATCTGTACCTAACCTGCCAAGGAACGGCTCCATTGAGACATTGTAAATCCAAGCAAGCAATTCATATTTATCGGAAAAATGATTGTAGAATGTAGTGGATGTCATACCGCAATTTTGGGTGATTTCCTTGATGGTAATCTTCTCCACGGATTTTTTGGTGGCAAGTTCTTGTATGGATTCTGCAAGGATTTCCTTTGTGGTTTTCTGAACAATCATTTCTACCCTACCTTTTCGCATTATTTTTATGAAGGAGCGTGATGTTAATGGGGATTTTCAGCTGGTTGTTCCGCTCACGGGACAAGCCCAAGAACAGTTACCACTTCAGCGGCTGGCCTTTCGTTTTCGGCAAGTCTGCCGCCGGAGCCAAGGTCAACGAATTCACAGCCATGCAGACCACGGCGGTTTACGCCTGCGTCCGCATCTTGGCGGAGTCCATCGCAGGACTTCCGCTCTATTTTCTTCTCCACGATTCCCCCAATCCCGAAATGACCTCTTTCATACTTCGAGAAACGGCGATGATTCACCTGCTCCTTTGCGGAAATTTTTTCGGACAGATTATCCGCGACGGCATGAGGCGTGTTGTGGGGCTGTATCCTTTGCTCCCCAATCGTATGAGCGTTGACCGGGACGAGCATGGGGAGTTGGTTTATACCTACACGCCAATGAGTGACAGCAATCCCAATCTCAAGAGCGGGCAATCCATTAAGCTGTGCCGGGAGGATGTTCTGCACATTCCGGGGCTGGGTTTCGACGGCTTGGTGGGCTACTCCCCCATAGCGATGGCAAGGAACGCCGTGGGCATGACCTTGGCTTGCGAGGAGTACGGCTCTTCCTTCTTCGCCAACGGCGCACGTCCCGGCGGTGTCCTGAAACATCCGGGTGTCCTCAAAGACCCATCGAAACTCCGCGAAAGCTGGCAAGCCGTCTACGGTGGCACAGCCAATACGGGCAAGGTAGTGGTCTTGGAGGAGGGCGTGGATTACCAGCAGATTTCCATACCGCCGGAGGAGGCGCATCGCCGGGATGGTCATGGCGAACAGAAGCAACACCGTGAATATCGCCGTCAGTTTTTTCATGGTCACTCACCTCCACAAATACCAATTTCGCTAATGCAGCGGTAATTCCTGCCTTCATGACAATTTTGCACACCCTGCAAACGGCGTTTACCTATTTGCAACCCCCTTGTAGCTATGACACCACAAATCCTTGCCTATATCCTTTCACCCCTCTGCTTATGCAACTTCCCCACAATGCAAAAACACCTCGAAGCCCCTTATTTCATAGGGATTCGAGGTGTTTCACACTCTATATTCTTGTATCAATTCGGCTATGATTTTGTCCAATAAAACAATTTTATAACTTCTTTATTCTATCACTGTTATCCCCTGCTGGGCAAGTGTTTCGTAAGCTAAGGCAGGTGTTATCTTGAAAATTTTTAAAACAGAGCACCAGCACTGCATTGTCCATGCGGTGCGTAATACGCTGAAATCTGTTGTCAACAAAGGCATAAAAAATTTTACCCAATATTCTCGCACCATCTCCCCCCCAGACAAGAATGCCATCATTAAGCGGCTGGAGGAAGTGGATAAAAAGTGAATACCTAATTTTTATCTCAGAAGTAAATCCCGACGATGCTTCCACTGATTACTGAAGCAAGTGTTGCACCAAGGATTAAACGCAGCGAGAATTTTGCTACACAGTATCCTGATTTTTCATTAATTGACTTTAGCGAGCCAGAAACTATTCCGAGCGCCCCAAAATTAGCAAAACTTACCAAATAAACTGACAGTATAGCTTGAGATTTTAAAGATAATGAACCTGATATATCCTGCAACAATCCCATAGCAACGAATTCATTCGTTATTAATTTTGTTGCCATAATACCACCTACACTGACTACATCTGCATAAGGTACCCCCATAAGCAATGCTATCGGCGAAAAAACATATCCAATCAAATGGACAAATGTTACACCAAACAAAGCATCGAATCCATTATTGAGGAAAGTAATCAATGCAACAAAACCTATCAATACTGCGCCAACTGTTATTGCCAGCTTAAAACCGTCAATGATGTAAGTGTTAAGTACTTGAAAAACCTGTACCTTCCTTGGGAACCAGCGTACCAAAAACAAATTCTGTTCCTCCGAAAGATTGGTTAAGAAGCCAAGAAAAGAAACCAGAAATTTGTGCCAGTATGTAAATACCACCTGTAGTATTTAGACACAGAAACGAAATAGCTAGTTGTAAGGCAAATAATGTACAGATATTTTTATATCTAATATGCTTTCTATCATAACTGATTGAATATGCAAGAATAAATACCATCGCAAGCCCTGTTAACATAAATAGCAAATTCGTAATCATGGCAAGGCTCCTTTCTTTGAGCTTATGTCCCCCTTATTTTTTTACCGTAATATGAATGATTTTGTCTTTATAATAAGGCACGGTGGTTGCTACACCTTGCGGACGGTCAAAGTCGGCAGGGCGAATCCCCAGCTTGTCCTCTGGAATTACTGCCCAAAAAATCGCATCCACTTTCTTGGAGGAAAGGGCTGCCGCTCTTGCTCCGCTATCCACCTGCACAATTTCGATATTCCGCTGCAGGCGTTTGCCAATTTCTGCGAGCACTGCTGTATTGAAGCCTGCCGGTTTGCCATTGGCCAGTACCAAGTCAATGGGTGGCAGGTCACCCGTAACGGCAACTTTTATTGTGGGTCTGCCCTCTTCTTTTTCAATAGCGACAGCAGGTGGTTCTTGTCCGGATGCTGCATTCTGGATATAATTTTGAATCAGCCTGTCTAAAGTGCCATCTTCCTTCATACTGCTAATGGCCTTATTCATCGCCTTCAGCAATTCCTTGTCATCATCCCGTAAGGCACAGCAAAACGCATCTTCCATTTGATTTTTGGATGAGTCCGCTACGCTGAACTTGTCACTCTTGGCTAACAGATAATCACTTACGCACTGATATGTGCTCATTTCCTTAATACTGCCAGACTCCAATCCCATCTGCATGGAATTCAAATTATCGTAGTAGGTGATGCTAAACCGCATATTGCCAGGGAAATTGCCTCGCTGGGCTGCTTCATTAAGCGATTTTTCATATTACTGTTCACTGATGTTCATATTTTTCAGCATCCCCAATTTCACAGGGCCGCCTGCGGAACTATTGCCACTCTCCCCACCGCACCCGGTCAGTACAACCCCCGCAAGTACACAACTCACCAACAGTCCCACAACCTTTTTGACATTCACCTTCATTTTCACTACATCCTTTCGTTTTAATTAAATTGAATATTTCATAATTGATGTTGTAATATGTTCTCTAAAGTACGATAAAAATCTTGCAAAGCTGACCATTCACTGCCAAGGTTATCTTATCTGCCATTCTCTCAGGAGCTTACGCAAACAAAAAGACCGGTTGACAAGTCAAAAGGTCGTGCCCACTTGTCAACCGGTCTTTTTGTTTCGCTTATAAGTTTATCGTTTTTTTACGCCTTTGGCTCCTAAAAGGGCTTCAAGCTCCACCAAGGTTTCCGGCGCATTGTCCAGCCAATAGCTTTCTTCCAGTTTTTGCCAGCTGCCCCGATAGAGATATACCGCATGGCTGCCATGATGCCGGGACATGATTTTCTTTAAGTTCTGGATAAGCTGTTCGCCGCTCTCCTCCGCAGGCATCAGATAATACTCCGGCTGGTATTCTTTGGCAGACCAGATTTTATCAGCCAGCAGCTTTACGCCGTCATCCTGCATATCTACCTTCCCCTGAATGACCACCGTCATATCAGGCACCAGCAGATTAACATGCTGGTAGAACGTCCGGGGGAAAACCGTCACTTCAAGCCTGTCGGTGTAATCTTCCAGCGTGGCAAAACACATGGTATCCCCTTTTTTGGTAGTAATCCGCTTGCACTCAGTAAGCATGCCGCCGATACGAACCAGCTGTTTGTCTTTTACACCGCCGGACAGCATGACCTCCAGCCGCGGCAGATGGCCGATTTTTGCCTTGTACTGGTCCAAAGGATGGCCCGTAATATAAAAGCCCGTGGTTTCCTTTTCCCAGCTCAGCAAATCTTCAATAGGGACTTCTTCTATATCTGGCAGTTTTATATCCACAGCGTCGTCAATGGCATCCATGGCAAAAAGCCCCAGCTGTCCATTAGCGCTGTCCTTCCGCCGCCGCTGTGCTTCACCAACCACCTTATCCAAAACTGACAACAGCTGGCTGCGCTTCGCCCCTAAGGAGTCAAAGGCACCGCACTTTATCAGGCTTTCTATCACGCGCTTATTTACAGTGCCCATATCCAGCGAAGTACAAAAATCCAACAGCGACTCAAACCTGCCCTTGTCTTTCCGCGCGGCCATTATCGCCTCAATCGCCGCATCACCAACATTGCGCACTGCCGCCAGCCCGAAACGGATAGTTCCGTTATCAACGCTGAAATTAGTCGAGCTGGCGTTGATATCCGGCGGCAAAATCTTTATGCCCATGCGGTGAGTCAGCTCAATATACGTAGGCACCTTGGCGGTGTTATCCATGATACTGGTCAGCATGGCGGCCATGTATTCCGCCGGATAATGGGCTTTTAGGTAAGCCGTCTGCCATGCCACCAGCGCATAGGCGGCACTGTGCGACTTATTAAAGCCATAGTCGGCAAAATGCGTCAGCAGGTCAAAAATCGTATTGGCCAGCTTGGCGTCAATATTGTTGGCTGCACAGCCTTTCAGGAAGTTTTCCTTCTGCGCCATCAGGATTTCATGCTTTTTCTTACCCATGGCACGGCGCAGGAGGTCAGCTTGTCCCAGCGAGAACCCAGCCAGCACCTGCACAATCTGCATAACCTGCTCCTGATAGAGCACCACCCCAAAGGTTTCCTTTAAAATAGGCTCCAAAAGCGGATGCATATAGGTAACTTCCTTGCGTCCATGACGGCCGGCGATGAAGTCCTCCACCATGCCGCTGCCCAATGGCCCCGGACGGTACAGCGCCACAGTCGGAATGAGGTCAGCAAAATTTCTCGGTGCCAGGTCTTTCACCAAAGTGGTCATGCCGGAAGATTCCATCTGGAACACAGCCCCTGTGCGCCCTTCGCAAAGCATTTTCGCTGTGAGCTCATCTTCCAAGGGGATATTATTGATATCCACAATCTCCCCACGGGTATTTTTGATATTTTCCAAAGTATCGCTGATGACCGTCAACGTCCGCAGCCCCAAAAAGTCCATTTTGAGAAGGCCCAGTTCCTCAACATGGTCCTTGTCAAATTCAGTTACCAGCGTTCCTTCCGAAACGGATACCGGCAGATATTCCGTCAGGGCTTTTTTTGCAATCACCACACCGGCTGCATGCGTGGACGAATGGCGCGGCAACCCCTCCACTTTACGAGCCAAATCAATCAGCCGCTGCACTTCTGCAGAGCCTTCGTATAAATCTCGCAAATCCTTGGAGCTTTTTAAGGCTTTATCCAAAGTCATTTTTAACTCATTGGGAATGAGTTTCGAGATACTGTCTACCTGCGCATAAGGCATATTAAGTGCCCGGCCCACATCGCGTACAGCGCCCTTGGCCGCCATGGTACCAAAGGTGACTATCTGCGCCACATGGTCATAGCCGTAACGCTCCTTGACGTAATCAATAACCTCTTCACGGCGGATATAGCAAAAATCAATGTCAATATCCGGCATGGTCACGCGCTCAGGGTTGAGAAAACGCTCAAACAGCAGGTCATACTTTAAGGGGTCCAGATTGGTAATGCCCAGCAGATAAGCCACGATACTGCCAGCTGCCGAACCACGCCCCGGGCCAACAGAAATTCCCTGCTCCCGGGAATGATTGATAAAATCCCAGACAATCAGGAAATAGCTGTCATAACCCATACGGTGGATAATAGAAAGCTCATAGTCCAGACGCTGCTTAATCTCCTCCGTAAGTTCCGGGTAACGGGAGGGCAGCGCCTGTTCACACAAAGCCCGTAAATAGGCTGCATCATCAGCATAGGCTTCGGGAATGGGATAATACGGCAGCTGTATATGACCAAATTCAAAATCCACCTGACAACGCTCCGCAATGCGGACAGTATTGCAGATGGCCTCAGGCGTGTCAGCAAAGAGCGCCGCCATCTCCTCGGGAGATTTCAAATAGTAATCATCACTGTTGAACCGCATACGTTCCGGTTCGTCCACAGTCTTGCCCATCTGGATGCAGAGCAAAATATCATGGAACTCACTGTCCTCACGGCGGACATAGTGACTGTCGTTGGTGGCAACAAGACCGACACCATATTTTTCTGCCAGTGCCATCAGCCCTTCATTGGCCGTGCGCTCCTCGGGCAGTCCATGATTCTGGATTTCCAGAAAATAGTTATCTTTGCCGAAGATGTCAATATATTCCTGTACCAGCCTGTCAGCTTTTGCAAAATTATTCTGTATCAGCGCCTGCGGCACATCACCGGCAATACAGGCCGACAAGCAGATAATTCCCTCATGGTACTGGCGCAAAATCTCCTTGTCTACCCGGGGCTTATAGTACATGCCCTCGATATTGGCCAGAGATACCAGCTTTACCAGATTTTTATAGCCGGTCTGATTTTCTGCCAGCAAAATCAAATGATAATATTTGACGTGATTTATTTCCTGACGTTCCTGCCGCGAGCCGGGCGCTAAATATACCTCACAGCCAATTATGGGTTTTATCCCCTGCTTTTTGCACTCCTTATAGAAGTCTATTGTACCGTACATAACCCCATGGTCAGTGATGGCCAACTGCTTCATGCCCAGCTCACTGGCACGGGACACCAAGTCCTTGATACGGGCAGCGCCGTCCAGCAGACTGAATTCCGTATGGACATGGAGGTGGGCAAAATCTATCTTACTTGCTGGTTCCATAAAAAATTCCTTCCTAACGCAAAACGATTACTCTTTAGTATAGCATAAAGCTTGCCCACTTGCAGGCTCTCTGCTAAAATATTGACAAAGAAAGACGTTTTGGAGGTGGTAGCGATGACCATACACGGAGCAGTGATTATTGAGCAGGGTGTTACCTTTGCCATCATATCAGTCAAGCAGTCAGTTACGATGTACACCGCCAGAATGGTGCAAACACGCCACGAGCTGGCCCAGTTCTTCCCCAACATGCCCATCATCCTCATGAGTCAGGACAATAACGGCACGCCCCATTATTACGGCAGAAAGGACATTGTGGAGTTTCTGAAAACCGTTCGGCTGGACCAAATCCCCTGGAAAGAATACCACATATATTAACGGTACTATTTAGCCGAAATGATTACACTTCACAAAGCCTTATTTTATGCGGTTTTTTGATGGTTGACAAAAGGTCGAAAAATCGCTTTTTGAACATTTTTGTGGTCAAAACGTGGTCACGAAACAAGTATATAACAATAAAAGCCCCGGAGCTCAATAACATTTCATTACTGAGTTCCGGGGCTTGATTCATATTTAATTATAAATCACTATTCAGCGGCTGCCTTCTCCAGCACAACCTTCAGCACATACATGCCGATATGCTTTTCTAGTGCGCTGAAATATCAGCAGGAAGAAGACGATTATTGCTTCTTTTGCTTCTGACACAGCTCCCCTACCGGACACATCTCCCGGCAGTAAGCCTCCAGCAATTCCGGCGCATCATATTCCTTGGCCATGATAAGCAATTCATCACGGTGCGGCTGGCGAAGCCCCCGCTCAATCTGATAAAGTCTTGTGGAGCTGATGCCCACAATGTTCTCTGCGCTGGCCCGTGATTCAAAATCCGTATCCCGCGCAGCCGCCCGCATCCGGGCTTGGTAAAAAATGTTGTCTGTATCTCCGACACCTCTTGGCACGATTGAAAAACCTCCTTTTTTATTCCTGCGTATCGGCACAGGAATAAATCCTCACCTCCGTGCTATAATCGCCTTGAAGGGAGGTGATAAAGATGACAAAGGTCTATGCTTGTCTTGTTGGCAAATGGGTTTGCCTAAACGATGACGATGGTTGTGTCATTGGCGAAAACCACTTGCCCCCGGCTCAATGGTGGAAAGAAGATGCTCAAATCTATGCTCCATTTAAGCCGGACAGGGAAAACTCTCTTTACAGCACCCCTTATGTAAATATCATTTACAAAGGGAAGGACTATCGAATCAATCCGATGTTTATTCAGATTGTTTCTGAGCCGGTTTAGAATACGGCTCGCCTAAAAGCTCCTGTCGTAAAGAAATGTTTAAGTGTTCCATGTCGGAGCCGTCAAGCATTGTCTTGGCGGCTTTCACACTATACGCATGGTCGATAAGCCCGGCAATTCTAGACCATTCCATGCGGGTCAGTTTCGCTACAACTGGCAGGACAGTATTTATTGCCTGCTCAAAATCGGTGTTAACGGTTGTATGTGCTTTCATGTGAAACTCCTTTCTTGCAGGGTAATACCTGCCTTTGTCGAATCCCTGTTGTAGGGAGTGATAAATGTGAACGAAAATCAGTTATGCGCTATTTGCAAAAAACTTGGGGAACATATAAGCGGTAGTAATATATCTAGGATGTTGGAGGCTTTCCATCTTTCCAGTGGCCTTGATGCTAACGCCACAAAATGGAAACGCATTTTCAATGCAGTTGTTATACATCAAAACGAAAATCACAACGATACAGCTCTACGGGAAATTATTGAATGGATAATGTGTCCCGCCAACTTCATAGACAATCAACCTGCCTTTTATAACGCCCTTGACGATTTGAACCCGTTACTTAGCTTTGCTGGTCTTGAACTTACGCCAGAGGGTAAAGTCCATCATAGAGTAATTGCCAAAACACTCGATGACGCTAATTTGACCATCAGCAGATTGCAACAGGATTTGAAAAAATTTGACATCCACCCGCAAATCCTTGCTTGTTGCCGCCCGGAAATTGTTAGTCAAAACCTATTCCATCTAGTGTTTGAGGCCAGCAAGTGCATTATGGAAAAGTTGCGGGAAATATCCGGCCTGTCCATAGATGGCAACTCTTTAGTTAATCAGTGTTTTGATGGTAAAAATCCACTGATTATCATGAATAAACTCACTACTCAAGATGACTGGTCAGAGCATAAGGGGCTTCAATCCCTGCTAAATGCAATTGTCTATCTGCACCGCAACCCTAAAGCGCATACCCCCAAATACCTCAGCAACGATACATACCAAGCAACCCTAGAGGCTTTGATTATGATTTCACGGGCAAGGTATGCTCTCGATAACTGTGCGCGGAATAATACTCGTTGACTTTACACACTCCACATGGGTAGTAGGGGCTAGGTCTGCGCCCATATGCTCCTCTAAAATGTGCTCAATCGGCCCCGCATAAGATTCAGCCGCCGTTTCGCTACAAAACAACATACTATCTTGTACATTGTGGGATAAGCTGCCTTTTAGGTCTATGGCGTAGTAATTGTTTCGCCCCATCTGCGTTGATACTCTAATCAGGTATACAGATTGGGGTCCTTCTTTTCTCTGCATATGAATCCTCCTTATCAATACACTCTGCTACTAACGCAATAGCGATAACATCCTGCTCGGTTATTCATCGCTCGCTTCAACAGGTCAACGTTCATCACACTTCCTCCCTCTTTCCTGCACATCGGCAACGGTATGAAAAAGGCTCTCCATGTTAAGATAATAGTGGGAGCCTCACCGTAAATGTTCCACTACCTCCGGGCACCATTGAATCTGATACCCGCTATGGCCGTTGCGGGTGTAAGGTATCGACTCCCCAAACTCTTTGCCCTTGGTGGTAAGCATCCAGCCTTTGCCGGATTTTTCTTGCAGACCTAAATCCATCAGCATAATATTGACGTCCTTTGCACGAATCCCGCCCAGCATCTCACCAATAGCCGTCGGTGTCAGATAGCTGGGCTTTTCTTCACTTGGAAGAAGCTGCCGCAAAGGCTCCGGGTCAATGCCATAGGCACTCCCTACCATGGTCATAGCCGCTGACCTGGCCATTCCCGGCTTTACCCCAAAGTACTGAGCGATAACATCCGCTGTTTCCGAAATATCCTTCACCGCTGTCTTAATCATCCGTGTGCGGTAATGCGGGTTCGGCGAAAGCTTCGGCGTTTTGAGTTTCTCCTCCATCTGGTTGAAGGCCTCAATGTATTTGAGTTTCCACTCAGAGCCTTCTTGCCGGTAAAGCCCATGACCAACAAAGATAGTCCATCACGGTTCATGTAGTACATTTTGTAGGACTTACCTGTACCAGCCGTGTAGGTGCTTTCAAAAAACATGGTGGTCACGGCCGAATTTTCGGCTTTGACTTTTTCAATAGCTTCTAGCACATGTTTATGCTGCTTCTTAAACACATCAGCCACTAACTGACTTGACGTCACTGCCTGTTGATTTCTAATCTCCACTAAGTTAAGCAAATCTTTTCACCCTTTCTGTGTCTTTTAAAGATACCTCATCCTCAAAAAAATATCCTCAATCTGTAGACCTAGAACATCCGCAACCTGTTTGGCCTCCGCTAAAGTAAACTTAGTCCTGCCTAACTCCTTTTTACTATAAGCTGCTTTGGTCTCTAACCCTAAAACTTTTGCCATATCCTCACAAGTAAATCCATGTTCCCGTCTAAGATTCCGTAGTCTTTCAAACATTTTTCCACCTCCTATTCAAAAGTATCTTTTAAGGACACTACAAATATATTACGCCTTCGGTATCTTATAAAGATACTTTTGAAAAAATTTCCAATTTGGAAACATTGTTGAGTATCTAAATAAGATACTCTAAAATTAAAGTAGTATCCTAATATTCGATAAAACGTTTAAGGGGATGATTATTATGAATAGAATCAAAGAGCTCCGTACTCAACGAAAAATAACGCAAGAGGAATTGGGCAATATCATAAATGTTCAAAAAGCCGCAGTATCTAAGTATGAACTTGGTCGAGCAGTACCTAGTACCGACGTCTTAACTAAACTCGCCAGCTTCTTCAACGTCTCGGTAGACTACCTCCTCGGCCGCACCGACGAGCCGCAGGGCACAGGCTTCCAGAAGTGCCTGCTGGGGGATATCAACGGCGACTCCCCCCTTGCGCAGAAGGCGAGGGAGACGATGGCCAACATCCAAGTCACCCCCTATGAAGAAGCCCTGTTAAATGCGTACCGGGCGGCCACTGGCGACATAAAGCGCGTTGTAGCCGAGGCTTTGCAAGTTAATAAAAATCTCTCCCCTGAAGACCAGTACCAGCTGGTATTCAAATTCTTTAAACTATGCAATGTTAATTTTTACTATGCCCGTATTGATAACAACGGTATGTCTGATGGAAATTATGTAGTTCTTTCGCTTTATCCTTTTCCAACAGATAACGGTAAAGCTGATTTGTCCGACATGCAGGGGCTTTTCCATACTATGCCTATTGCCGCGCTTTATGCGCGTTTATTCCCTGTAATGACAACTACAGGCTCCGAACGCAAAAAGCTACTACAGGATTTCATCGCAGAGAACTTTGCGCTTGAACTCGCATACAAAAACGGAACCCCATATATAAGCAAAAACATTACCATGGGCCTGCCAAAAGAAGCTGCCGAAAAGCACATGCAAAAACGCATAGCCGAGTTGACTGCCGACCAGGCCCCAGAAGATGATAACAACCAACCAAAGCCGGGCAAAGAAAAACGGGCATAAAAAAAACACCGCCCCAACTGGCGGTGAAAAAAAAGAAACTATTAAACAATGAGTACATTTCTTTTATGAAAGGCAAGTGTGGTTATTATGTTGCACGCCCCAACTTGATTGGTTCGCAATTATATTATACCATATTTTTGATTAGTCAGAAAGGATTCTATAATGGTCCCCTAGTCAAGACCACCTTGAAAATTTTTAAGCGCGTCATGCAATATTGGCAAAAGCTCCATAATAGACTTCGTTTGGAACCTTGTAGTCCAGCGATTTATGAGAGCGGATTGTATTATAGTCTCGGACATAACCATTTATCAGCTGCCGCAGTTCCCGGGGCGAAGTATATTCATTCGGATATATAGCCTCAGTTTTGAGGCTGCGAAACCAGCGTTCAATCATAATGTTATCGGCCCAGCGGCTTTTGCCATCCATGCTTTGGCGAATACCATAATCCTGTAGAAGTTTTTTGTAATCATCGCTAGTAAACTGGCTGCCCTGGTCGGAGTTCAGGATAGACGGGATGCCATGGCTAGCTACAGACTCTCTTACCGCGTACAAGACTTCTCTTGTATCTAAGGTATCCGACAAATGGTGCCCAACGATTTTCCGGCTATACCAGTCAATTATGGGCGTCAAGTACATATGGCCGCGCCGCATGGGAATATAAGTTATGTCGATGGACCAGACCTGATTGGGAAAATTCACCTTATAATTGCGCAGCAGATATGGCACAACAGCCTCCTTGAAATTTCGCTTGGATAAATTGGGATATATGGCTGTTATGCCCATCTCGCACATGAGCCGGCGAACTTTCTTGCGGCCTATGCCATAGCCTTCTTTTCGCAGTTTGTCGAGAATTTTGCGGGAACCGAAATAAGGGCATTTTGTATGCCAGTAGTCGATGCGTTTCATAAGCTCATCATCTAGCAGCCGGTACGCTTCATCTGGCTCTGTTGGTTCGTAATAGACGCTGGAACGGTTGAGTCCCAGGAGTTCACATTGCCGGCGGACAGAAAGCCCGTTATCCCTTTGGATCAAAGTCCGGCAGTTTAGGCAGGACTTCTCCAGCTTGGCGAAAGCAGTCCTGAAGAAAATCACGCTCCAATGTCAGCTGGCCAATCGTCTTCAGCATCTGGTCGTTTTTCTTCTTCAGGTCATCCTCCTTTCTCTGAGCGTTTTTGCGCTCAGCAGTAGCACCAAAAGCAAGATGGGCATTTTGCAGGAAGTCCTGCTTCCATTTTCTGACCATGCTGGGGTTAAGGTTGTATTCGGCACATATCTCGTTAAACTCTTTGTCACCTTGTAGTATCGATAGGATAACCTTGGTCTTGAATTCAGCAGTGTACTTTTTTCTTGGCATGATTATGACCTCCGTTTTGTTCGGTTATTATATCATGCGCGCTTAATTTTTCAAACACTGGTCTGAATCCATGGGTCCATTATAATATACCCAAAAGATCAAACTACATACAATCGTAAAAGTAAAAAATGTTTTAGAAAAAATTTCAACATACCAATTATTATTAGATGTTCTAAATAGCACCACTCTAATCCATTCTATCAAAGCTACTGGAAAACACCCCGACAAGAAAGCGGATACATTGACAATAACTTTTTCTGTAGATTTCACATTAACACCTCCTCCTATCATCATTATAACACTCAAAAGTAAAGTAGAATACATGGACAACATAATAATTTACAATTCAGTTGTTGCAAAATATGCAACAACTGCCAGCGATGGCAAAAATAAAAAAAGCCGCCCTTTCGGACGGCGACAATTAGTAATGCCCTTTACACTGGGCAATCTCTATGGTGTTTTCTTTTACGCGGTATACAAGCCTGTTTTCGTCATCAATCCGCCGGCTGAACCATCCCTGCAGATTATGCTTGAGTGGTTCGGGCTTGCCGATGCCTTCCAGTACGCCATCGCGCTCTACGCTTTTTATCAGCGAGTTTATCCGCTTCAAGGTCTTCTTGTCTTCCAGCTGCCAGTCCAAATATTCCTGCCACGCTCGACCAGACCACTTTTTACACATCAATGAGCTCGTGCTCCTCTCCGCCACCGGCTTCCAGTTCTGCTATGGATTCGGCAAGATATGTCTGGTTCTTTTTGCTATAGAACGGGTCAGCAGTTATCGGGAATGGAATCGAGCGTGTCCGTACCATTGCCTTTAAGAACATGGTGTATGCCGTTGAAAGAGTCAGCCCCATTTCAGCACATAATGCTTCTGCTTGTTCTTTAAGCATGGGGTCAACCCGCATTGTAAGTGTAGTTGCCTTCATAGTGAACCCCTCCTTTTAAGTCAATTATACTACATAAGCACTAACAATGTAAATACATATTGTTATCTATAAAAATAATTCCTGTGTATCGGCACAGGAATAAAAAGCTTGCACTCTGCTATACTCAATCACAAAGGAGCGTGATATAGCATGAGTGCATATAAAGATATAGAGCGTGGCACCTGGTACTGCCGTTTCCGTTATACCGACTATACCGGAGAGAAACACGAAACCACCAAACGCGGCTTTAAGACCAAGAAGGCTGCACTACAGTACGAGGCTGAATTTAAGGCACAATCTGGCGACACGACCAAGCTGACGATGAATGCCTTATGTGATGCCTATTTGAAGGATAGGAAGGTCAATCAAAAAGCCAGCACCTACAAGGAAACGGAAAAAATCATCAACTCGCATATCCGCACGGCTTTCGGACGACGCCCGGTCAATGAGATAAGCAAGCTGGATATCCGGCAGTGGCAAAATGACCTGTTACAGAAGCAGGCGTATAATACCCACCCTTATGCCCCAAGCACGCTGCGGCAGATAAATATTCAACTTAATGCAGTCTTTTACTACGCCGTGAAATATTATGACCTTGCCAAGAATCCCACCAAGGCCGTGGATACCATCGGCAAAAGGCAAAAGCGGCAGGCTTTTTGGTCCTTGGAAGAATTTTCCAAGGTCATTGCTCAGGTAGACAAGCCGGAGCTGAAACTTGCCTACTTACTGCTTTTTTACAGCGGAATGCGTATTGGTGAATTGCTGGCACTCTCCCCTGATGATTTCGATTTTACGGCCGGCACCATCAATATCAGCAAAAGCGTTATGATGTCCACGGGTAAGGTAACCACGCCCAAAACGCCGTACAGCGTCCGTACAGTACCTATGCCGCCCGCCCTGATGAAAGAGGTGCAGGACTATATAAGCCACTTTATGGAGCCGCCTGAGCGGATTTTCACATACTCACAAAAAGTATATCGTGACTATCTGAAACGCTATGCCATAAAAGCAGGTGTGCCGCCCATCCACGTTCATGACCTGCGGCATTCTCATGCCAGCTACCTCATCCATAACAATGTTCCCGTGACCACCATAAGCCGACGTCTGGGGCACGCCAATGCCAGTGTTACCCTATCGGTATATTCCCACATGTACGAGGAATCTGCCGGTGATGTTGCGGTCATGCTCGAAAAAGCATTTATTTGTGGTCAAAACGTGGTCACAGAAGGAATATAAAAATCAGAGTCCCTTATAAATAAAGGGCTGACGAAAAAAGTGATAGAATACCACATTATTAAAAGCCCTGGGTTGCCCCCAAGGCTTTTTCTTTAGACTATATTCTCCACCACATTCAGCACAAACTTCTGACAGACTGTGGCAGTTTCCGGCTGGAATTCCTCATCGCTGAATTCCGTATTTGATATGATGCGGATTCCTAAAAAGGGAACAGCATATTGCCGGCAAATCAGAGCGGCAGAATGAACTTCCATTTCCTCGCAGGACGAGCCGAAACTTTCATGAAAATACAGCAGCCGTTCCTGCTGGCGGTTCCATGTGTTGCAGCTGGCAATACAACCATCAACCACGCGCCCACGGGTATAACCTGTTGCAGCCTTATGGGCTGCCGCCAACAGCGCCTCATCCCCAGAAGCATATACGGCCTGCGGCGCAAAAGTCCCGGTATGCTGGTCATAGGCAAACGCCCCCATAAGTTCCATGTGCCGCCAATCAGCTTTCTCTTCCTTAACCGTGCGGTAAGAGCTGGCATCAAAGGATTTTTTGCCCAATACAATATCAAAGGCCTGCAAAACCGGGTCATGGCCGCCTGCCGTGCCCTGACTGATTACAGCATCCGGCTGAAAATGCTCAATGCCCAAAACCGTGGCAGCAGCGGCATTTGCCGCGCCGATAGAGGTTACCGCCACCACCAGCGGTATATCTTTATACATGCCTTCGACAAAGCGCCAGCTGCCAAACATTGATTCCCGAGGCTGCTCCAGCGAGGCTATCAATAGCTCCGTTTCCAAATCCATGGCGCCTTCTATCATGACTTTTTTCTTGTTCACATTTTCCTCCCGTCATGCTCTATAGGCTTATTCTTTAGGCGTTGCGATAATCCATGGCTGATAACGTTCCTTTTCCGGCAACATGGAATGGTCAAACCACATGGAGAAGAATTTTTCGGCATTCCCGACTGTATAACCATCCTGCTGATGGTCGCAGGTGTCATAGGGGTCAACAAAAATGAGCACATCATCCAATGTCGATTTCGTTCCCATGTTATCATAGCCGATAATCACGCGCCAGTGTCCGCCCCACTCCACATTTTCTACCAGCACCGGCTGTCCATGCGACAATGGTTCCAACAAAAACGCCCTAAAGTCAGCGAAACTATTAAACTTGTCAGCCTGCAAACCGCTTTTGACATTCCAGCCTATCCCTTTAAAAAAATCCACCATATTCCCCAAACTTGTGCCAATGGGATAGCCCTGCGTCTTCATTCCTTTGGTCAAAGACATTTCATCATAATTTTTATTGCCATACCAGTAGAGCACCGTCAAGGCAGCAGCCGGGCCGCAGGTATATTCCCGGCTCTGCTGGTAAGTCGGATAATGGGGCAGCATGACCCGGCGTCCGGGAATGCTCTTCATTTCAAACAAGTCCAGATGTTTAAAGTACGGCGACTTCTTATGATTGATTTCCGCCGGTGCCGAAGAAGCCCCCTCGGTTTTGATATCCAAACCTGCCGGATAAGGAATTACCCGTACCGTATTTGTCTCAGCCGCCGAAGCTGTCCCCATACTCAAGGCGCCTGCCAACAGAACTGCGGCCACAGCCTTTTGCCAAAACTTTTTTCGCATATATTCCCACTCCAATCTAAAATTTAAACGCCTACAATAATTTAGATTATTCGCCAAAGACCATGTTTATTCCTTCCCAAACCATATCTTGACAAATCTGTAGTCATCCTTCACTATTACTGTTAGAGGGGAGTGTTTAAGCCACATGGAAATTATAAGCTATATTGTCAACATCTTTTGCTTTATCGCTTTATTCATCACCTTGGAAATCGTTTGGGTCAATGTAAAAAATCACTGGCAGGCAAAAAATCTGCTGGGCTGCGCCGAATACCTGCTGGGCGGAGCAGCTGTATTAGTCGTGCTCATCGCCATCAGCGACGCCATAAACAGCCTTCTGCTTTAATATCAGCTCAGGCAAACAGCGGTGAACCAGAAAAACCCGGTTCACCGCTGTTTTATATACGCAAAAACGCAGGCCGTCAGACCTGCGTTTTATCGTAAACTCCTTTACCTGCAAAGCTTCCCCACTGTTGAAGGTATTGTGTGTATATAATCACTTCCCCAAGTGACATGGATTATTATACGATTAGCTGATGTAAAATAAAATAATCCGAAAGTATACTATTCTTTACGAACTACCACTAAGGTGGTATATTTTTTTCTCCAACATATCCCCAACTTTTTGTGCCATGTCAGACAGCGACTGCAGGATAACGTAATCCGCACCATAAATTCTTTGCGCCGTTGCTGTGACTAACGGCGTAGCCAGGACGCTGTTTATAAGCGCTGCCACTTGTATGCCCTGCTGGCGAAGTTCTTTCACCGCGTCCCTGGTATCGTCCCAGGCTAATTCTCCCCCATAATTTTTCTGGGGCCTAAGACCTTGTCCCGGAATGGCACTTTCATCGCTGGGGTCAGCGTCACTCAAAATAAACAGCAGTCTTTTGCCACCTGCAGGCTGCCATAATTCCGGCAGTGCACGCAAGGCCAGGCCGTCCCTGTTCCAGCCCTGTGTCTTGTAAGCAAAAATCCCTTGCGCCGACTTTTCCCCAAAGTCCTTCAATCGGTGCAGCACCGTACAGCCATCCTGACTAAAAAAAGATACCACAGCCAAGGATATCCCCACCTGTCCTAAAGCCTCCGCCATAAGATATGCCTGACTGGCTATAATGCCTTGCCGTCGTTCCCGGGAGGCCGAACCGTCCAACAGCAGCATAACGGAAAAATCTCCCTGCAGGACAGGTTCCACGGCCGCGAATACCCGAGTATCATGCAGGATTACACCGCGCCATAACCTGTCTACAGCCAGCCTGCCGCTGCGTGCCGGCAGTTTCACCGGCCGATGACACAGGAACAAAGCATTCTGCAGACGCCTGGCTAAAGCTCGCAGTTCAGTAGCAAAGCGCGCCTTGTGCCGGCAATAATAATCCCTGTTTTCCTGACAAACCTCGCCTGGCTCACCAGTAAACCACAGCCCCACCTGCCGATGAAATCCCTGGCAATAACGAAACGCAATTTCTGCCCGGCGTTCTCGGGAAAAAAGCGGCTTACCATAACGCTCCGTCAGTTCCTTGTCGCCCTTGATGACCTTTCTGCCGCCCCAAAAGGCTTTTGACATGTCAGTCCCGTCGACGGCCGCCTCATTCACCAACAGCCGCTGCCAATGTTCCGGTGCCTCATTTCCCTGTGGCCAAAACTTTTTCAGCAGTTTCAGCAGCCAGGAATTGCCATAAAAATGAATTACAGTCCGTGGCTTATTATACCAATGACTGCGGAAAAACTTCCGGATAATTTCTTCCATAGCCGCAATCAGTTCTTCTGTAGACAGGCTGCCTGTAAAAACCAGTGCCCGGTAAAGCCCCTTTTCCCAAGGATTCAGTAAGCCTGCCGGCTGCGTTAAAATCTCCCGGCATCTGGCACATTTCAAGGTATGCACCAGTTCCTGCCTGAGCATTAGCTGCTGCAGGGAAATATCAACCGACGCTGATTCTGTCAAAAATTGCCGGGCATGGCGGCAGCGTAATTCTCTCAGCACTGGCCGGCAAGGCAATTCCCGTTCATAGGCCGCATTTTCCAGCCCCAGCCAAAAGAGCTCTGTAAATAGTTCACCAAAGAGAGATTTATCCAGTTTTCCATGCAGATAGGCTGTCAGCTTTTCCCTGTCATAGTGACGGCATACCAGACCGACAATGGAATTTAAATATAGGTCCGGCTCACCGTTTGACTGAAAGGCCAAAAAATCCGGCCAAAAGTCATACTGGCCAGCAGACGCCCATACAATATTCAACGCCCTTTTCTGCATTTGACTGTGCAGGCTTTCGTATGTCATGACGGCTCACTCCACAAACAGCTCTTTTCTCCCCCAGTCAGGGGGAACACGCAGGGCCAGCAAATCCTTCACCAATGCCCGTTCCTGAACATCAAAGCACTTCCCCGTCAAACCCATAGCCAAAGCCTCTTCTGCTGTGAGTCCCTGACGAACAAGCCGCACGGCGTCCAGCAGGCCGCGCAGGTCCACAGCCCGGCCGGAAATTTCCCTGGCCTCATATTTGGTACGCAAATCAAGGAACAAGGCGGCTAAGGTGTCGGCGGCCTCAATACGCAAATCTGCAAATTCATAGGTCAAAAGTTCCCGCAGCTCCTGCGCCCCTGGCACAGGCAGGTTAAGCACCACAAACCGGGACAACAGGGCCTCATTAAGTTCGCGTGTTCCCTCGTAGCCATAATTCATCGTCCCGATAAACCGGGCCGCAGGGTGTAAGCACAGCCGGTCATATCCCGGCACTTCGAGCTGCCGTCTATGGTCAAGCAGGGAATGCAGTACCGCCAGCGCCTCATTTCTGGCCATGTTGATTTCGTCCAAAATGCAGATTCCGCCGGCTGTTACACACTCATATACCGGCCCCGGCCGAAAACATACTGCGCCCTCCCGAAAGGTATCCATACCAATCAGATACGCCGCGTCCACATCGATATGAAAGGACACATTCCAGGCCGGCCTGCCGAGCAGCCAGGCCAGATTATCCGCCAAAATATTTTTACCCACAGCCTTAGGCCCGACCAACAGCAAGTTCGCTCCTGCCAACAGCGCAGCTACGGCCTTGGCTAAAATATCCCGGCCAAAATACGGAAAGCGTGGCTTATTGACCGGCCGCTGTCCCTGCCATGCATATTGCGCACGAAAAGCAGCAGCCGCCTTGAGCAATTCCGGACGCAGTTCCTGTTTGGCATAAAAAGAATCTATATCCTCAGCTGCCACCATTTAGCACCTCCCCACCTCTGGTAATCATATATTTAATCATTTACCGTAAACAATATTCTACCTTGTATTATTCTTGAAGAATCGGGATTTACCTGCTGCCTATATCACAACAAACAAAAACCACGCACGAACGCGTGGCCTTGGGTGAATTTATATCAGCATATTGATAGTCTGGGCGCTTGCCTCTGCCATGGTGGGCGGCCGGTCTGGCAGCCTGCCCATTTGCTGCTTGGCCTGTTCTATAAGTTTCTTGGCCTTTTCCACTTCAGCGGCGTCACAGGCATTTTGTTTATAACCGTCCTCCAGTTCCTGCAAATCCTGCTCTAAAATAGACAGTACTGCCTGCATATCCCCCCGGGTTGCGGCCGCCGCTATCTGCCGCCGGCGTTTATCCTCATTTATACTTACGGTGCGCTTGCTCGATTCCATCGTCACCTCACCTTCATCATCAATGATAACCCGCATTCCCTGAAAGCCGATTTCGTCTTTTCGCCTGGCATAGGCTTCATCTGCCGCACGCAGGGTGTCAAACAGTTTTGCCCGGCTCTCATTATCCGTCAGGCATTTGCGTAGAAACTTACCGGAAATCCTGGTCATGCCGCCACTGAATACCTGAAAATTATCCCTCAGATAATTGGTCAGTTCATTCGTATCCTTAAAGTCAGGACTTTTCCCTTGAACCGTAACATTTTGTAAATAAGCCTTAGCCAAGACAGGATTACCATTATATGGCAGCTGCATAATCTTTTCAGCATTTTCTTTGAGAATCTCCGTGACTTTAGGATCATGTACGCGCATATTGTTCAGCAAATCAGCAGAGCCATCAGCTATTTCCTTATTTTTCGGTGCCGTTTCCTTCTTTTTCTCTGCTAGTTTTTCCTGCAGGACTTTCGCCGCAGTTTTCTTTTTCCTTTGCGGTTGTTTATCCAAAATCGCCTGCCACCAATTCTTTTTGGCGGAACGCTTCACATGCGACTGCTGTCTGCGGTTGCCGTCATTGTATTCCGAAATCCCCCAGCTGCGCAAACCGCCATCATCCTCAATGATAAAACCATGAGCTTTCAGCTTATGCTCCGGCGCCCTACCGCTTTGCACATCCGTATGCGCAATATCATAGATAAGCGCCTCATACTCCATCCGCTTCTCGGGGTCTTGTTCCATCTGTTTAAGGATTTTGGGCGAAATCGACACATTATTCAGGCCGGTACCGGAAAACGGCGCTGTCCCCACGCTGAACTTGAGATTCGGAAATTTTTCTGCTAAACTTTTCATAACACCAGAATCTTCCGCTTTGTCCTTGAACTGTGCCTTGGCAAAGCTGTAAGCCGCCTCCGACACGTAACTACTGCCAACCCTCACTGGCATGATAATCTACCTCCCTGTAAATCAGACATTCCCAAGTAACTCCCTCTGTTACCTGATATATCGTTTTTTTGTCTTTCCCCTTAATAGCCACGGTGCGAACGGCTGTCTTAGCAGCGTGAAATGAGGTGATTTTATGCAGAAAAACCTGCGTTACTTCCTTATTCCGGTAACGCTTATCTTCGCCATCCTTGCCCTCAACGTATTTATGTCCAAAACAGCGGTAAAAGAAAACCTTGCCGCTTTCCCAAAATTCAGCACCATTGACGTAAACGGCAGACCAGCGACTAATGAAATCTTTGCCGGTAAATTCACCATTCTCGTTCTCTGGGTCACCAAAGACACACAGAGCCGCCAGCTGCTTCAAACATTGTCTGACTGGCAGAGAGAAAATCAGGACAAGGTGCAAGTTATCGGTCTTGTCGGTGACGTAAAAGCAACGGATGCAGCGGAAAAAATTTCCCTTGCCCGGCAAATCATGGCGGACTGCCAAGCTCCACAGCTCTTGGTCAATGACGATATGACGGCGTTCCTCAGCGGCATCAAAACCGCCCCGACTATCTGTTTTGTAAATCCATACGGCCAGCTTGTCGGTCAGCCAGTCTCCGGCTACGAAATCGACCTCATAAAAAAGGAAGTCCGCCGTCTGATGACCGCAGACTCCCCAGCAAATATTGACAAGTCACTCATTATGAAAAAACTGGCTCAGTGATAGAGCATAACCGTCAGGCAAAAGCGCTGGCGGTTTTCTTTTTGCACCACAGCGGCCTCCACACTGCCCTGATACTTTTCCGCGCAACGGGTAATATTGGCAAGGCCTATGCCATGACGCTCTTTATCTCTTTTCGTCGTACAGGGAAGTTCGTCATTTTCGCTGAAAACCAGTTCACCGGCAAAATCATTTTCTATCTCGATAAAAAACAAACTGCCTTTGCTATAGGAACGCACCTCTATACCGGCAGGCGGCGGTATCTTCGCACAGGCTTCCAAAGCATTTTTCAACCCGTTATTGAGAATTACGCTTATATCGTAAATATCATAATCCCGGTCAGCAGGATAATGGAAAGCCGCCGTAAACTCCGTTCCCTGCCGTTTGGCCTGCTGACGGGTCTGATGCAGGATTATATCCGTAATCGGGTGCCCTGTTTTATCCGCAAAGTCCAGCCGCTCCGTGGTCTTTGTCATTTGCGTCAGATAATGTTCTAGCTCCGGCTGCCTGTCTTGCAGATGATTGTGGACATAAGCGGTAAGACTTGCAATATGCCCGCGCAAATCATGACGCAGGCCGCGCATATCACCGTAAATGTCCTGCATTTCTTCCACCTGCCGCTGAATGTCATATATGCCGTTTTCCAGCAGCAGACGCTTGCTTTCAGCCGCCTTAAACTGCACCAGCCCACGGAACAGGACCACTGTTGCCACCACCATCCCCAACAACAGCAAACTAACCAGCGGCAGCAGAAATAATGTCTCCGGAGCTCTGGCGTAAATCAGCAGCAGGGCACTGTTATCCACAGAATAAATCATCACGCGCAATGTTATATCTATGCACAGCACAGTTACGCAGGGAATCAGCAGAAACCAGCTCTCTGCCCATGATAATTCATAAGCACGGCTGCAGAAATAACGCTGAATAAGCCACAGATAAACCGCCAATAAGCCCAGCTGCAATAAACGGCAAAATGACAGCACACTTATCAGCACGCCTTGATTTACTATCCCCATGACAGCCAGTAAAGCCTCAGCCCCAACAATGCCCTTTGCCATACTGTACTCCACAACCCCATTCCACAGGCAACTCCAATAGTCAAACAAGACATAGGAAAACGGACTGACGGCAAAACGCAGCACTGCCCAGCCAGCAATAAAACTAGCCAAGGCAAAAACCTGCCTTGGCCAGTCTGCTTGAAAGAGATATTTTTGCAGCAGGAGCAGCACTGCACCGCCGCAGATTGTTTGCAGTATTCCGTTATAAATGCCGCCCTGACCTGAATTGTCAGCGGACAATATCCAGCCAACTACCAACTGGCAGACGGCATAAACTGCCATAAAGCCAGCCATGGCATAACAGCGCCGGGAAAACTTATTCTCCAAGAGCTTTTCCAGATAACGAAAAGCCAGATAACCTGTTAATACATAAACCGCAAAATCCAGCCCATACTCAAACATTCACCATGCCGCCCCCCTTGGCATAATGCAGATACGCCTTGACAAAGGCCGCATACTTTTTATTCGCCAGCATAACCATTTCGCCATTAGTGACTTGTATTCCTTCCTGACTATAGGCGGAAATCTTTGCCATATTCACCAGATAGCATCTATGACAGCGATAGAAATCCGTTCCCAGCAACTGCTCAAATTCGTCCATTTTCCCCTGCACTTCGTAAGTACCTTCTGTTGTATGGACGATGACATTCTTGTTGTTGCTTTCGATAAAAAATATGTCCTGCAGCGGCACCCGGCGCCGGCTGCGTGCATCTCCGGCAGTGCCGTTCAGTTTCAGCAATACATAATTATCCTTTTGCCTTAGCAGGAAGCCTGCCTCCATACAGGCTTTTTCCAGCACTTGGGCAAACTTTATTTTGTCGATTGGCTTTAGCAAATAATGAAAAGCCTGCACATCAAAGGCCGCCTCCATAAATTCACGATAACCCGTGACAAAAATAATTATACTGTGCAATTCCTGTTCCCGTGACCGCAGAATCTGCGCCGTCTCCATGCCATTTATGCCTTTGACATCTAAAATGTAAATGGCAAAATCATATTCGCTTTGTAATAACTCTTCTGCCGTAGAAAAAGTTTT
>FLNX01004413.1_pt1 | contig 24715 bp, 23 predicted proteins | sample 1140341 | NCBI WGS metagenome assembly FLNX01 (sample SAMEA3878208, study PRJEB12797) | bioreactor metagenome | biome: Moose rumen | place: Sweden | collected 2011-10 | reverse complement strand
CGATGAAGTGATTAGGCTATAGGCGGTCATTGTTCCTTTTTCCCTTTTTTCTTTCTTTTTTATCTAATAGCATAAAATACTGCACATTTTTTTTGCAAATGTGCAGGAAAGATATTACCTTTGCACAAAATTTTGAAATTTGTGCAATGAACGACATACCAAGTTTTAACTCCTACATCGTTAAGACGATTAAGGAAAACTGGCTGCTCGATGCTCTGACAGACTATAAGGGAACTACGTTACAGTATCATGATGTAGCCCGCAAGATAGAGAAACTGCATATCATGATGAAGGCTGCCGGTATCGAGAAAGGTGACCGCATAGCCGTCTGTGGACGTAACTCTGCCCACTGGGCTGTGGCTTATCTTGCCACACTAACCTATGGAGCCGTCATCGTTCCAATACTCCATGAGTTTAATGGCGAACAGATACACAATATTGTCAACCACTCTGAATCCAGATTACTATTCGTAGGTGACTATGTAGTCAACCTCATTGCCCCAGACGAGATGCCCCACCTGGAAGGTATCTTCAATTTGCCCGACTTTTCTTTGCACACCTGCAGGAATGAAAGACTGATAGAGGCTCGCGAGCATCTGAACCAGTTGTTTGGCGAGAAATACCCCATGGCTTTCCGTGCGGAGCATATCAATTGGCATGTTGACCAACCCGATGAGTTATGTATGCTCAACTACACGAGTGGTACAACAGGTTTCTCGAAAGGTGTGATGCTACCCTACCGTTCCCTGTGGGGCAACGTAGACTTCTGTATAAATAAGGTGGCACCCTATATGCCAAAGTTCAGTAGGATGCTGAGTATCCTACCGATGGCACACATGTACGGACAGGCGATTGAGTTTCTATTCCCCTTCTGCGCCGGCTATCATCTTTTCTTCCTTACCCGTCTGCCTTCCCCTGCTATTATTGCAGAGGCTTTCAAGGAGGTAAGACCCCACTTGGTTGTTGCCGTTCCATTGATTATCGAGAAGATTATCCGAAAGCGGGTATTCCCCAAGATACAGAGCAATGCCATCAAACTGTTGTTACAGATGCCTGTGGTATCGAAGAAGGTAAAAGAGCGTATCTGTCAGGAAGTATATGCAGCCTTTGGAGGTGAGGCTTATGAGGTCATCGTAGGTGGCGCTCCCTTGAATCAGGAGATAGAGAAATTCATGAAGGATATCGACTTCCCCATCACCGTCGGCTATGGCACTACAGAATGTGCGCCACTAATTACCTATAGTGATTACCATGATTTTGTGTCAGGCTCATGTGGCTCTGTCGTAGACCATATGGAAGTTAAAATACTCTCCTCCGACCCGCAGAATATCGCTGGTGAGATCGTGACCCGTGGCACTAATGTGATGCTGGGCTATTACAAGAATGAGGAGGCTACCCGTCAAGCACTCGACGAAAACGGATGGTATCATACTGGTGACCTTGGCACGATGTCGGAGGACGGTCATGTGTTCATCCGCGGTCGTTCGAAGAACATGTTATTAGGTGCTAACGGACAGAATGTATACCCAGAGGAGATTGAGGACAAACTCGGTTCCATGACATTGGTCAGTGAATGTATTGTCGTACAACGTGACGAACACCTTGTAGGATTGGTACATCCTGACATCGACGAGGCTAAAGAAATGGGATTCACGGAAGAGGACCTGCATAATGTGATGGAGCAGAACCGTCAGCAACTCAACGAAATGCTACCACCATACAGTCGTCTTCACGCTATTGAACTCCGCGAAGAAGAGTTTGAGAAGACCCCAAAAAAGAGTATCAAACGCTACTTATATAAATAATCGAGAATAATATGGAGAACGTACCCAGTTTTAACCAGATTATACAGCAGAGCATCATCGACCATTGGGACCTTGACGCACTGACTGACTATAAGGGAGCCACCTTACAATTCCATGATGTGGCACGTAAGATAGAGAAATTACACATCCTGTTTGAGAACTGTGGTGTGGTGAAAGGTGATAAGATAGCCCTCTGCGGACGTAACTCCAGTCAATGGGCAGTTGCCTTCCTCGCCACATTGACCTACGGAGCAGTCGCCGTCCCCATCCTCCATGAGTTCATGGCAGACCAGATTCATAACATCGTCAACCACTCCGATGCCAAGTTGCTCTTTGTGGGCGACCATGTGGCTACACAGATAGACCCCACGCAGATGCCGCATCTGGAAGGTATCATTAACAACCCTGACTACTCGCTGATGCTGTCTCGTACCGATAAGTTGACCTTTGCCCGGGAGCATCTAAATGAACTTTACGGTAAGAAATTCCCTAAATATTTCCGTAAGGAACACGTACATTATTATACAGAGGAGAATGGCGAGGAACTGGCGATGATCAATTACACCTCAGGAACGACAGGTTTTTCGAAGGGTGTGATGGTACCCTACCGTGCCATGTGGTCGAACTATGACTTTGCGGAGCATGTACTGGGTGAGATTATCAAGACTGGCGACCGTATTATCTCCATCCTTCCGATGGCACATATGTACGGAATGGCATTCGAGTTTATCTTCGAGTTTATGCACGGATGCCATGTCTATTATCTCAACCGCATCCCCTCGCCTGCCATTATCGCACAGGCATTTGCGGAGATCAAGCCGAAGATCATCATTGCCGTACCTTTAGTGATTGAGAAGATTATTCGCAAGAAGGTATTCCCCAAAATACAGAACAATCGCATGCGCCTGTTGCTGTCGATGCCTGTCATCTCGAAGAAAGTACGCCAGATGATTTGCAACGAGGTGGTGAAGGCATTCGGTGGTGAACTCTATGAGGTCATCATCGGTGGTGCCGCCTTCAATCAGGAGGTTGAGTCATTCCTGAAGAAAATCGAATTCCCCTATACCGTTGGCTATGGTGCCACAGAATGTGCCCCCATTATCTGTTATCGTGACTGGCATACCTTTGCGCAAGGCTCTTGCGGACAGGCAGCCTACCACATGGAGGTGAAGATTAACTCCGAAGACCCAGCCAACCGTCCTGGTGAGATTCTTGCACGTGGATTAAACGTGATGCTGGGATATTATAAGAACGAGGAGGCGACCAAAGAGACGCTTGACGACGAAGGCTGGTATCATACTGGCGACCTGGGTACGATGGACTACGACGGTAATGTCTATATCAACGGACGAAGTAAGAACATGCTATTAGGTCCTAACGGTCAAAATATCTATCCAGAGGAAATTGAGGACAAACTGAACTCCATGACACTGGTAGTTGAGAGTGTCGTCGTACAGCGTGACACTAAACTTGTAGGTCTAGTATATCCTGACTATGACGAGGCGAAAAACATGAATTTCAATGAGAATGACATCAAGAATGTCATGGAACAGAACCGTCAGCAACTCAACGAGCAGTTGCCTGCCTACGAGAAGATAACAGAAATCGAGATAAGGACAGAGGAGTTTGCCAAAACACCCAAGCGCAGTATCAAACGATTCCTGTATACCTAAATACAATGAGCGAGGAAATTTTCCTCGCTTTTTCTTTGTGCTTTCCTCTTTTTATGTTAATTTTGCAACGCCAATGGACGCAGCCCTGCTTGTTAAAGGGTACCATCTGGTAATATAAATTGCATAGAGATATGAAAGTAATGAAATTTGGCGGAACGTCCGTAGGTTCCGTAAAAAGCATTTTAAGCTTGAAAGAAATTGTGGAGGCAGAGGCTCGGACGCAACCTGTCGTAGTAGTAGTCAGTGCACTAAACGGTATCACTGATGCGTTGATAGCCACCTCGCAATTGGCGCTCAAGGGTGATGAACGGTGGAGAGAGGAATTTGACTCTATGGTGAATCGCCATCATCAAATAATTGACACCGTTATCCTTGACAATCAGAAACGTGTAGACTTATTCAATACAGTAGACCAACTCTTCGAACAGTTGAAGAGTATCTACTATGGTGTGTTCCTCATTCACGACCTCAGTGGCAAGACACTCGATGCCATTGTCAGTTACGGTGAACGCTTAAGTTCCAATATCGTGGCTGCCCTCGTGAAGAACGGCATACGCATGAATGCCCGTGATTTCATCCGTACTGAGAGGAAGAACGGTATCCATACCCTTGACTCGGAATTGACAACAAAATTAGTAAAAGAGGCATTCGGTCCTATATGTTGCTGTGACACAGTAACCAACAAGACCATAGCCGTCGTACCCGGTTTCATAGCCCGTGACCGTGACACCCACGAGACGACCAATCTCGGACGAGGCGGTAGTGACTATACTGCCGCTATTATTGCCGCCGCACTCGATGCGGAGATCCTGGAGATATGGACGGATGTGGACGGTTTCATGACTGCTGACCCCAAAGTCATCAAGACCGCTTATACGATCAACGAACTATCCTATATAGAGGCGATGGAACTTTGTAACTTCGGTGCCAAAGTCATCTATCCGCCAACGATATACCCCGTTTGTATCAAGAATATCCCTATCAGGGTGAAGAACACCTTCAACCCCGAGCACCCAGGTACCCTCATCAAAGATAAGATTGAGGACGACATGAAACCCATTAAGGGTATCTCCAGCATCAAGGGGACAACGTTGATTACCGTCACTGGTCTGTCGATGGTCGGTGTGATTGGTGTCAACCGCCGCATCTTCACCACCCTCGCCAATAAGGGAATCTCTGTTTTCATGGTATCACAGGCTTCTTCCGAGAACTCCACCAGTATTGGTGTGCGTGACGAGGACGCAGAGGCTGCCGCAGAGGCTCTTAACGCACAGTTTGCCAAGGAGATTGAGACGGGTGCCATGTTCCCCATGCAGGTAGAGAGCGGTCTTGCCACTATCGCTATTGTGGGAGAGAACATGAAGCAGACACCAGGTATTGCCGGAAAGTTATTCGGTACCCTTGGACGTTCAGGTATCTCTGTGATCGCATGTGCTCAAGGTGCGTCAGAGACGAATATCTCATTTGTTGTTGACGGGCGTTTCCTCCGTAAGTCACTCAACGTGCTGCACGACTCCTTCTTCCTGTCGGAATACAAGGTGCTGAATATCTTTATCTGTGGTATCGGTACTGTAGGCGGTATGTTGCTGGAACAGATTCGTACACAGCAGCAGTTCCTGATGCAGTCAAGACGTCTGAAACTGAATGTCGTAGGTATCTCCGATGTCGATAACTTTGTCCTCGACCGTGACGGTATCGACTTGGATTATTACGAGAAGACCTTACGTGCCGGCTATCCTGCTAATACAGAGCATATGCGTGACGAGATCGTGAAGATGAATATCTTCAACTCCGTTTTCGTTGACTGTACGGCAAGCAAGCAAATCGCATCACTCTATCAGACATTCTTAGAGCATAACATCTCCGTGGTGGCTGCCAACAAAATTGCGGCTTCCAGCGATTATGAGAGTTATATCAAACTCAAGCAGACGGCACGTGACCGTGGTGTCTGGTTCCGTTATGAGACCAACGTGGGCGCTGGTCTGCCTATTATTGGCACGATCAATGACCTTTGTAATTCGGGTGACAAGATCCTGAAGATTGAGGCTATCCTTTCAGGAACCCTGAACTTCATCTTCAACGAGATAACCGCTGATGTTCCCTTCTCAGAGACTGTGCGTCGTGCTAAGGAACAGCGTTATTCCGAGCCTGACCCACGTATCGACCTCTCTGGTACGGATGTGATTCGCAAACTGGTCATCCTGACTCGTGAGGCAGGTTATCAGGTAGAACAGGCTGACGTAGAGAAACACCTCTTTGTACCTGATGACTACTTTAAGGGAAGTCTTGAGGACTTCTGGAAACGACTGCCCGAACTGGATGCCGACTTCGAGGCCCGCCGTAAGGTACTGGAAGCAGAAGGCAAACGCTGGCGTTTTGTGGCAACGATGGAAGCCGACGAGAACAACCCATCGTCGTTCAAGACCAGTGTGGCACTGAAGGAAGTACCGTCCGACCATCCGTTCTATCCCTTGGAAGGCTCTAACAATATTGTGCTGTTGACCACAGAACGCTATAAGGAATATCCTATGCTCATTCAGGGTTATGGTGCCGGTGCCGCCGTAACTGCCGCCGGTGTGTTTGCTAACATCATGAGTATTGCTAATATATAGTTCCTAATAGTTTCTATAGTCCCTATAGTTCTATGAAGCACATTATTATATTAGGCGATGGCATGGCAGACCATCATGTCGCCAGACTGGGCAATAAGACATTGTTGCAGTATGCCCGACCACAATACATGGAACAACTTGCCAAGGAAGGACGTACAGGACGGCTCATTACTGTTCCTGAGGGATTCCCTCCTGGCTCGGAAGTTGCCAATACGGCAATCCTCGGTTATGATCTGAATAAGGTGTATGAGGGACGTGGTCCCTTGGAAGCCGCCAGTATCGGCTATGAGATGGCTGACGACGACTTTGCCATCCGTTGTAATATCATCACACTGGAGGAGGGGAAGATTATCACCCATAATGGCGGTAATCTGGAGACTGCTGATGCCGATGTGCTCATCAAATACCTGAATGAGCACTTAGGTAATGACCGTGTGAAGTTCATCACGGGCATTCAGTATCGGCACTTGCTTGTCATTAAGGGTGGCAATAAGCATATTATCTGCAATCCGCCCCATGACCATCCCAATGAGGAGTGGCGACCATTGTTGGTGAAAGCGGAGATTCCTGAGGCACAGGAGACAGCCGACCTTATCAATGACTTGATATTAAAATCACAAGAGTTGCTTGCCAAGCATCCGTATAATATCGCCAAAGCGGCAAAGGGGGAGCGACAGGCAAACAGCATCTGGCCTTGGAGCGGAGGATATCGCCCGTCTATGCAGACACTGATGGCGCAGTACCCACAGATTAAGAGCGGTGCCGTCATCTCTGCCGTCGACCTGATTCAAGGTATCGGACGCTATGCGGGACTACGTATCATCAAAGTCCCTGGTGCCACTGGTCTTGCCAATACCAACTATGAGGGTAAGGCACAAGCCGCTATCGAGGCACTGAAGAAAGATGATTTCGTCTTCGTACATGTGGAGGCAACTGACGAGGCAGGTCATGATGGTGACTTGGACTTGAAACTGAAAGCGATTGACTATCTGGATAAGCGACTCATCAAACCCATCCTTGAGGCTATTGAGCAAATGGACGAGGATGTGTGTGTCGCTGTCCTTCCCGACCACCCCACTCCCGTGGAGTTGCGCATCCACGTCAACGAGCCTGTGCCGTTTATCATCTGGCACAAGGGAATCACACCTGACGACGTGCAGCACTATGACGAGGAGAGTTGTGTGAGTGGCGGATACGGGCTGCTCCGACTGAATGAATTTATGAACGAACTGATGAAGATATGAAATACTACAGTACAAACGGAAAGGCTCCCATAGCCGACCTGCAAAAAGCAGTAGTGAAAGGACTCGCAGAGGACCGTGGTCTCTATATGCCAGAGCGCATCAAGCCACTGCCCAAGGAGTTCTTCGAAACTATTGAGACCAAGAGTTTCCAAGAGATCGCCTATACCGTCGCCGACGCATTCTTCGGTGAGGATGTGGAGGCAGAGGCACTGAAAAACATCGTGTATGACACCCTGTCGTTCGACTGCCCTGTGGTAAAGGTCAAGGAGAATATCTATACCTTAGAACTCTTCCACGGTCCTACCCTCGCCTTCAAAGATGTGGGGGCTCGTTTCATGGCACGTCTGCTACAGTATTTTATCCGTCGCAGTTCTGCTTGTTGCTGTACCACAGCAACAAGCCAACTGGTCAACGTCCTCGTAGCCACCAGTGGCGATACGGGTAGTGCCGTTGCTAACGGCTTCCTTGGCGTAGAGGGCATCCACGTCTACGTGCTCTATCCCAAAGGAAAGGTGAGTAAGATTCAGGAGAGCCAGTTTACCACGCTCGGCAAGAATATCACCGCCATTGAGGTGGATGGTGTCTTCGACGACTGTCAGGCACTCGTGAAGTCGGCTTTCATGGACGAGGAACTGAACCGTCACATGAAACTGACCTCTGCCAACAGTATCAATGTCGCCCGTTTCCTGCCACAGGCTTTCTACTATTTCAATGCCTATGCGCGGATGAAGGCTCTGGGCAAGGTAGACCATCTGGTGATGTGCGTTCCGAGTGGTAACTTCGGTAATATCTGCTCCGCCTTGTTCGGACATGAGATGGGACTGCCTATCAAGCGTTTCATCGCCGCCAATAATGCCAACGACATCTTCTATAAATACCTGCAAACGGGTAAGTATGAGCCCAAGGCCTCCGTACAGACACTCGCCAACGCAATGGACGTGGGAGATCCCTCTAACTTCGCCCGTATCTATGACCTCTACGATAAGAGTCATGAGCGCATTACGGCACTGATCAGTGGCGCGACCTATAATGATGAGCAGATCCGTGAGACGATGCGCCAGTGCTATGCCGAGACGGGATACATCCTCGACCCGCATGGTGCCTGCGGCTATCGTGCCTTGCAAGAAGGACTCAAGGACGGAGAGGTCGGCGTGTTCTGTGAGACGGCACATCCCGCTAAGTTCAAGGAGACGGTTGACGGTATCATCGGTGGTGATGTAGAGATACCCGAACGCCTTGCCACCTTCATGAGAGGACAGAAACAAAGCGTGGAGATGACCAAGGAGTTTGAGGACTTCAAGCGCTTCCTAATGAGCCGTTAACGGACGGTCATGTGGAAGCAACCTTGTTTCACCTCATACTTGATATAACAGCGTCCTTCGGCTCTTTTGTCACGTAAGACCTCACACAACACCCACTTTAAGGTGTCGTCACGAACAGGCTGAGTGACAGGATGATACCGATTGTAGCAAATATCAAATGTTGTGCCGTAGAGATGACAACTGCGCTCCGTCGCATTGCCGTTTCTACGGCGCAGTTTTTCCACATCCGACTCAGAGCGTAACACACTGGTGACTATCAGTTGATTGAAGGGAATGCCCTTCACATACAGACTGTCGTAGAATGCTTGTCCGATATCTTGCAAGAGGACGGCGGCACGGGGCACCAGATAGGGGATGGAACTATATAGCGGATCCACATGGTAATACGGACTTGTCCCCACATACACCAGTTCTTTCATCCGCTTCTCCGCATCCTCACGGTTCTTAACAGGACGAACACCCCATTTCTCCGCCGCTACGATCTGTACCTGCTGACTATCAGGGAAAGACTCTCTGTAATTACGAACACCCCAGATACGGTGCTTCTTACCATGAGCGCCCCGTGGTTGTTGAACAAAGGCAACTTGCTCCTGCACCTCACTGGTGGTGGTCGGTTGGCTATTGACAGGCTCTGCCACATTGGGGAATATTGCCTTGACAATCGCCAGAAGCACCACTGTGACAGCGAAACCTAACAGATATTTATTCTTCGTTATCTTCATTTTGGTTGCGAAGGTACACATTTTCTCTGTAAAAAGCGAATGTTTTTTTATTAACTTTGGATAAGTTACTCCATCGCGGCATAAAAAATAAATAAATTTATTTTGTTCTGCTCTCGATTTTTATTAACTTTGCAATCTCATTAAGAAATAACGTTATTTTGATAGAGAAGCATATTGTATTAGAGGATATAGACCCCGTCGTTTTCTATGGAACGGGGAATGCCCATTTGCAGATGATGCGTGCCTTGTATCCCAAACTGAGGATCGTGGCTCGCGACAATGTCATCCGCATCCTGGGCGATGAGGAGCAGATGGCAGCCTTCGAGGAGAGCGCCGAGAAGATGCGCCAGCATGTGCTGCGCTTCAACTCGCTGAAGGAAGAGGACATCCTGGACATCATCAAGGGACACCGCACAAAAGACGAGGTGCCTGAGGGAGTCGTTTGCTACTCCATGTCTGGACGTGCCATCAAGGCAAGGTCGGAGAACCAGCAGAAACTGATTGATGCCTACGAGCAGAACGACATGGTGTTCGCCGTCGGTCCTGCGGGAACAGGAAAGACCTACCTCTCTATCGCCCTTGCCGTGAAGGCTCTGAAGGACAAGACTGCGAAGAAGATCATCCTCTCCCGCCCTGCTGTGGAGGCTGGAGAGAAACTGGGATTCCTGCCTGGTGACATGAAGGACAAGATTGATCCGTACCTGCAACCACTGTATGACGCGTTGGAAGACATGCTGCCACAGGTGAAACTGCAGGACATGATGGAGAAACATGTCATCCAGATTGCCCCACTCGCCTTTATGCGAGGCAGGACACTGAGCGACGCTGTCGTCATCCTCGACGAGGCACAGAACACCACTCCCCAGCAAATCCGCATGTTCCTGACCCGTATGGGATGGAACACGAAGATGATCATCACGGGAGACATGACACAGATAGACCTGCCCCGTGAGCAGAGGAGTGGACTGGTGGAGGCATTGCGCATATTAAAGGACATCGAGGGTATCGGTGTGGTGGAACTGGATCGCAAGGATATCGTACGCCACAAACTGGTGACTCGCATCGTCAATGCCTACGAACGATTTGACAAAGAGAAACAAAACAAAGATAACAATGAAAGCATTAACAAAGACTGACTTCAATTTTGAAGGACAAAAGAGCGTTTACCACGGAAAAGTCCGTGACGTGTATAACATCAACGATGACCTGATGGTGATGGTGGCAACAGACCGTATCTCGGCATTCGATGTCATCCTGCCAAAGGGTATTCCTTTCAAGGGACAGGTCCTCAACCAGATTGCCGCTAAGTTCCTGGATGCCACCAGCGACATCTGTCCGAACTGGAAACTCGCCACTCCCGACCCCATGGTGACGGTCGGTCTGAAATGTGAGGGCTTCCGTGTGGAGATGATTATCCGCAGCATCCTGACTGGTTCGGCTTGGCGTGAATACAAGAACGGATGCCGTGAGTTGTGCGGTGTGAAACTGCCTGATGGCATGAAGGAGAACGAGCGTTTCCCAGAGCCTATCATCACCCCGACGACAAAGGCTGACGAGGGCCATGACCTGAATATCTCCAAAGAGGAGATCATCGCACAGGGCATCGTCAGCGCTGAGGACTATGCCGTGATGGAGGACTACACCCGCAAACTCTTTGCCCGGGGACAGGAGATTGCCAAGAAACAAGGACTTATCCTCGTAGACACCAAGTATGAGTTCGGTAAGCGTGACGGGAAGGTATATCTCATTGACGAGATCCACACCCCCGACTCCAGCCGCTATTTCTATGCTGACGGCTATGAGGAGAAACTCGCCAAGGGTGAGCCTCAGAAACAACTCTCCAAGGAGTTCGTACGCCAGTGGCTTATCGAGCATAACTTCATGAACGAGCCGGGACAGGTAATGCCTGAGATCACGGACGAGTATGCGGAGAGTGTATCTGACCGCTATATCGAACTCTATGAACATATCATCGGTGAGAAGTTCGAGAAGGCAAGTGACAACGACGATATCGCCGCCCGCATCGAGAAGAACATAGCAGGTTATCTGAATAATAGATAATAGTATCTATAGTTCCTATAGTAACTATAGTAATTATGAATTATAAACAAGAGACGATAAAGCCCTATAACAACGGGGAGAAGACCTCACAGGTGGAGCAGATGTTCGACAACATCGCCCCCACCTATGACACGCTCAACCATCGTCTCTCGTGGGACATCGACCGTGGCTGGAGAAAGAAGGCGATTCGCCAACTGATGCCTTATCAACCCAAAACGATTTTAGACATAGCCACTGGGACAGGTGACTTCGCCATCCTGTCGGCGGAGATATTGAGACCCAGCCGGTTGGTGGGTGCCGACATCAGCGAGGGCATGATGGAGATAGGACGTAAGAAGGTTGCCGATAAGGGATTGCAGGACATGATCTCCTTCGAGAAGGAAGACTGTCTGCACCTCTCATACGCTGACGAGACTTATGACGCTGTGACCGCAGCCTTTGGCATTCGTAATTTCTCTGACCTTGACCAAGGACTGAAAGAGATGTGCAGGGTGCTGAAAACTGGGGGACATCTGAGTATTGTCGAACTGACGACACCCGTTAAATTTCCCATGAAGCAACTTTTTCACATCTATTCCCATACGGTACTGCCCGTCTATGGCAGACTTATCTCAAAAGACACTGCCGCCTATTCCTATCTGACGAAGACCATTGAGGCTTTCCCGCAAGGAGAGCAGATGATGGAGATCCTCAAAGGCGCAGGATTCAGCGAGGCAAAGTTCAAGCGATTGACCTTTGGCATCTGCACAATGTATTTCGCAACAAAATAAAGGAAAAGAATTTATGGACAAGTACGGACTAATCGGTTATCCTTTGGGACACTCGTTCTCCATCAGTTACTTCAATCAGAAGTTTCAGGATGAGGGCATTGACGCCGTGTATGAGAATTATGAGATTCCCAACATTGACGCACTCCCAGAAGTGCTTGGCTCTAATCCCGAGTTGAAAGGACTCAATGTGACTATCCCTTACAAGGAAAAGGTGCTTCCTTTCCTGGATAACATCTCACCAGAGGCACGTGCTATCGGTGCGGTAAACGTTATAAGTATCACACACCGTGGCAACAAGACGGAGTTGAAAGGATATAACTCTGATGTTATTGGCTTCACCAAGAGCATTGAGCCCATGCTTGACAAGAAATGGCATCAAAAAGCATTGATTCTTGGAACTGGTGGAGCATCCAAGGCAATAGACTACGGTTTGCGTAACCTTGGGTTAGAGACCGTTTTCGTCAGCCGGTATGAGCGTCCCGACACCATTCAGTATAAGAACATCACTCCTGAGATTGTGAAAGAGTATAATGTGATTGTCAACTGCACCCCCGTAGGGATGTATCCCAAGACAGAATTCTGTCCTGAACTGCCTTATGAGGCAATGGACAGCCACACCATTCTCTACGACCTCATCTATAATCCTGACGAGACACTCTTCATGAAACGTGGTGCCCAATATGGTGCCAATGTGAAGAACGGACTGGAGATGCTGCTCCTGCAGGCATTCTCCTCCTGGGAGTTCTGGCACGAGAAATAATAATAAGTTATGACGACCTTCATCTTTTTTCTTGGATTTATTGCCATTTTGGTAGGCGGCGGGTATACGATTACTCGCAAATGGGACTATACACCTACAACAGCACTGATGAAGAAGTCGTCAGACATCAACCAACTAACCAACCAATACAATGATGCCATCATTGCCTTGGAGAACGCTTTCGACATGGACAGGAAACAAAGAGGATGGTCCCTTTCTTCCTCTGGTATCAAGCGCCAGTACTCTAAACGTTATCAGGCTTTAGAGCGTGAGTACCGTAGTAAGCGGCATCAGATAACTCATGTATGGGAGCAGATGAACCCCGCTTGGTGCAAGGCACGTAACGTTTGGGGCTGGGTGTTATTCATCGGTACTATCAGTGCGATGTTCTGTTGTACGGCATCCCTGCCTCTTGAAGAGGAATCTCCAATCACTACAAGCACCAGTGAGACCGACACCCATTTCTGGAATGCGGACAACATCCCCATTCCCCATTTGCAGGATGCCAGTCAGTATGTGTCTAATCCTGACAAGGTACTCACACAGAATACCGTTGACCAGATGAATGTGACACTGCAACGTCTTGACAAAGAACTGAATATCGAGTCTGTAGTCATTGTAGTCAACCACATCGAGAACGATGACCCGTTCCGCTTCGCACAAGACGTAGGGAATAAATATGGTGTGGGAAAGAACGACCGGGGACTGATGGTGGTGGTTGGCTACCTTGACCATAGCATCAACATTTCACCCGGCAGGAGTCTTGAGGGAGATCTAACGGATGTGGAATGCCATCGCCTGCAACAGCAATACGTTGTTCCTGCTATGCGTGCCGATATGCCTGACAGTGCGATGCTCTACCTAACGGAGGCAATCTTCGCCACGATGCAGAAGAAAGAACTACCAGAGATGTCAAGCCTTACCAGTCAGCATGAGGATATTGACTATGAGGAAGCGATAACTATCGGACTGTATATGTTATTCCTTGTCGTATGGGGCATTTTTTTCCTGCACCTGAACAAGAAATACCAATGGATAGGAATACTCGGTGTTGCCTCTCTTCGCTCCAATCCGTTCTATGAAGAAGAGTATTCCAGTGGCGGAGGAGGATTCAGCAGCGGAGGAGGTGGCTTCAGAAGCGGAGGCGGATTCAGTGGAGGCAGTTTCGGAGGAGGCAGTTTCGGTGGCGGTGGTGCCACCTCACGATGGTAATGGAAATATTAAACAACATAAAATAATAGGATTATGAAACTCAGTAAAGGACTTATCGCAATTATCGCAGTCGTCGTCATCCTTGGCGCATGGGCTGCCAGTGCTTACAACTCCATGGTTGGTGTACAGGAACAGGCTACCACTGCTCTTGCCAATGTACAGTCTACCTATCAGCGTCGTGCCGACCTGATTCCCAACCTTGTAGAGACTGTCAAGGGTTATGCCGCTCATGAGAAGCAGACCTTGGAGGATGTCGTTGCCGCACGTACCAAAGCAACATCCATCACGCTTGACGCAGAGAACATGACACCTGAGAAACTAAAGGAGTTCCAGCAGGCTCAAGGAGAACTGGGCAGTGCCCTCGGTCGTTTGATTGCCATTCAGGAAAACTATCCTGACTTGAAGGCTAACGAGAACTTCCGTGACCTGCAGGTTCAGTTGGAGGGAACTGAGAACCGCATCAATGAGGCTCGCAACAAATACAATCAGGCTGTTCAGCAATATAATGTAGAAATCCGCTCCTTCCCTAAGAATATTTTCGCCAGTATCTTTGGCTTTGCCAAGATGGACAAGTTTGAGGCAGAGGCTGGAGCAGAGAAAGCACCACAGGTTAAGTTTTAATTGATAATTATGACTGATAACAGATATATGATGCGCGGTGTCAGTGCCGCCAAAGAAGACGTACATAACGCCATTAAGAACATCGACAAGGGTATCTTCCCACAGGCTTTCTGTAAGATTATCCCCGACATTCTTGGAGGCGACCCGGAATATTGCAATATCATGCATGCCGATGGTGCTGGTACGAAGTCAAGCCTCGCCTACATGTACTGGAAAGAGATTGGTGACCTCTCGGTATGGAAGGGTATTGCTCAGGATGCCATCGTCATGAACACCGACGACCTGCTGTGTGTGGGTGCTGTGGACAATATCCTTGTCAGTTCGACCATCGGACGTAACAAGATGCTGGCACCTGGTGAGGTCATCTCGGCTATCATCAACGGTACGGACGAGTTACTTGCCGAACTGCGTGAGATGGGCATAGGCATCTATCCGACTGGTGGTGAGACGGCAGACGTGGGCGACCTCGTCCGCACGATCATTGTCGACTCTACCGTCACCTGCCGTATGAAGCGCAGTGATGTCATCGACAATGCAAACATCCGTCCGGGTGATGTCATCGTAGGACTCTCCTCTACAGGGCAGGCTACCTACGAGAAGCGTTATAATGGTGGTATGGGCAGTAACGGACTAACTTCCGCACGCCATGATGTCTTCGCCAAGTATCTTGCCGAGAAATTCCCGGAGAGTTACGACCATGCCGTACCAGACGAGTTGGTATATAGTGGTAAGTATAAACTGACGGATGCGGTCGAGGGTTCCCCCGTGGATGCAGGACAACTCGTACTCTCTCCTACCCGCACCTATGCTCCTGTCATCAAGAAACTGCTGGACGAGTTACGTCCGGAGATTCATGGTATGGTACACTGCACAGGTGGCGCCCAGACGAAGGTATTACACTTTGTCAACGACAACTGCCGTGTCATCAAGGACAACATGTTCCCGGTACCTCCTCTCTTCCATGCTATCCATGAGTGTTCTGGTACTGACTGGAAGGAAATGTATCAGGTATTCAACATGGGACACCGCATGGAGATCTATGTCCGTCCTGAGGTTGCCGACATGGTTATCGCCATCTCGAAGTCGTTCAATATCGACGCACAGGTGGTCGGACATATTGAGGAAGGCAAGAAGAGTTTGACGATTAAGAGTGAGTTCGGAACATTCAATTATTAATCCGATAACAATCATCCCCGGCGTTCTGCCGGGGATGCCATCAGCAGTCCAGTCAGCATTCCAATTGTTTCTTTTCTCATAACCACTTGCAAAGATACTATTCATTGTGCTAACCACCAAAGAACCAGCATTTTTCTTTTTGTATCCTTTGGAGTTTAAATAATTCGTATCTTAGCCAATAAACCTTTCTGTCGCTTTCTAAAGTGGAACATTGGGATCTGTCATTGGGTTTCCCAAGTGTCATTGTTTGTTCTTTACTGCCCGTACCTGCCTCCCGTAGTAGCGAAACCCATTATAAACATTATTAGCCGCTGACTCAGATTTGTTACCTATGCTAGCATCTCCACCACTGTACACTTGTAAAACAAAATCTGCAGTCCAGAATGTAGTTGCTGATTCGTAGGATGTTATTAAATCCTTCTCTTTTTTATATCCGCCACCAGTTGGAATTATTAGAGTGTTGCCATTGGGACCTGTGTACTCTATGCACATAACATCATTAACCGTGACCACCTCACGCGTGCAGTTGTCAAACAATTCTTGGAATTGTTGTGCGGTAGGCATCACCCATGAATCGCCCCACTTCTGTGCCGCTACATCATACTTGGATCCCGCTATATTGCATTTGAGACCAAAATAATAAATGCTTATTTTATCTGTATATGTAAGCAGTCCGTCTGTGTAAAGGGGGTCGGCGGAAGTAGCACAATCAGATTGGGAAGTACACATGTAAGTGCTCCATGAGTAAGTAAGTTTCTCTTCCGTCTCTCCGAATGCATAATAGCCGCCATGTTCTTCTGGTGCGGTGGCACCTATGTTGTGACTTGCCCACAGGGTGCCGCTGGGCAGGCCCAGATCTACGGCTTTTGCTTCCACTTGTTCGGGCTCCTTGTCCCCAAAATATGGAATGATACTGTCAACGGCTATGTATGGCAGTTTCTCCTGGGTACCGTTGCTCTTATAGATGATGATACCTTGAGCCATACTGTTGCATGTGATGGCTGCCAATACGGTGGACAGCACAAATTTGATTGCTTTCATATCTTCTTTTATTTAAAATTATGAGCATTAGACGACAAAATGATAGACACCACACCGACTATATCCGTCACGTTCACGTCTGTGTCACCATTCACATTAGCAGCGTCGAAATTGAATCTGGCAGACGGATTGCCTAAAATATAGTTCACAATCTCCACAATGTCAGAAACATTCACAACACCGTCACCGTTGGCATCACCAGGAATGACAGACACATCAGACTCTAACGTGAATTTCATCACGTCTAAGGCATCATACACTATGTCAACCGTGTTACTCTTAACAATGAATTTGTCTTTCTCTACTGTAACTTTGATGTTTTCATCCAACTTGATGCTGCTGGACTGACCATTAGCAAACCAAATGGTCAGTACGTTGGGGATGTCTTTCACGATGACATCACAATAGTCTGTCAGAGTAGTACCATCAATAGTGCCAGCAATCCTTGCTGTGCCTTGCCTTATAGCCTTCACATGACCGAAGTCATCGACTGTTGCAACACGCTCATCCGATGATGTCCAGCGTAGATTATAGTTGGCGTAGGACGGCAAAACGGAATAAGTCACTAACCACGTGTTACCAACATACACGGTTTTCTTACGGAATGCGTCATCGATATAAAATTGTGTAGGAGTGCGGTCTACGTCCTTGACTGTAACGGTGCAGGAGGCAGACAGGTCGTTGTCGGTAGTAACAGTGATGGTCACCGTGCCGGGTTCGTTTCCTGTCACCTTACCATTTTGGTTAACACTCGCTATCGTGACATTGCTGGATTCCCATGTCAGTGTGGGGTTGGCATCCGAAGGCTCCAACGTCGGGATAAGGGTAATCGACGAATAAACATCCACCGTTCTCTCTGATGGTAAGGAGATGGACGTGGCGGCAACAGGCTCTGTCACCGTCACATTACAATAGGCTTTATCACCCATATTCTGGTCAATGGTGATTTTTGCATAGCCTGTACCCACTGCAGTTACCTCACCCATACTGTTCACTGTCGCCACAGAAGAGTTGTCGGACGTGAATGTGAGAGAGGCGCTCTTAGACGGTGAGAGGTTATAATCAATGTACTGCTTTTGACCCACTTTCAGGGTCATATTATTATTTGTAACTTGGATAGTGACGGGATTACAACTAATCGTATAAGACTCAGTTTTATCGCTAGTATACGTACCTTGACCGTTGCTCCACTCGTATTTCACTCTACAATTGATATATATAGGGTTTTTGAAATAGGAAGTAATTCTGACTTTCAGACCCGTTGAATTCTCATAGCAAGAGATTCCGTCTGCATACTGTCCAGACCAGGTAACGTCCTTTATTTTCGTGGCTAAGATACTCACACTTGGCTTGACTAATTGAAACTCATCGCCAACATAGCCACTATATGAGGCGGCAAAAGTACTGAAGGGGAATAAAACAGTTCCAATACAGTAAATTAGCATTAGTAAAAGTATTCGTTTCTTCATAATTCTTACAATATTGTAGATGATTAGTAATAAAGTTCTGATTGCAAAAATAGTAAAATTCTATGTTTTCAGCAAATAGAGAAAACGTTACGGAACCGATTACAGGGAATAATTGTCGCCAAGATGCCAAATAATACATTTGACAGGGTAAAAAATAATCAAGGGGAATTGGTTATGCGGCAGCAGTTTTGTTCTGGATAGTTTCCTACCGACAAACTTGGTCGTTTGTTACCGACAAACGGAGGGCTTGTTACCAAGAAACGGAGGGTTTGTTACCGAGAAACTCTGTCTTTCCCTCGCGCATGCGCGTGCGCACTAAATTTTTAAACCCATGTTACCGTTGCCACCTTGCAAAACTATTTGATTATCAGAAAATTGCAGGTGACAAGGAAGAAAAATCGTTGTCACTTGTTGCCGCTAAATGTCGTTTTTGCCCCCTAAAATGGGGTAAAAACCGTGTTATAAACAGACTCCTATTTGTCTTTTGGGAGAGAGAAGGCATCATACAACTAATTGTGCTAACCACCAAAGAATATCTCCCACGAAAGTAAATTCAGTGAATTTGGTAAGTAAATTCAGTGTATTTGGTAAGTAAATTCAGTGTATTTGGTGAGTAAATTCAGTGAATTTACTGAGATAGGAGGCATGGGAACGGAAGGTGACGGACTGCCTAAGGAGACCATCACCGATGCCGACTATGTGGTGAGGATTCCCATGGCACATGGGGTCAACTCGCTCAATGTCGCTGCCGCCTCGGCAATCGCTTTCTGGGAACTGGTTGGGAAATAAATATGCATAAATTTGGCTTTTCGCCCTTTTCTTAGTAATTTTGCACTCGCATTATGGATAATAACAGTATATTACAGAAATTGGACGGACTGGAGGCTCGCTTCGAGGAGGTATCGACCCTGATTACCGACCCTAACGTGATAGCCGACCAGAACCGTTTCGTGAAACTCACGAAGGAGTATAAGGACTTGGGCGACATCATGGATGCCCGCAAAAGGTATATCGCCTGTCTGAACAGCATCAAGGAGGCGAAGGACATCCTTGCCAACGAGGACGATGCTGAGATGAAGGAGATGGCTCGTGAAGAACTTGCTGAGAATGAGGCTTTGCAGCCCAAACTGGAGGAGGAAATCAAAATCGCCCTGATTCCTAAAGACCCTGAGGATGCGAAGAACGTGCAGATGGAGATTCGTGCCGGAACAGGTGGTGACGAGGCTTGTCTGTTTGCAGGCGACTTATTTAAGATGTACAAGAGTTTCTGCGACGCTAAAGGGTGGCAACTCGCCATCACCAGCGTCAGTGAGGGTGCCGTAGGCGGTTATAAGGAGATCGACTTTGCCGTCTCTGGTGCTGATGTCTATGGCACACTGAAATACGAGTCGGGTGTCCACCGTGTACAGCGTGTGCCTGCCACCGAGACACAGGGTCGTATGCACACCTCCGCCGCTACCGTTGCCGTACTGCCTGAGGCGGATAAGTTTGAGGTACATATCAACGAGGGCGAGATCAAGTGGGATACCTTCCGAAGCAGTGGCGCCGGCGGTCAGAACGTGAACAAGGTGGAGTCTGGTGTTCGTCTGCGTTATATGTGGAAGAACCCTAATACGGGGGAGACAGAGGAAATACTCATTGAGTGTACCGAGACACGTGACCAGCCGAAGAACAAGGAGCGTGCCCTCTCGCGCCTGTACACTTTTATATATGATAAGGAGCACCAGAAGTATATGGACGATATCGCTTCACGTCGTAAGACCCTCGTCTCCACGGGTGACCGCTCTGCGAAGATCCGTACCTACAACTTCCCGCAAGGTCGTGTAACGGACCACCGTATCGGCTATACTACCCATGACTTACAGGGGTTTCTCGGTGGTGACATCCAACCCATGATTGATGCCCTCACCGTTGCAGAGAACGCAGAACGCATGAAAGAGTCAGAACTATAATTAAGGTACAAATAAAAACTATTAGAAATATGGATTGGAACAAATTTTGGGCACCTATGCGCCAAGAAATGAGAAAAGAACAGATAATACCTATCATTATTTCTTCTTTAGGCATTTTTCCTATTAATTATTTTGCCAAAGAGATAGGTAGTATTTGGATAGTATGGGGACTTCTCTTAATCTGGTTTATTGTTGTTTAGTTCTTCTACCTTGTATATTTATACTATAAGAAATAATTATGAACAGACAAGAACTGATACAGCAAATCAAGGAGAAACAATCATTTCTCTGTGTGGGTCTCGATACCGACCTGAACAAGATACCCCAGTGCACCATCGACGAGGCGAAGGAGAAGGACGGTGAGGAGTATATCTTCCGCGCCCTCTGTGAGTTCAATGCCCTCATCATCGATGCCACGGCACCCTATTGTGTCGCTTACAAGCCCAACCTTGCCTTCTATGAGGCATACGGTGTTGACGGCATCCTTGCCTTTGAGGCTACCATCGACTATCTGAAGGAGGAGTATCCCAACCATTTCATTATCGCTGACGCCAAGCGTGGGGATATCGGCAACACGTCCAAGATGTATGCCAAGACATTCTTTGAGGAGTATGACGTTGACGCACTGACAGTGGCACCCTATATGGGTGAGGACTCCGTGACTCCTTTCCTCGGCTATGAGGACAAGTGGGTGATCCTGCTTGCCTTAACCAGTAACAAGGGTTCGCATGATTTCCAGTTGACGGAGGACAAAGACGGTGAGCGACTGTTTGAGAAAGTCCTAAAGCAAAGTCAGCAGTGGGGCAACGACGAGAATATGATGTACGTCGTTGGAGCCACCCAAGGTCGCATGTTTGAGGATATCCGCAAGGTAGTCCCTACCCACTTCCTGCTCGTACCGGGTGTCGGTGCACAGGGTGGCAGTCTGCAGGAGGTATGCCAATACGGTATGACGAAAGACTGCGGATTGCTCGTCAATTCCTCACGCGGCATCATCTATGCCAGCAATGGAGAGGACTTTGCCGAGGTTGCCGCCCAGAAGGCAAAGGAACTACAGGAGCAGATGGCAGAAGAGATCAGAAAGAGAATGTAAGAAATAAATATCTTACGGCAATGGTTTCACAAAGCGCATCTCATGGAGGATGCGCTTTTGTCGTTTAAGGACATAAGCACTGGGGCTTGCGGAATTATAGCGAAGCGGATTAGGCAGGGTGGCGGCTATCAGCGCACATTCCTCTTTCGTCAGTTGCGCCGCCGTCTTATGGAAATGCCATTCCGCCACAGCATCGACCCCATAGATACCATCCCCCATCTCGATGGAGTTCAGATAGACTTCCATGATACGCTGCTTCGACCACATCAGTTCTATCAATGCCGTGAAATATACCTCAAAGCCCTTTCGTATCCAAGAACGCCCAGGCCACAAGAATACATTCTTTGCCGTTTGCTGGGAGATGGTAGAGGCTCCTATCTTATTCTTCTCCGGATGCTTGAGGTTACGGATGGCGGCATGCTCTATCGCCTTATAGTCGAAACCATGGTGCTCCAAGAAACGGGCATCCTCACTCCCCATCACGGCAAGCGACATGGAAGGAGACATCTCCTCATAGGGTACCCAATGGTGATGCAGTGTCATCTCCTGACCAGCAGAGACCTGTTGTCCCAAACGGATGAACATCAGGGGAGTAAACCATACTGGTACCCAACGTAATATTACAACAGAAAGAATAGTGGAGGCAAAGAATGCCACCACTATCCATATTAAGGTTTTCTTTATGAAACGGATAATACGCCTCACACTATCTTTATTGTGCCTGAGCCTGTGCCTGAGCCTGCTGAATCATCTCCTTGCTAGCATACATGTAAACCTCCACACGACGGTTCTGCTGACGACCGGCGGCAGTCGTATTGTCGGCAACGGGATTGGTAGAGCCCTGACCCTCTACACTCTTAATCTGCTTAGACTGCACACCGCAAGAACGAAGGTAGTTGTTCACGCTGTTGGCACGGTTAACAGACAAGGGCTGATTAATAGCGTCGCTACCTGTATTATCAGTATGACCGATGATAGCGACATCGCAGTCTGTATTGGAATTAAGCACACGGGCAAACTCAGCGAGCGAGTTCTTGGCACTGGCACTCAGGTCTGCCTTACCAGTAGCGAAGAGAATACCAGAGTCGAAAGTCACCTTCACGGCATCCAGACCATTGGTGTCCTTGACGGTCTCTACCTGAGCGTTCTGAACCTGCTCAGCAGCCTTCTTCGCCTTATCCATCTTATTACCTATGATGGCACCGGCACCGGCACCCACGGCACCACCTACCGCAACACCTACTGCTGTGTTACCAGCAATAGCACCAATAATACCACCTAACAAGGCACCGCCACCGGCACCGATACCTGCACCCTTCTGGGTGTTGTTACAAGCGAAGAGCATGCCTACGCAAAGTAACAAGGAAACAATTTTAATTTTCATACTTACATTAATTAAATGGCTAATTTTGACGCAAAGATACAAATAAATTCGGAACATGGTGTCTATAATTCATATTTATTTCGTAATTTTGCACCAAATTTTGAAAATTAAAGAGATTTATGGCTAAAGAACTCAAAGAAATGACAAAAAGAACTGACAATTACAGTCAGTGGTATAACGACTTGGTGGTGAAGGCTGACCTTGCGGAGCAGTCGGCAGTTCGTGGCTGTATGGTCATCAAGCCCTATGGCTATGCCATCTGGGAGAAGATGCAACAGCAACTCGACAAGATGTTCAAGGAGACAGGTGCCCAGAACGCCTATTTCCCCCTACTCATCCCGAAGTCGTTCCTTAGTCGTGAGGCTGAGCATGTAGAGGGCTTCGCCAAAGAGTGCGCCGTAGTGACTCACTACCGTCTGCGTGCCAAGGAGGATAAAAGCGGTGTAGAGGTTGACCCCACCGCTAAACTGGAAGAGGAACTGATTGTACGTCCTACCTCAGAGACGATTATATGGAATACCTATAAGAACTGGATTCACTCTTGGCGCGACCTGCCTTTGATGTGTAACCAGTGGTGTAACGTGATGCGATGGGAGATGCGTACCCGCCCGTTCCTCCGTACCTCGGAGTTCCTTTGGCAAGAGGGACATACTGCCCATGCCACCAAGGATGAGGCTGAGGAGGAGGCTCAGAAGATGCTGGGTGTCTACGCCAAGTTCGCTGAGGAATGGATGGCGGTTCCAGTACTGCAAGGCGTGAAGAGTGAGACGGAGCGTTTCGCCGGTGCCCTCGACACTTACACCATCGAAGCGATGATGCAGGATGGCAAGGCACTGCAGAGCGGTACCTCTCATTTCCTCGGACAGAACTTCGCCAAGGCTTTCGAGGTTACTTATTTAAATAAGGAGAACAAACCTGAATATGTATGGGCAACCTCATGGGGAGTCTCTACCCGTCTGATTGGTGCACTTATCATGACCCACTCCGACGATAACGGTCTGGTACTTCCTCCACGTCTGGCTCCTATCCAGGTGGTCATTATTCCGATTGCCAATAAACCTGAACAACTGGAGATTGTTAATCAAAAAGTACAACCTATTATGGAGGAACTCCGTTCCAAAGGCATCACCGTAAAATTCGACGACTCCGACAACAAGCGTCCTGGCTTTAAGTTCGCCGATTACGAGTTGAAGGGAGTTCCTGTTCGTCTGGTACTGGGAGCCCGTGATTTGGAGAACGGCACCATTGAGGTGATGCGTCGTGACACGCTGGAGAAAGAGACTCGCCCATTGGAAGGTATCGCTCGGTATGTGGAGCAACTATTAGAGGACATCCAGAAGAATATCTTCGAGAAAGCACGCAAATACCGTGACGAGCATGTCTATGAGTGCGACAATTACGAGGAGTTCAAGGAACGTGTGAAGGACGGCGGTTTCTTCCTCTGCCACTGGGACGGCACTGCAGAGACAGAGACACAGATCAAGGAGGAGACACAGGCGACCATCCGATGCGTGCCTTTCGCTTACGAGCAAACCCCTGGCGTGGATATGGTCAGTGGCAAGCCAGCCAAATGTCGTGTCATTATCGCCCGTAGTTACTAATATTGCACAATAGTGTCCTAAATAAAATTCAAAAAAAGTGAAGGAAGTTGTTTCCATTAAGGCAAATAATGCTTACCTTAGTGGTTGCTCAAAAAAAACACCTTCCTTCATGGCAAAGATAACACTTTTCGCTCAAGTAATCCAAAAATTACCGAAAGAATTAATCAAATCTCTTGCAAAAAAGCACGGGACGGACA
>FLNX01000161.1_pt1 | contig 24818 bp, 20 predicted proteins | sample 1140341 | NCBI WGS metagenome assembly FLNX01 (sample SAMEA3878208, study PRJEB12797) | bioreactor metagenome | biome: Moose rumen | place: Sweden | collected 2011-10 | reverse complement strand
AGAACCATCAGCCCGTGAAAGCCTTGAAAAATATTCAGTTCTCTGAGCAGGCTGCACTCAACCTTGTGCTAAAAGATGAGGCCAAGAATGTGTGGCAAGGTGTGGTGGATGTCGGTACAGGTTATGGGGATGCCTGGCTGAGGGATGCCCGCCTGTTGGAAATGGTCTTCGGACGCAAGAAGCAGAGCATATCGATGGTAAAGGCCAACAATACGGGCAAGGATATCGAGCATGAGGTGACTGACCTATCGCGCTTCGACAAGACCGCTCCCACAGAATCAGGTATATTGAGCAACATCAGTCTGGGCGCTCCTAACCTCGATGCCCGTCGCAGCAAGTTCAACGATACCTATATCGCTGCCACAAACTGGCTCTTCAAGACCAAGACAGACGATGACCTGAAACTGCAAGTGACGGGACTCTACGACCGCAGCCGACAGCAACAGGACAGGCAGACTGTCTATCTCGATGCCGACTCCGCCCTCATCACAGAGGAACAGACGGCCCGAAGCACCCGCAGCGAATGGCAAGCCGAACTGCTCTATAAGGCAAACCGTGACAATCACTACCTGTCGAACACCCTGAAAGGCTATATCGACTTTAACAAGAGTGAAGGTCTGTCAATGCTTAATGGTCTGCCTACCCCACAGCACATAGAGCCTCGCAAACGCTATGTCGTGGATAACCTCGAACTCATCAACAAACTGGAGAACGGCCAGAGTTATTCCGTCACCTCTTTATTCAGTTACAGTTACCTGCCAAGTACATTGCTGCTTACCAACGACAGCACGCAGAGGCTCACTCAACAGATGCTCTATTGGAACGCATACGCCTATTACCAGCATAGCATCAAGCAACTGAAAGTGACGTGGCAGGCTGGTTTTGAGACCAAGACCCAATGGATGACCTTAAGCGAGCGGGATCGCTACAGCGAGTACGAGCCATACGTGGAACCCTCGCTCAGTTATCGGGAGGGGGCTTGGAGCGTGAGTCTGAATGGGCGGCTCAGTTGGCTGATGCGTCAGTATCAGGAACAGCACAGTCAGAATCTCATCGCAGAGCCTCGCCTGTTCATCCGCTACAGCCTAACCTCGAAACTCGACATCAGCGGCAGTTACAGTTACCGATGGACACCCAGCGACATCACCACCATCATCTGCCAGCCTTACTATACCGATTATCTCTACCGCCAACAAGGCTCTGGGCAGTTTGAGAACACCACGGGCCAGTCGACCAGTCTCGGCCTTGGCTATAGAGACGTGATGACGGGCATGTTCTTCAGGCTCAGTTCCAGTTACAGCAATCTGCGTGATGCCATCATCTATCGGAGTCGCCTTGTGGATAATGTCTATACCCGTCAGGCCACCGACTTCCGTCAGAACCGCGAGACCTATAGCCTCTCCGGCAGTCTGGGCAAGTCTGTCTTCTGGGCAAAACTCAGTATGACGTTGAGTGGTGGCTACTCCTGGTCCAGTTATGACCTCCTGATCAGCGATGCCTTAAGCCGCCAGCATACCCGCAGCGGCAATGCCTCCCTGCGATTCTCGATAAAACCCCTCCGCTGGCTGTCTATCGAAGAAGAGTCGGCCTATCGCTACGGCCACCAGTCGATGACCCGTTCGCTACAGTCGTGGAACCACCAGTTGAAACTCTTCCTCTTGCCTGGCAACTGGCAGATAGAATGGACGAACGAACTCTACCACAGCAACGACCGTTCCGTCTCCACTAACTACTTCAGCGACCTCTCCATCTCCTATCGCACCAAGACCTACGAGGCCGGCCTCTCCTGCTCCAACCTCTTCGGCACACGCCACTACCGTCGTCACTACACTACCGACTATACCGATGTCATCGTCTTCAATCAACTCCGTCCGAGGGAGTTCCTGGCGAAACTGCTGTTTAATATCTGAAGACAGGATTCTCAGGTATGCCTGCTCCTGGATTAAGAATTATTAACGGTCTTACGTGCAAGAATTCCGAGAATATGCGTTTAAAATGATAGAAACGATTAAATGAGAATAAGAATGAAGACGATAAAGGCTTGGAGACTGATTGGTCTGATGACGTGCGCCTTGCTGCTGACAGGCTGTAGTATAGATGATGGCGACAGCGCTTCCGAGGAGTATCCGATGGATGACCACGGTCTCAGTATGCGTGACGAGTTCAACGGTGAATTTGCCATCAACTGGATGGTGGATGGCGAAGTGGTGGACACTACCCGGCTGCAGGTGGCGCAAGGGGCAACGGTGCTTTCGATGCCCTTCGACTGGCTTCATCAGCAGATCTTCCAGAAGACTGATGCCAGCATCGAGATACGTGATGACGAAATCAGCAAGATGTGTGGATTGTGGCTTCGGCTGACAGGCTATACGGACAGCAACGTCTATTTCAATATCACCCGAAGCACCTATACCCAGCGGGTGTTTGTCGATGACCATTCCTTCGAGTATTACGTGTACTTTTCGACCGACAAGGCGACGGCCATCTACAGCAAGCAGTGGGACTCCTGGGCAGCAACCATCCCCATCGACAGCATTCAGGTGACTGATGACAGCATCCGTGTGAACCACCGGCCGGCGGTAGTCGACGTCATCCGCTTCAATCCGGCCAGGATCCTCTCGTTTATCTCTACCAAACGCACAAAGAACTGGGAGATTGGAGACTGAACAGCAACTGCTAAACGCGATACGCAGCGGTGACCGCGCAGCCTTGCGCCGTCTGTACGACCGCTATTCGGGATATGCGATGGCCATCGGCCTGAGGTATATCCCCGAACGGGAAGATGTGCGCGACGTGCTGCAGGACAGTTTCGTGAAGATACTGACTTCCATCGGGCAGTTCGACTATCGGGGAGAGGGTTCGCTGAAATCCTGGATATCGCGGGTGGTAGCCAACTGCGCCATCGACCACGTCAGGGAACACGAGCGCGTCGCCTTCGTCAGCGATGTCCCTGACACAATGGATGAGGAGGAACGCGACATCGGGGACATCCCGCCTGGACTGCTAGCGGAGATGATCAGTCGGCTACCAGCGAACTACCGACTGGTGCTCAACCTCTTCGTTTACGAGCAATGCTCGCATAAGGACATCGCCCGGCGGCTCGGCATCAAGGAGGGCACCTCAGCCTCGCACTTCTTCCGAGCCAAGAAGATGCTTGCAAAGATGATTAGGGACTATCAAGACAGACAAGGAATATGAAACAGGACAAGTGGACACAACAACTGCGCGACAAACTGGCGGACTACGAGCCGGCTGCGCCCGAGGGACTGTGGGATGACATCGAGGCTGCGTTCGCTAAGCAGATCCCCGCTGAGCAGGCTCTCGCCCGGAAGGTGGATGCCCGCCGTGCCCGTTTCATCACGATGCGCCGTTGGGCGGTGGCGGCCTCGCTGGCCGCCCTCCTGCTCGGAGGCGGCTACTGGCGATGGTCGCATGAGTCCTCGCAGGAGAGCAAGGAGCCTGTGGCGATCGCGGCGGAGATTCCGGATGGCGCGGATGGGCCGGATATTCCGAAAATGCCGGAGATTCCAGAAAATCTGGATAATCCGAAAAATCCGGAAACCCAGGAAATCCCGGCTGATCAGGCGCATCCGACGGAGCCTTCTAGCGAGGCGAGCGTGGCGAGCGGCCCTGCTCAGGAGGATGCGCTGCAGCCTACTGAGCAGCCTAATGAAGACCAGCCTTCCGATCAGCCCGCAGAACAGCCCGCAGAGCAGCCTTCCGATCAGCCGAGGGCGATACCAGCGTCCGATCCCCCTCAGACAGAATGGGCAGCCCCCTCCGTCCGACGAGGCCATCGAGCCCTCGCCTTCAGCCTCTATGCTTCAAACGGCTTCGGCACTCAGAACAACAGCAACCGGGTGATGATGAGCGAGAATATGGCTGCCAACTACAGCCACACTGCCGGTCTCTTTGGCAATCATAATGCTACCCGCAGTAGGACGCCTATCTATCTTGCAGATATAGATGAAAAGGAAAAGCACTATCAGCCCGTGTTGTTCGGGTTGACCGTCAACTATCCCCTAACTGACAGGCTCTTTGTGATGACAGGAATCGTCTATACCAAACTGCGCTCCGACTTTACCAATCTCGTGTATGGGCAAGTCACCAATAACCAACAGACGCTCCATTATGTGGGTATGCCACTGGCTGTCGGCTATCAATTGTGGGATCGCAGGAGGTTGAAGGTCTATGTCACATCTGGCATCCAGGTAGACTGGAACGTGCAGGCTGACTTGGAAACGATTGTCGGCACTCAGTCGCTTGATAAGGACGCATGCCAATGGTCAGTGGGCGGCGGCCTTGGCGTCCAGTACAACTTGCTCCCGCAGATAGGTCTCTATGCGGAGCCCGGCGTCAAGCATTATGTCAACAATGGCAGCAGACTGGACAATTTCTTTAAGGACAAACCCACGAACTTCAGCATTCAGGTAGGTCTGCGCATAAATCTTGGACATTAACAAAAACGATATGCGAAAAAGAAAACGTTAGGAAACCATCGTAGTGGCTGTCTGATGTTGAAATATTGTTAAATACTAAAAGTTTAGTTCGTTATTATTTGCATCTACTAAATATTTAGTTTATCTTTGCACCCAGAAGCAATAACGAACGATTATGAGTGAGAATAAGAAACAACTGACAAAGGCCGAGACACAGGTGATGAACATCCTGTGGAGCCTGCCCGAGCAACAGGGATTCATTCAGGATATCATCGACCAGTATCCTGACCCCAAGCCCGCCTATACGACGATCCTCACGTTTATGAAGATTCTGACCGATAAGGGTTTCGTCAAGCCGGAGCGGATTGGCAAGGCAAACCGGTTCTCCCCCTTGGTGAGCAAGGAGGACTACACCTATTCTTACATCAGTAATGTCAAGGACACCTTCTTTGGCGGGTCGTTTGCCTCCCTCGTCAGTTTCTTTGTGCAAAAGGAACAGTATAGCGAGGCGGAGATAGACGAACTGAAACAACTGATGTCGAAGATAGAAGCGCAGAAGGGATGACGGGGATGCTATTATATATAGGTAAGGTGGCGGTGCTGCTGGCGGTGTTCTGTCTGTTCTACCGTCTGCTGATGGAGCGCGAGACGTTCCATCGGCTGAACCGTGCCGTGCTGCTGTTGTCGGTATTGGCATCATTCATCCTTCCAGCCTGTATCATCACGTCGCATCAGGTTATAATGGTTTCAGCCTCACAGATAGGTTATCAGCAGACAGAGGTGACTCCTATACAGACAAGCACGCAAGCCTATTGGCCTGCTATCCTCTTGTTGGTCTATCTCACTGGGCTTACCGCAAAATTGCTTTATACCATCCTGTCAACGATTCGCCTGCGCCGCCTCATCGCCCAGTGCGAGCAGCATCCGCAGAAGGACGGCACGGTGATAGCCGTCAGCGAGCAGGACCTTGCGCCTTTCAGTTGGTGGAATACCATCGTTCTCTCTCGTGCCGACTACGAGGCGCACGATCCTGCCCTGCTGGCACATGAGCAAGCCCACATCGAGAGTTACCACTCGATAGATATCCTTCTGATGGAGTTAGTCGTTGCCCTGCAATGGTTCAACCCCGCTGCCTGGCTGATGGCCCGCGACCTCCGCACCGTCCATGAGTACGAGGCCGACGAAGCCGTGCTGGCCCGAGGCATCGACACCCATCATTACCTCTCGCTGTTGATGGAACGTGCCAACACGTCGAAACGCTATGCCCTGACCAACGGCATCAGTCAGAAGACCCTGAAGAGCCGTTTCCTGATGATGGCCCGCCACAGGTCGAAGCCCTCGCACATCTTCCGACTGCTCTACGTCCTGCCTGTCATTATGCTTACCTTGGCCCTCAATGCCCGCACCGTCACCGACATCAAATACCTGTCCGCACCCCGCTCTGTGAAAGGCTTTGCCAATGACCAGAATCACAATCCCATTGCTGGCGTGCTGGTGAGCGTCAAGGGTAAGGAGGGTAGTACCGTCAGCGACAGCAATGGCGAATACTATGTGAATGCCGCCGACGGCGACACCATCGTCTGGACCTATCAAGGTGACAGCACCGTTCTACAGTTGCAGCCGGACTACAATTACGTGGCCTTGCATCAAGACCTGACGGAAGAACAGCAACGCCAGCAGCAGACCCTCCGCGAAACGGCTGCAAGCGAACAGCAAACCCTCTCCACCTCGGTACAGATACCCATCAGCGGCCTTGTGCTGGATGACCAAGGCCAGCCCATCGTAGGGGCCATCGTCAAAGTCCACGACCATACCCTCGGCACCATCACCGACTTCGATGGCTGCTTCTCCCTCAACATTCCGCAAGGCTCCACCATCGATGTGATGTATATCGGCACGGAGACCTGCTCTTTTACCAACCTGAACGAACCCGCGAACTTCAAAATAACGCTGCCGAAAGACAACTCAGATATAAAATAAACGGATATGAAAAAGTACTATTTGTCAATGCTGCTTTCATTAGCAGCACTACCCGCTGTGGCCCAATGGCAATGGCCCATCAAGGGTGCAAAGACCGGCGAAGGCATCGTCTATCGCCCTCAAGACAGAATTGAAAAAGAACTCAACTTCGGCGACCTGTTTATCGCTGCTCCCGAAGGAACGGAGGTGGTGTCGCCTGCCGATGGCACCATCACCAACCTGTCGATTGATGCGTCGGCAACGCTCTCGCAGATGATGACCTACGGCAACGATGGCGGCACGTTCGACAAGTCAAGGGCAATGGTTGAGAAGACGGAAAAGACACCCATTCCGATGAAGTACGTCAATGGTAGTCTGACGCTTCGTCTGGCCGACGGACGGAAAATCCACATCGGAGGTCTGCGCGGCGACTTGCCCCTAAAGACAGGACAGCGCATCAGCAAAGGACAGACGCTCGGCACCGTCGCCTATGCCTATCGTCAGATTGGGCAGCCTCACATCAGCCTCAGCGTCTCTTCAAAAGAGGGAAAGGCTGACGACCCGATGACACCTTTCGGCCTGAAAACCACCTTCAAGAAGGCGACTCCCGTGACAATCCCCCAGACGCTGACAGTGAAGCAGGCCAACGAGGACTTCAACTTACTGATCGCTGCTATGAAGGAGTGTTATCCCTCGTTCAGCGACATCATCACACCTGAGCAGTGCGAGCAGTTCGTCAGTCAGACGAAAGAGAAACTGAAGGTGCCCATCAGTTACAGCAAGTTCTACCAGATTGTGCGCTCAGCCTTCACAACCCAGTTCCTCCACGACTCCCATGCCTGGCTCGACACTAAGAATCCTACGGCATCGGGCAACTTCTATCTGCCCCACGTGCTGATAGGTGCCATTGGCGGAAAGATCATCGTCACACAGACCCAATTAGGCTACGAGAAGTATCTCGGCAAGGAGGTCATTGCTGTGAATGGAATTGCAGCCAAAGACCTGATAGAGCGAACACGGCAGAACATTGTGGGCTATGACGGCAAAATCGAGTCGGCTGTTACCAGAGATTTGCTGACAGGTTGGAACACTTTCTTCCAAAATAACCTTACTGCACAGACAGCCGTGATGAAGTTCGCAGACGGCACGACGCTCAGGGACCAATGGGTGCCCGCTCGGCAGGTAAAGGGCGTAAAACCTACATACTCAAAATCTGCATACGGACGGCGAGCCGCAGCCAATCGCAAGGCACAATTCTCGTTCCGCCTGCTCAGCGACAGCGTCGCTTTATTAACGCTTGGCGACTTCCAACTCGACCAAGTACAGATGGAGACCATTGCCGACAGTCTCACCCGTCACCTCTCTGTTCCCAACCTGATTATCGACATTCGTCAGAATCCAGGTGGCGATGTGAAGGTCTGCAATCAACTTCTGTCTTGGTTCATCGATCGTCCGACGACTGCCACCACCCATTATGATAAGGTGAACAGCAACTCGACCTACCAGAGTTTTGTCCACTGTACGAACTACAGCCCCGACGACAAGCCCTTCGAGGACTATGTGGCGAGAGAGGGACAAGAGGGATTCTACAATCCTTCAACCATCGATGCCTTTGTCCATCCCGATTCCGCGTTACACTACGGTGGTTGTCTTTATGTGCTCATCGATGAGACCTCGCAGAGTGCTGCCACCGACTTCCCTGCCCAGTTGGTGCGCTGTGGACGTGCCAAGACCATCGGACGCGAGACAGGCACAGGCTATCATTACATGACTGCCGTGAAGTTCGCCCATCTCGCACTGCCAAACTCGCACATCGAGTTCACGCTCCCATTGGTGAAGTCCGTCCTCGACGATTCCGTAACCGACCGTTTCCCCGCCCAGCGCGGCCTCCTGCCCGATGTGGAAGTACCGCTCACCTACGAGGAACTCTACACCTCAGAGAATGACCCGATCCTTGACAAAGCCCTTCACATCATCACCCTGCAATAATGAAACAACTCCTATTCCTCCTCCTTTCTCTCTGGAGTTGTCTGGCGACAGCCCAAATCCAGGAGACCTATTGGCACTGGCAGGTGATTGATACGGCCCGTATTGTGTGTCTCTACGATTACACAAAGTACTTTATGTTCCGATCCAAGCAAATGAAAGAGCATGATGATTTCCTGCTCGAGATGGGTGATCAGGTGTCGAAGTTCTACAGTTACAAGAGGTTTCAGAGCGATTCGCTCTTCTACACCACCACCGCAGCCAAGGAGGAATACCAGCGACGGGTGCATCAAGCACTGAAGGCAAAGGGAAAAACTAAGGACGAATCGTTGGAAATGATGCTCTCTATCATGCCTGGCGGGTCTGACCAGAAGATATACAAGAACTACCCCGCCGACAGTCTGATGGTGCAAGGTTGGGTGAAGACCAAACGGTTCTATACCGAGCCGTTGGAGCCTCAGCCGTGGGAGATTCTGCCAGACACCACCAGGATTCTCGGCTACCGCTGTCAGCGGGCGGAGTGCGACTGGCGCGGACGGCACTATACGGCCTGGTTCAGCGAGGAGATTCCCATCAGCGACGGCCCCTATAAGTTCTTTGGTCTGCCAGGACTTATCTTCTTCGTGCAGGACAGCACGGGAGAATACGGTTGGGAACTGCGTGGCATCCAGATGCCTAAGGACGTCAGAATCTATCTGGAAAAGCCACTCAACGGGGATCGCTATCAACGCACCACCCGCCTCGCACTGTTGAAAGATGAGTGGAGAGCACGGTTAGGCTATGTGAAGAAAGCCAATGCCGATGATGTTATGTTTGGCAATGAACCTGGCGAGACGGAAGACCCCTACGATTTAATAGAATTAGATTATAAATAGCAAGAAACGTCATTTCTTGGTTAATATATTGATTATAAGTTATTTAGATTTATGACGTTAATCAAAGATACATCATATTACCATCATAGAAACGTCATCTGCAAAAGTAAAACAACTTGTTTTACTTTCGTTAAGCCTATCTTAACGACTCGAGGAAGGCATCTTAAGCAAAGTAAAACAAGTTGTTTTGGTAGTATGATGATATATGACGTTTTAAGAAGAAACGTCATAAGAGTTAATAAACTATATTTCAATAGGTTAACGCAGGTTATGACGTTTTTACTAATTCTTCATTCAAATTTTTCAGTGCAAGCCCAGACGAAGTGGCGAGACAAGCCTGTGAAGAACATCGAACTCAAGGAGGTGACGATCAAGGCGCAGAAGATTCGGCAGCGGGGCGACACCTTAGTCTATAGTGTGGCGACCTTTGCGAAGGACGGTGACCGTTCGATTGGCGACGTACTGAAGAAGATGCCGGGCATACAAGTGGCAGACGACGGAAAGATCACGTATAACGGTACACCCATCAACAAGTTCTATATCGAAGGGAAGGATCTTTTGCAGGGGCGCTATGGTCTGGCGACGAACGGGGTAGAGCACAAGGATGTGAGCAGCGTGGAGGTGATGACCAATCATCAGCCCGTGAAGGCACTCAAGAATCTCTCGGAGTCGGAACAGGCTGCCATCAACCTGAAACTGAAAGACGGCTCGAAGTCACACCTCATCACCACCATCAATGCAGCCGTGGGAGTGCCCTCTCTCTGGAACGGTAACCTGACGGGTATGATGTTCAGCAAGCAGTGGCAGATGATTTCGACCTATAAGGCCAACAACACGGGTGAGGACTTGCAGCGCGACATCAAGGAACATACCGACCTGTTTGCCTCATCAGCCCATCGCTACAGTGAGGCGGAGTATCTGTCGCTGCCGAAGGGGAACAACGCTGAACTGGATCAGGCGCGTACCTTATTTAATAAGTCGCACCTACTCTCCACCAACTGGATATTCGGCATAGGGCGGGATGCGACGCTCGATGCCCAGGTGTCGTATCTGACAGATCATCAGCACGATGACCACGAACTGCAAACCACTTATTATCTCGCTAATGGTTTTCGGACGGTCTATGACTATCAGCAGAACAAGGCCCTTCGTCAGGACTTGGCAATGAAGACTACCATCGAGGTAAACCGCGACAGCAACTATCTGAACAACGTGCTGAGGGCTGACCTCGGGTGGCGTGATGGCGATGCTTGGGTGAATCAAGGGGACAGGTCGCTTGATTCCGACGGCAAAGCCGTGGATCAAGGACCTGTCCCCTTGATTCACCAACACCTCTATCTGCCTCACCATCGGCTGAGCAACTCACTTGAGTATATCCACCGTCGAGGCAAGAACGCCCTGACCGTATATTCCACGAATCAGATGGAATGGCTGCCGCAATATACTTATGTGCAACGAGATGGGGCTGACATCAGCCAGCAGTTAAGCCGTAGGTCGTTCTTTAGTGACGAGCACGTGAATTACGACTTCGGCCTGGGGCAGTTCGTCTTGGCGATGGAAGGTGGCTTGTCGTATTTGGATCGCCAGATGAAGGACATTAGCACAATCCGCCGAGGACAGGTTTATCTCACGCCGACTCTGAAGTACATGCAGAAAAGTGTGAGTGCTACCCTCCGTCTGCCCGTCAACTACTATCATTACAACTTTGGGGATGCACGGCGCGATGATGTTGACTTCGGCACAGCGCTGTCCGTGTCCTATCGTGGAATCCCACACCTGACGACTTCCCTTTTGGGTAGTATCGCCGAGAATCCCTACAACATCAGCAACCACTACGACGGCCTGCTGCTGACCAACTATCGTACGCTGACAAAGGGCACAACGGAGTACGGCACCGCCGTCGGCAAGACGGTGACCTTCACCGCCACTTATCAGAACTCAGCCCACGCGCAGTTTGGCTTCCTGACCATCACCAGAATGTGGAATAAGAATCCCTACGTCTCCATCCAGTCCTTCCAAACAGATAGCGTTGATGTGAATTGGCTCATCAGCGGCATTCTGTTCAGTCCCAACCACAGCCGCTCCTGGCTCATTAATGGCAACTTCGAAACCTTGCTGCCACTCACTGGCGGTATGCTGAAACTCTTTGCCCACTGGATGCAGCACAATCGACAGATGCAGACAGACGGCACGATGACACCCTATCGCAACACCTCCTTCTCCCTCGATGCCATCCTCAACGGCACACTCTTCCGCAAACTCAATTGGAAATACGAACTCGAATACGGCACAACTTCCCTCCGTATCGACAACGACGAACCGAACACCCTGCAAGGCTTCGAGCACAGTTTCTCCCTCTATTACGCTCCCGTCAAGAAACTCTCCCTCTCCTTGATAGGCGAGTATTACCACAACCAAAGGCAATTCCATCAATACACCAACCACTTCCTGATGGATGCCAAAGCCATCTGCCGTCTCCGTTCCAACCTCGAACTGACCCTCTCCCTGCGAAACATCCTCAACACCCGTGAATACGCTTACACTACATACACCGAACTCATGTCGCTCTCCGAATCATGCCCCATCCGAGGCCGCGAATGTCTGCTGAGCGTGTATTTCAGACCGTAGAGAAGAGTCTGACCGCGGAAAGGCTTACGAACTGAAAGCCAAATAGTTAGGGATCCGTCACGACTCTGACAACGGAATGTCAGACAAATGTCAGGCAGTTTTTGATGTCGATATCACGGTTTGTTGCTACCTTTGCACCCACAAAAAAGCAAAGCATGATGCAACAAACAACATTTTCGAGAATCAACACCTTTGTGGCGTGGCTCATGTTTGCCATTGCCGCCATCGTCTACGGACTGACCATAGAGCCGACGGCCAGCCTGTGGGACTGTCCTGAGTTTATCGCCTGTGGCTACAAACTGGAAATCGGTCACCCGCCGGGGGCACCTATATTCATGTTGGTGGCAAATCTTTTCTCACAGTTAGCCTGCGACACCGCTCATGTGGCGATGATGGTCAATCTGCTGTCTGCCCTCCTGAGTGCAGGCTGTATCTTCTTCCTGTTCCTCACCATTACGCACCTCGCCAAGAAACTGATTGATCCGTCAGGCGAAAGCATCCCCATTCCGAATGTCATCACAATTGAGGCCTGCGGCGTGGTAGGCGCATTGGCCTACACCTTCAGCGACACCTTCTGGTTTTCGGCTGTCGAGGCAGAGGTCTATGCCTTCTCCGGTTTCCTGACGGCCCTGATGTTCTGGCTGATACTGAAGTGGGAAAGTCAACAGGAGGATCGCTGGATCATCCTGATTGCCTACATCACTGGCCTCTCCATCGGCGTCCACTTGCTCTGTCTGCTTTGTCTGCCCGCCATGTCGTTCGTGGTCTATTTCCGTCACGCTGAGCGCATCACCCCGATGGGCATCCTAAAGACATTGGTAGCAGGCGCTTTGCTTGTAGGCGTGATTCTCTACGGACTCATACCCGGTGTGGTGAGAATAGGCGGTTGGTTCGAACTGCTGTTCACCAACGTCATCGGGTGCCCCTACAATACCGGACTCGCAACCTACATCCTGCTGTTGACAGCAATACTCGTGATAGGCTATTATAAGGCCAAGCGACGAATGCTCAAGTTGTCACTGGCTTGTCTGCTGATGATACTGGCAGGCTACAGCAGTTATGGCGTCATCTTTATCCGAGCGAATGCCAATATGCCGATGTGCGAAAATGCGCCAGGCAATATCTTCGCCTTGGGCAGTTATCTGAACCGCGAGCAGTATGGAGACACGCCACTCTTCTACGGACCCGCCTATAGCAGTGAACTGGATTATGAACCAAAGGGCGAGTATCTGGTGCCGAAACAACAGGAAGGTAAGGCCATCTACCGTCCTGCAGCGGACTCCGCCAAACAGCAATACGAGGTCGTCCGCCACGACATTAAATATATGTATAAGGACAATATGTACTTCCCTCGCATGCACTCCCAGCGCCACGCCAAGGCCTACGAGGACTGGATGGGTGGTGTCAGGAAAGAAGGGAATCTGCCTACCGCTGCCGAGAACCTGCGCTTCTTCCTCTCCTATCAGGTGAACTTCATGTATTGGCGTTACTTCCTCTGGAACTTCGTAGGACGGCAGAACAATATCCAAGGGCACGGAGAGGTGGAGCATGGCAACTGGATTACAGGCATCCGATGGGTAGACGACTGGCTTTTGGGCTGCGACACGTCGGAACTGCCGTCAGATCTGGCAGAGAACAAAGGTCGCAACGTGTTCTATGCCCTGCCGCTGTTGCTTGGTCTGGCAGGCATCGTCTGGCAATGGCGGCGAGGGCGTGAAGGCAGGCAGCAACTGTGGATTGTCACGCTTCTGTTTATGATGACGGGACTGGCCATCGTGGTCTATCTCAATCAGACACCGCTTCAGCCACGTGAGCGTGACTATGCCTATGCGGGGTCTTTCTACGCCTTTGCCATCTGGATTGGCCTTGGTGTCGGAATGGTCACAAGGTGGTGCCAGAAACTGTTGAGAAACAAACGGCTCATTTCTGCGATAGCAGGCACAGTGTGCTGTTTAGCCGTCCCCTTGCAGATGGCGAGTCAGACCTGGGACGACCACGATCGCTCAGGCCGCTACACCTGCCGCGACTTTGGAGCCAACTATCTGGAGACCATGCAACGCGAGGGACATCCCATCATCCTGTCGAATGGCGACAACGACACGTTCCCGCTCTGGTATAACCATGAGGTAGAGGGCGTGCGCACCGATACCCGCGATGTCAATATGGAGTATCTGCAGACCGACTGGTACATCGACCAGATGAAGCGTCCGGCCTACGACTCACCAGCCCTGCCCATCAGTTGGCGACACGAGGACTATCAGGAAGGAAAGAATGAGTATCTTCCCCTGAGTCCCAACGACAGCATCACCATTGGCGATGTGACCATCACGTTCAAAGACAAAAAGGGGCTCTACAAGAACGAACTGATGGTGCTCGAAATGCTGTCACAGGCCAATTGGGAGCGCCCCATCTATCTCTCCATCAGTCTGGGCAGCGACATCCTCTCATTCCTCCGCGATCATCTGGTGCTGGAAGGTCTTGCCTATCGCGTATCACCCTCAGCCGTCGGCCAGCAGGTAGACGTGGAGCGGCTCTATGACAACGTGATGCATCGGTTCCGCTATGGCGGTCTGAGCACCAAGGGCATCTATGTGGATGAAGACGTGAAACATCTGGCTAATACCCACCAGTATGTCATGGGCATCCTCATCGACTCGCTCCTCCAGCAAGGTGACACCAAGCGGGCATTGGCAGTGTGCCGTAAGTGGCAGCAGGAGATGCCGCAGGACAACGTGCCCTATACGGATGCCGTCCTTGCCATGGCCCGCTGCTACTACCAGGCCAAACAGCCAGAGGCGGGTGACGCTATCGTCAACAATCTCCTGCGTCGCTCTGGAGAGTGGCTTTCGTGGATAGAGACGATTACCCCCACACGCCGCTCAGGTTCCCTCTATTCCCAGTATGTATGGATGCAGACCATGCAGCAGGCTCTGACTCTGGCAGTACAATTCGACAGAAATGAAATCTACCGTCAATACAGCAATCAATATGAACACTTTATTCAGCAATAGGCGCTGCATCATCATAGCAGCATGCGTCCTGATTATCTTAGGCTACGTCTTGATGTCCGGCCCTGGCAGCACGGAGCAGTCTTTCAATCCCGACATCTTCTCTGCCCGCAGGATAGTCATTGCGCCCATCCTTTGCCTGACAGGCTATCTGCTCATCATCGTTGGCATCCTTCGTAAGAAAAACTGAGATTATTAAGTATGAAGAGATTATTGTTTCTGTCGATGTTGGCCTTTATTGGCCTGATGGTCTGGGTGTCCGTACAAGAGAAGGAGGACAATATGCCTTTGATAAGTAGGGGATCAGTATGTTCTGCAAATCCACATTTCCATGAATCGGTCGGATAGGCAGAATACCTTTGTACGTCCTTGGTTCTGGTAGGTCAAGAGTTGTTTCTCCAGCAGGGTGCTGATGGCGTATTGGACCGAACTGGGTGACTTGAGAGCGTGCTTCTTAACGAAGGCAACGGAGGTGACGCCGCTTGCCTTTCCCTCCTTGGCAATGGCAATCAGCGTCTCTTTCTGCTGATAGTTAAGTTGGTTCATGACGGAAGCGAATGTGCGACCTTTCTCTTCCAGAATGTCGCTAAGTGTATTGTTGATATCTGCCTCATCAATTGCTTTGTAGGAATCAATATATGCGAATGCATTATGGAGCAGATTGTGTACATAGTAAGTATGTCCTTCGAAAAGATCGTAGGCAAGAGATGCTGCTTCGGGGGTAATCTTGCGTTCAGCCTTTTTGAACTGTTCTTCAACAAAACCCAAATAGATATCCTTTGGGATGCACTCCAAATACATCTGCTCAGCGCTGTTGTAGAAGGGCTTTGCTGCAGAGTTGAACATATTCTCCAGAAAATGACGGTTGCTCCCAGCATAGATAAACAGGCAATTATTCATCTTCTGAATATGTGTGCGAAGTGTGGCTTCCACGTTTTTCTCGGGATAGTTGGCTATCTGCTGGAACTCGTCGATGGCGAAGATGCAAGGCATATTATTTCAATTATACAAATTCTATAATAGAAAATCTATATTCAAATAACGCTGCTGGTTCTGATATTATGAATTATTAACGCATAAGGATGAAAATACTCCTGTTTAATATTTGACTTTTACGTGACTTCGTCGTATTATAGGTAGAGCATCAGATTATGGTACATATTGAGCACGACATTATCACACGCTGCCAACAGGGCGACAAAGAAGCATTCCGATGGGTGGTACAGACCCATCAGCGGATGGTCTTCTCATTGGCACTGAAGATGCTGTGCGACGAAGAAGAGGCAAAGGACATCGTACAGGAAACCTTCATCCGCGTGTGGCAGAGCATCAGAAACTATGACCCGCAGAAGACCTTCTCTACCTGGATCTACACGATAGCCTCGCGGCAATGTATCGACAGACTGAAACGGGGGCACAGGATTGTTGTCATGCCAGAGGACCAGATGGAACTCCGACGCTTTGCAGCGGACAGCGACAACCAACGGGCACTGGAGAACAGAGAGTGGGTGTCGATCGTCAGAGTGACAGCCGAAGGTCTCAGCGACAAGCAACGTCTGGTGTTCACGCTCTGCCAACTGGAAGGCCTGCCTTCTGCAGAGGTGGAGCAGATTACAGGCCTGGATGCCAAACAGGTGAAAAGCAATCTCTACGTAGCCCGGCAAACGGTTAGAAAACGACTAAAAGATTTAGGATATGAACAAGACTGACGACATACTGGAGAAACTGAAGGCTACAGAACAGCCCGTCATTACTAATCCCGACGAGTTGACAAACCTGATTATGAGCAGCCTGCCTGAGCAGAACGCTCCACAGAGGGAACTGTCCAAGAAGCGCCCCGCCTGGCTGGTAACTCTACAGGTAATATCGTCGATGGCGGCGCTTTGGCTGATAGGACTGTTCTTCTATCTGCAGATTGAGCCTACAGGCAAAGTGGAAACAGCATATAATAAGGTGGAGAAACAACAGTCTGCCCCACAACCGGCATATTGCACAGAAGGTACACCCCGGGAAATCCTGATGTGCTATCTGGAACATAGGCAGGCACAACCTGATACGTACAAACAATTAAAACGAATGAATTATGAAAACCAATAGATTTCTTGTCATCATAGCAGCCGTAGCACTGCTAATGACCTCATGCCGCGATAACGACTCCAGCATGCTGACCATCATCAACGAGGACGGCACCTGTAGCCGAGAGTTCTCATTCCATCCCTATCCCAATTCTGTGATGGTCTCATCCGATAAACCAATAGAGAACGATGGCCTGCACTTCGGGGCTGGCTGGGAGCGCTCATGGTCGGTAGCAGGCGACTCGGTCCGCCATCCCGTCCCGCTCACTCAAGAACAATGGGACAGTCTGCAACGCGTGTTTCCCAAGCAGGATGTCCACAGCAAGATACTGATGCATGTCAAACGCAATTTCCGGAATGCCAGTGAGATGAGTGACTCGCTTACCAATGCGGTCCGCCACCTGTTTAAGTCAACGGCAACGCTCGATAAGCATTTTAAGTGGTTTTACACTGATTACGTCTATCAGGAAACGCTCGCCATCACCAATATCGAGCAGATCTTTTCTATTCCCTTAGACCGCTTTGTAAGTGCCGACACCGCATCTTATTGGTTCACGGGCCAGCCCAATCTCTCTGAAGGACTTACTGGAGCAGAGCAGAAAGAGCTGCTCGATGAGATTGAGCCCAAAATCAGTCATTGGTTCAACGCATGCACGATGGCCTTTGTTTATGCTCACGTCAGTTTGCGCTATGACGAGGTCAGGAATCCTCCTGTCAGCAAAGAGCAGTTCCTGGACTTGAAGGATTCCATTGTCATGTCGCCTGCCGTGCGCAACATGAGTCTGTTCGACGACATCAACCAAGTCAGTAAGATTCTTAAGGACTTCTATCATTCCGATGCCTACACCCCACTATTCAGCGACTCCAAGGAGTGGGAACGCGTGCTCGACAAGAAGTACAAGAGTTACGAATATCTTATGATGATGGCGCCACAACTGGATTACGTCATGCCAGGCAAAGTGATGGATAGTGGCGACGGGGTGGTAGAAGGCAACATGATTCACTACAAGTTCTCAGCCGAGCGCCTAATCCCTCATCCCTACGTCATTAGTGCCACCTCGCGGGTGACCAATGTCTGGGCCTTCATCGTGTCATTCCTTGTCATCATGCTTGCTATCGGCAGTTTCTTTTGTCGAAGATACCAATAATAGAGGGAATCATCCCCCATCCGAGGCCACGAATGTCTGCTAAGCGTGTATTTCAGACCATAGACTGAGTTTTATCCGATTTGGATAATCTTTTTTGGATAATTATTTGGATATTCCAATATATTCATGTATCTTTGCAGCGTCTAAAAGTTATTGATGATGATCGAGAATCCTTTCATTACCTACGGCTACGAATCGGCAACCTATTTCTGTGATCGTAAGGCTGAAACCCAAGAATTGACAACCCTGTTGACGAATGGTAATCATACGGCACTGATTTCCCCACGCCGTATGGGCAAGACAGGACTGATTCACCACTGTTTTGCACAAAAGGAAATACAAAATCGTTACTATACCTTCCTGATAGATATTTATGCAACCAAGAATCTGCAGGATATGGTTTACCGTATGGGGCAGAGTATCGTTAATCGCCTGAAGTCACGCGGACAATCGGCTATCGACGGTTTCCTCCGTTTTGTAACATCCCTACGTACAGGCATATCCTTCGACGGACAGGGAAATGCCAGTTGGAATATGGGACTGGGCGACATCAAGTCGCCGGATTTTACACTGGAAGAAATCTTCAACTACCTGAAGGCTGCCGACAGGAGATGTATTGTTGCCATCGACGAGTTTCAGGCTATTGCTGACTACCCAGAACAGAATGTAGAAGAGTTGATGCGGACATACGTGCAGGACTGCCGCAATGCCGTGTTCATTTTCTCTGGTTCACAAAAGAGTATGATGAGCGAAATGTTCTCGTCACCCGCAAGACCGTTCTACCAAAGTGTATCGATGTTGTTCCTGAAGCCTGTGCCACTTCCTGAGTATGAGGCTTTTGCCAAGGGGCACTTCGAAAGGGCGGGGAAGCAGATTGACGAGGGCGTGGTAAGCATCATCTATAAACGTTTTGACGGCACGACCTGGTATTTGCAGAAAGTACTTAATCAACTCTTCGCAACTCGGGACAACGTAGGTGTTGAGGATGTGGACAGCGCCGTGAAACAGATTATCAACCAAAACGAAGAGGCCTATAAAGATGTTCTCTATCAGTTGACAGCCCGCCAGCGCGACTTGCTTGTTGCCGTCAGTCATGAAGGGAAAGCCAGACAGATTACTGGTATGACGTTCGTCAAGCGTTATCATCTTGCCTCTGCCAGTAGCGTGCAGAAATCAGCACAAGCCCTTATGGAGAAGCAATTGTTAACTCACCTGCAAGGGGTCTATGAGGTCTATGATAAATTCATGGCTGAGTGGCTGAGTGCTGAATGATTGTTGATGAAGAAAGCGAGACGCTCTACACCCAGATCCGTCGCATCAGACCCATCATAGAGGAAAATTCTGACTTGAAGATTGAATCCGATCGCGGCAAGGCTTACGAATTGAAAGCCAGATAGATATACACTCTGACATTGGAATGTCAGACAAATGTCAGACAGTTTTTTCGGCAATATGGTAATCTCTTCATACCTTTGCACTCAAAAATGCAAGATATGAAGAGATTATTGTTTAGCCTGTTGGCTATCTGTGCGCTGACAGCAGCAGCACAAGTAGATGATGGTGAGCACCAATCGTCTGAGAAGAGCGTCACCCTCGAAGAGGTGACAGTAAAAGGAGCACGTACCATTCAGAGGGTGGACGGGCAGTGGATCTATCCAACCAAACAGCAGATAGAACATTCGCCCAACGGCTACTCGCTGTTGGCGAAACTCACCTTGCCTCACATCCGCGTGGACGAGGCGATGAACAGCATCACGGCCCTGACGAATCTCGGCTCGGTGCAGGTGCGCATCAACGACATCATTGCCTCGCGAGAGGACTTGCAGACGCTCGACATGCAGGGCATCGATCACATCGAGTTCATTGACAATCCTGGGGTGCGCTATGGGGAGGGTATCGCGTACATTATTAATATTAAGGTGAAGAAGCCCGTAAGCGGCTATGTCGTCGGCACGCAGTTGACGAATACGCTCACTGCCGTGAATGGCAATGAGTCGCTCTATGGCAAGATGAATCACGGACGGAGCGAACTGGCACTGAGTTACGGCCTCGACTATCACCACTTCAAGGGTGCAGAATATGACGAGCAAGCCACCTACACGAGGGACGGTTCTTACGTTGCGACGCAAGAACCGTCCCTCTATCGGCTCCATCGGCAGAGTTTGAGCAAGCAGAGCAAGAACCTCAGCCACAATACCCAATTGACCTATAGCCTGAGCGACTCAAACTATGTGTTCCAGGCCAAACTGTCAGGCAGCCGCGACATCTGGCCTGAACGGCGGGATGCTGAAATGGCTGTAAATGGCACGCCATACGACGAGCACTCTGCTTCGCGCACCAGCACACCCTCGCTCGATCTCTATTATCATCAGGACTTTCGACGCCATCAGTCGCTGACAGCGAATATCGTAGGGACTTATATCAAGACCACTGGCGACACGGAAGACAACGAAGGTGCCCCCTACCATTATAACATTGACGGACAGACCTACAGTCTCTGGAGTGAGGCCATCTATGAAAATCGTCTAAAACCCTTCACCGTTTCCAGCGGTATTCAGTATGCGCAGCGCTACAACCATAACGTCTATCAGGGCGATGTCGATGCCACTAACGATATGCGCACCTCCGACCTATATCTCTTCTCGCAACTGAAAGGTCGTCTGGGCAAACTCAGTTATATGGGAGGCCTTGGGGCAAGTCGCCGATACTATCGGCAGGGCGAGACGAAGCACGACTTCTGGCTCTTCCGCCCGAAACTGTCTGTCAGTTACCCTTTGGCAAGCCATCTGAAGTTGGGCTATAGTTTTGAGGTCTATCAGCACGTCTCGCAGATAGCCCTCGTCAGCAATGTCAGCATCAAGCAGAATGCGATGGAGACCATTCTCGGCAATCCTGAGATACGCCCTAATCGTGTCACCTCCCACCAACTGAAATTCTCCTACTCCTCACCTCGCTTCACGTCAGAGTTGCAAGGCTATTACCGCCTCAATGCCCACTGCAACATGGAGAAGTACATCCGCAAGGACGGCCATTTCTATCAGACGCAGACAAACGCCGAGAACGAGTGCAACTTCTTCTATATCGACACCTACAACCAGTGGGACATCATCCCCCAGAAACTTTCGGCCACCATCTACGGCGGCATCTACCGCTTCTTCAACTTCGGCGAGGACTATACGCACACCTACACCTCGTTCAACGGAGGCTGCTCACTGCAAGCCTACTTAGGCCGATGGACGCTCGGAGCCTATGCCGACAATGGCTGGAACTTTATGGAGGGCGAGCATCGGGGGCATCAGGCGCCTGCCTGGTACTTCACCTGCAACTATCGCATGAGCGATGCTTTCTCCATCTCCCTCTATGCCCAGCATCCGTTCAGCCAGCATCCGTTGACGAACAGGACGGAGGTCGTCAGCCGCTATGTCCAGAAAGAAATCTCCCAGCACCATCGCGACTACGGCAACATGCTAACCCTCAAACTGTCCTACCGCCTTAACCACGGCCGTCAGTACCGTGACATCCAACGCACTATGAACCACAGCGACAGCGAGACGGGTATCTTAAAGAAGTAAAGGTATGAAGAGATTCTTGTTTCTGTCGATGTTGGCCTTTATTGGCCTGATGGTCTGGGTGTCCGTACATGAGAAGGAGGACAATATGTCTTTGCCACAGAAATTGGAGCGGGCGATGCGGCTGACGAGGATGAAGGAATACCACAATGAAGACTACGACTACAGGGTACGCTACCCGTCGTTCTTCGAACAGACTGACGAGGCGTTGATGGAGAAGGGCAGTTGCCGTTTCAGTTTCTGGCAGGATAGCACGGAGATTGTGCAGATGGTGTTCATAGAACAGAATCCCGACAATCTGACGCTTGAGCAGGCGATGGAGAAATATGCTTCAGCCCTTCACGCCACATCGCAGCGGAAAGGCAATGATTTCTTTATCCTTTCAGGACACATCTTTACGGATGACGGACAAATGACGAGCCGCCGCTATCATGCCAAGTTTGTCAAGCATCGCAAACTCTGGTTCGTACAGACCCTTGCCTATCCTGAGGATTGTGAGCATGCCGTCCAGCGCCTGCTTCGCCAGATTGACGACTGGGCGGTGTGGGAATGATGGTACTGTTAAGCGGGGTGAACAACTATTTAAAGAGTTTAAGGGGAGTGCATAACTACAAGAAATAGTTGTGGGCTTCTGTTTTTATAGTTATCTTTGCAGGCGGATACTGAATACGTCATTGATGTTGGACTTAAAACAAAGACAAAATGAAGAAACTGACAAATAAGGAACGGGAAGTGATGGAAATGTTCTGGCAGCACGGGCCGATGTTCGTGCGTGAACTGCTGGAACACTACGAGGAGCCTCGTCCGCATTTCAACACGCTGTCGACCATCGTGCGCCGACTGGAGCAGCGGGGCTACATCGGCCATAAGCAGTATGGCTCCACCTATCAGTATCACGCGCTGATCTCTGAACAGGACTATGCCAAGAGCAACATCTTCAGTCTGGTGGACGAATACATCAAGGACTCCTACAAGGGTCTGGTGTCTACCTTCCTGAAGGAGGAAAAACTCTCCATAGACGAACTGCGCGATCTGATCTCCCAAGTTGAAGCGTACGAGAGGGGGAAAAATGAAAGAATAAAAGAATGAAGTAATGAAAGAATGAAGATGATGACTCTCTTCCTCACATACGAACTGAAAGTGGCTGTGCTGATAGCCGTGTTCTACGTCTTCTGGCGACTGCTGGTGGCTAATGAGACTTGGCATCGGCTGAACCGCATCGTGCTGTTGTCGACGGCTGTCGCGTCGTTTGTCCTGCCGCTCTGCGTGATTACGATTCACCAGACGGTGGAAGTGATGCCTACAACGGCAGAGGTGCAGAATAATGGGGAAATGATCTCATCGGAGACGAGTATCACGCGACCTGTCCCTGATTCTGGGGGACATCTTGAAACAGAGTACCCATTCGACTGGTCACTGCTGCTCACCCTTATTTATATAATAGGTGTAGTGGTAGTGCTGTCGAGGATGGGGCTGTCGCTCTGGCGACTGCACAGGATGACGCTCGCAAGTGAGATTCATCCTTTGGCGGACGGACGACAGATTGCCGTCAATGACGAGGCAAAGACACCTTTCAGTTGGTGGAAGACGGTCTTCATTAACAGAAATGATTACGAGGAGGGTGCAACGGCCCTTCTAACTCACGAACTTGGACACATCCGGCTGCACCATTCTGCTGATGTGCTCCTGGTGGAACTGCTCACTGCCCTGCAATGGTTCAACCCCACGATGTGGATGCTGCGTGCCGACTTGCGCACCATCCACGAGTATGAGGCTGACCAGCAGGTACTCTCTCACGGATTCAATGACATTCAGTATCTGCACCTATTGATTCGTAAGGCCGCCAGCCAGAGTGGGTACTCTCTGGCGAACGGTTTCATTAACAGTACCCTCAAAAAACGAATTAGTATGATGACAAAACCAAAATCCAGCCGTAAGAAATGGCTGAAGATTGCTTATATCCTGCCCATTGTGGCTATATCCCTCTATGCCTCGTGCGAGACTAAGACCGACTATCAGACCAAGGAAGAACCTGCCCTTATCCTCACAGAGAAAGACAGTGTGGAGTGCTGGGGCATCAAGGCTCCTGTCGGTGCCTTTTACTCTTGGCTTGTCAACGGACAGTTGGCAGAGCGTGGTATCGTAGAAGAAGACGGGCGATGGAACGTGCTCACCTGTCTGCCTACTGAACGATGAAGCCCTCAGATTGTTCCGCAGCATGCCTCGCTGGAAACCGGCAATGAAAGACGGCAAGGCTGTAAAGTGTTTGGTTCTTTCGAGTGTTTCATTTAAAAATGTGCAGATTTAGGGGGCAAAAAGCAAATGCAAACTATTTGCAAACTCCGATTATTGCGTATTATCGGAGTTTTTCCGTACCTTTGCAGCCGGTTTTGTATCTCACGAGAAATAAACATATAAAAATAAAGATGAAGAAGATTTTGAATGTACTATTCCTATTTCACTGTGTATTCACCACAGCCGCTGCCCAGACAGACAGTCTCGGCACGGCGCAGCGCGACTCCCTGCGTGCCGACAGCATCTACAAGTCGATGGAACTGCAGGGCGTGGAGGTCGTGAAGCAGAAGTCGCTCGTCAAGTCGGACATCGACAAGATCACCTACGACATCGAGAACGATCCCGACTCGAAGTCGAACTCCATCCTCGATATGCTCCGCAAGGTGCCGATGGTGACGGTGGACGGCGAGGACAACGTCCAGGTGAACGGCAGCAGCACGTTCAAGGTCTATGTGAACAACAAGCCCAACCAGATGATGTCGAACAATCCGAAGGAGGTGCTGAAAAGTATGCCCGCCAACAGCATCAAGAAGATAGAGGTGATCACCAACCCTGGCCCGAAGTATGATGCCGAGGGCGTGGGCGGTATCCTGAATATCATCACGCATAGTCAGGGCATCGAAGGCTATACGGCCACCTTCAGCGGGAATGTGAGTAACCGTGGGGCTGGCGGCGGCACCTATGCCACCGTGAAGAGCGGTAAACTGACCTTGAGTGGGAGATATAACTATTCATACACCGACTCGCCCCGCAGTTATTCGGGCAGCAGTCGAAAGACCGTCGGCAACCTCAGTGAGTCATCCTCCGACCTCGATACGGAGGGCTCGTCGAAAAGT
>FLNX01000160.1_pt1 | contig 24837 bp, 23 predicted proteins | sample 1140341 | NCBI WGS metagenome assembly FLNX01 (sample SAMEA3878208, study PRJEB12797) | bioreactor metagenome | biome: Moose rumen | place: Sweden | collected 2011-10 | reverse complement strand
ATCGAGGAACTGAAACAGCAGGTGGCGGAGATCGTCAGCGAGGTGATGGCCGACAACTCCAACCGTCGCGTGACCGTGCTGACGGATGCCGACCTGAAGAAGGTGAAGTCGCCCCAGGCCGCCCAGGCTCCGAAGCCCAAGGCAACACGCAAGAAAGCACCCGCTCCCAATGGAGAACAGACGACCGCCCAGCCCGTCGAAGATGCCCCCTGTCCTCTCTGCGGCCAAGGCCATATCATCAAGGGTAAAACGGCCTTCGGATGCTCCCGCTGGAAGGAAGGTTGCACCTATCGTGTCCCTTTTAAACAATAAATTGCGCCTACCTATCGTTATATATAGGTATGCGAAGACTGAATACCATCATCAGCATCCTCCTCGGCACCACACTCCTGATGGGTTGTGGCGGCCCCGATGCGGCATTGAAGAAAGCAGAGAAGTTCAATGCCGTCGGAGAGTATTACGATGCAGCCGCCCAATACCGGAAGGCCTATTCGCAGACACCGTCGAAAGAGAAAGCCAAGCGCGGAGAGGTCAGCGCGAAGATGGCGGAGTGCTACCGACGGCTCAACAGCACCAACAAGGCCGTCACCGCCTATAAGAACGTGATCCGCTACCAGAAAGCCGACTCGCTGACCCACCTGCGACTGGCCCAGCAACTGATGAAGACGGGCAACTACAAGGAAGCCGCCAAGCACTTCCAGACCGCCATCGACAGTCTGCGCACGACGAGCGACCCGCTGCTGGCCGTTGCCAAGACCGGCCTGAAGTCAGCCCAGCAGGCCACGCAGTGGAAGAAGGACGGCTCGGCCTATACCATCAAGCGGATGGATATCTTCAACTCCCGCCGCGATGACTACTCCCCAGCCCTCGCCGGCGACGACAACGACCAACTCTACTTCACCTCCACCCGCAATGATGCCCAGGGCGACGAACTGAGCGGCATCACGGGCACCAAGGCCGCCGATATCTTCTTCTCGCAGAAGGACGACAAGGGCAAGTGGAGCAAGCCGCAGACCATCGACTCCGAACTGAACACCAGTTTCGATGAAGGTGCGTGTGCCTTCTCACCCGACGGCCACACGATGTACCTGACCCAATGCAAGACCGACCCCAACTATCCGCGCTACGCCACCATCGTGGCCTCCAGCCGCAGCGATGCCTCGTGGAGCAAGGCCACAGAGGTGCCCATCTCGAAAGATACGCTCTCCAGTTTCGCCCACCCCGCCGTCTCACCCGACGGTGAATGGCTCTACTTCGTCAGCGATATGCCCGGCGGCCTGGGCGGCTTCGACATCTGGCGCTGCCGTCTCTACGGCGACAAGGAGACAGGCGGCGCAGAGAACTTAGGCGCCCCCATCAATACGGCGAGCGACGAGATGTTCCCCACCTTCCGCCCTAACGGCGACCTCTACTTCTCCACCAACGGCCATCCCGGTATGGGCGGCCTCGACATCTACATCGCCAAGCCCACGGAGACAGGCTGGCAACTGGAATACCCGGGCTTCCCCCTAAACTCGCAGGGCGACGACTTCGGCATGACCTTTGAGGGGCTGCACAACCAGGGGTTCTTCTGCAGTAACCGAGGCGACGCACGCGGCCTCGACCACATCTATAGTTTCTTCAACCCCGACATCATCCAGACGGTGAAAGGCTGGGTGTACGAACAGGACGGCTACGAACTGCCCGCCGCCCAGGTGTTTATGATTGGTAACGACGGCACCAACCTGCGACTGAGCGTGCGGGGCGACGGCTCCTTCACCCAGGAAATCAAGCCCAACGTGGACTATGTGCTGCTGGCCACCTGCAAGGGATTCCTCAACCATCAAGAGCAACTCCGCGTGCAGCGGGTCGAGGAGTCGGAGGAATACGTGCTGCAGTTCCCGCTCTACAACATCTCGGCGCCCGTACTCATTGAGAACATCTTCTACGACTTCGACAAGGCGACGCTCCGCCCGGAATCATCGGCAGCCCTCGACTCACTGGTCGACCTGCTGAAGGAGAACGCTCACATCACCATCGAACTCTCCGCCCACACCGACTATAAAGGTTCGGACAAATACAACGAACGCCTCTCGCAGCAACGTGCCGAGAGCGTGGTGCGCTATCTGATACAGCACGGCATTGCCGCCGACCGTCTGTCCCCGAAGGGCTACGGCGAGGGCAAGCCAAAGACCATCAAACGCAAGGTGGCAGAAAAATATCCGTTCCTCAAGGAGGGTGACAAACTGACCGAAGAATTCATCACCGCGCTCCCAGAGGAACAGCAGGAAACGTGCAACCAGTTAAACCGCCGCACCGAGTTCAGAGTGTTGCAGACAACCTACGGTATGTTTGATAAGGCAGGTAAACTCCTACAAAAGCCAGCACCAAAAGCAACAGTACAGGATCAAGATGAAGATCAGTCGTCGGAACTGTGGTGAGGAACACCTCCAGTGCCGTCACCATCGATGACAGCAGCATCCGGCTGCTGACCATCAGGGCCTCCCAGCCATTGAGCAGCCAGAACAGCACCACGCCCAAGACGATGCAGAACCAGGTCCACAGGCGCGACAGGCGATGCGAGGTGCTACCCGCGGGCAAACTGTCCATCACCCGCTCCGTGAAGCCGTTGTCCTCTATCTGCTGCTGGGCAGCCTCCTGGAAGAGTCTTTCAATCAGTATGTTCTCATTATCGGTCATATCCATTCTTCTTTAAGTAGTCAGCCAATTTATCCTTGCCCCGTTTCAGATGCGACTTCACGGTGTTCTGGGGCATTCCCGTGATGTCGCTGATTTTGTCTATCGGCTGCCCGTCGATCAGTTGGAGTGTGATGCAGGTGCGCTCCTCCTCCTTCAACTGGGCCAGAGCCTGATAGAGATCCATCTTGAGTGAAGCGTTCGTAGTGTATAGTGAAGAACTGACTGCCGCCTTTGACTCCAACGCTTCACTTTGCACCTTTAACTTTTCACTCCTTCGATAGTCATAATGCACATTATAGGCGATGCGGAAGAGCCAGGTCGAGAAACTCGACATCCCGCGGAACTTCGTGATGTTCAGGTAGGCCTTGACAAACGTGTCCTGTGCCAGGTCGTCGCTCAGTTGCTCGTCACCAAGCGTCTGGTTCAGGAAGAACCGACGCACAGGCGACTGGTACTTCCTGACAAGTTGGTCGAAGGCCCGCTTGTTGTGGAATACCGCCACCTGCGTCACGAGGGCTATGTCACTGAGTTCAGCCATCACTCTTCACTTCTTACTATTCACTTTTCACTATTCACTCCTATATCCTTTTCTCCGGCATCACCAGCCACAGCACGATGTAGAAGATCAGTCCGCTGAAAGCGGTAAACAGGGTGAGGAAAGCGTAGGCGATACGCACCATCACGGGGTCGAAGTCCAGATACTCGGCGATTCCGCCGCAAACCCCTGCCAATACTCTGTCATTAGAGCGCATCAATCTCTTAGTCATAATTCTGCAAGTTTTGATTGTTAATATCATTATCTTTGTTGCCTGAAGTCTTGGCAATAATCACCTTACCAAGTCCGATGAAGAACACGAGGGCACCGATGCCAAATCCTATCTCACCAGCCGCATAGCCCAGGAAGATGGCGAGTCCAACGCCCAGGAAAATCTGACGCATGCCACTCTGATAGTCGTTCTTATCCCACTCGTCTGGTTTTCCGTTCAGTATCTGGTCGGGGATGGGCTGTCCGTTCTTGATAGCCATCTCAGCCAGGCGGTACTTCTCCCTACGGTTCCTGTTCACGAAATAGAAGATGGCGATGATAATAAGCAGGGGCAACAACAGGAAGACGATGACAAGGGCAATGATACCAAATGCGATGCCCGGTCCTAAGATTCCACCCACGCCCTCGAAGACCTCCTTCAGCGCCTTGGCATCCTCGTCGGAGATGTCGACGGAGTGATGATAGGTCGTGTACTCATCTTCGTCGGCGTCAGCGCTGTCCACGCTGGTAGTGTCAGAAAAGGCCTCGATTGCGTCTTTGCTCTTAGTAGAGTCCACCTGCTCCGTCCTCGGCGTGTGGCGGTGGCTCTGCGATGCGGCCTCGGCACTGAGTCCGAGCGTCAGCATCAATGTGATTGCTACTAAATACTTTTTCATATCTCTCTTGTATTATTCACCTTTAGTATTTTTATCTTTCTTTGCCTGTTTGACGTATCAAATCGTCAATTAGTTGCAAAGATATCAAATATTTCTTGAAAAATCTGTGTATTCTGTGGCTTTTTTCTTAATTTTGCATCGGAAATGGCAAATCTACCAGCGGAATTCGTACGCGAGACGAGGCAATTGATGGGCGAGGCGCGCTTCAACCGCTTCCTGGAGGCATTCAATGAGGATGCCCCCGTCAGCATACGCGTCAACCCACGGCACCTCACAAAGTGTCAGACACTTTGTGAGGTGCCGTGGTGCCAGGAGGGATTCTATCTGGAGGGCCGCCCGCAGTTCACCTTCGACCCGCTCTTCCACGCCGGCTGCTACTATGTGCAGGAAGCCTCGTCGATGTTCGTCACCCACGTGCTGCGGCAACTGGTCAAGGAGCCTGTCGAGATGCTGGACCTCTGCGCCGCTCCAGGCGGTAAGTCGACGGCGGCCCGCGCCGTGCTGCCCGAGGGCAGTACACTCATCAGCAACGAACCGATTCCCAACCGTGCACAGATCCTATTAGAGAACATCACGAAGTGGGGCTGGCCCGACTGCACCGTCACCAACAACTATCCCCGTGACTTCCGCAAGGCCAAGTTGAAGTTCGACGTCATCCTGTGCGACGTACCCTGCTCCGGCGAGGGAATGTTCCGCAAGGACCCTGAGACCATCCGCGAGTGGAGCCCGCAGAATGTGGAGAAGTGCTGGCGGCTACAGCGGGAGATCGTGGCCGACGCCTGGGAATGCCTGAATCCAGGGGGAATCCTTATCTATAGTACGTGTACCTATAATACAAAGGAGAACGAGGAGAACGTGCAGTGGATTATGGAGACCTACGACGCCGAGATTCTCGCCGTCCCCACCCAGCCTGAATGGAACATCACAGGCTCGTTGCTCGAGGGCTTCGAGGCGCCCGTCTATCGTTTCATCCCCGGCTTCACCCGTGGCGAGGGACTCTTTATGGCGGTGCTGAAGAATAGAGGTGAGAGGCGAGAGGTGAGAGGTAAGAGAAATGACTTGCGACAGGCACAAGGCTTGCGTATTCTCTCACCTCTCACCTCTCACCTCTCACCACTGACAACCGACCTCTCCTACCCCGATGCCCTGCGCTACCTCCGCGGCGAAGCCCTCGTGCTGCCAGCCGATACGCCTCGCGGCCTCGTCACCGTCACATACAAAGGCTTCCCCCTCGGCCCAGCCAAGAACATCGGCAACCGCGCCAACAACCTCTACCCGAAGCCCTGGCGCATCAAGACCACCCACCTACCTTCAGAAGAAATAACAATATTAGAAACATGAAACAATATCTCGACATCCTCAACCGCATCCTGACCGAAGGCGTCCAGAAGGACGACCGCACAGGCACCGGCACCATCAGCATCTTCGGCACCCAGAGTCGCTACAACCTCGACGATGGGTTCCCCTGCCTGACCACCAAGAAACTCCATCTGAAGTCGATCATCTACGAACTGCTGTGGTTCCTCCGTGGCGACACCAACGTCCACTGGCTGCAGGAGCGCGGCGTCCGCATCTGGAATGAGTGGGCCGACGAGAATGGAGAACTCGGTCCCGTCTACGGTCACCAGTGGCGTTCGTGGCCCGACTATAAGGGTGGTACCATCGACCAGATCCAGTATGTAATCGACCAGTTGAAGCACAACCCCAACTCCCGCCGTATGATTGTGTCGGCCTGGAATGTGGCCGAGGTCAACGAGATGGCCCTGCCGCCCTGCCACACCATCTTCCAGTTTTACGTGGCCGGCGACCGTCTGTCGCTCCAACTCTACCAGCGCTCTGCCGACACCTTCCTCGGCGTGCCGTTCAACATCGCCTCCTACGCCCTGCTGCTCCAGATGATGGCACAGGTGACGGGCTTCAAACCGGGCGAGTTCATCCACACCACAGGCGATACCCACCTCTATCTGAATCATATCGAGCAGGCCAAACTCCAACTGACCCGTGAGCCGCGCCCCCTGCCGACAATGAAGATCAACCCCGACGTGAAGAACCTCTTCGACTTCCAGTTTGAGGACTTTGAACTCGTGGGCTACGACCCGCATCCACATATCAAGGCAGAAGTGAGTGTATAGTTTATAGTTTAAAGTTTATAGTTTATAGATGATTAGTATTATTGCAGCGGTGGCGAAGAACAGGGCCATCGGATATAAGAACAAACTGATCTACTGGCTGCCCAACGACCTGAAGCGTTTCAAGGCACTCACCACTGGCCACACCATCATTATGGGCCGCAACACCTATCTGTCGCTGCCTAAGGGTGCCCTGCCCAACCGTCGTAACGTCGTACTCAGCCGCAGTCAGACCGCCTTTCCTGGCTGCGACGTCTATTCCTCCCTCGACGAGGCCCTGCAGCACTGCACCCCCGACGAGGACATCTACATCATCGGCGGCGCCAGCGTCTACCGACAGGCCATCAAGTTCGCCGACCGCCTCTGTCTGACGGAGATCGACGACACGCCAACCGAGGCCGACACCTTCTTCCCGCCCTACGACGACTGGCAAGAAGAAAGCCGTGAAGACCATCCCGTGGATGACCGTCACGACTTCCCCTATTCCTTCGTCGACTACGTCAGGCGTTGAATTTCACCAAGATACGGAACACCTTGCCTGGAGAGTCTGCCCAGTGCTGCATTGCGGCCGGTGCCTCTTCAGGCAACACTTCTTGACTGATCAGACGGTCAACCGGACACGTGCCACGCTCCAGATAGTGGATCACGGCACGGAAGTCTGACGGCTGCGCATTGCGGGAGCCGCGGATGTCCAACTCCTTCTGCACAAAGTACTTGGTCTGGAACGACACCTCCGTCTTGGCATAGCCGATGCAGATGACGCGCCCCGTGAAGGCCACCTCGTCGACCGCCATCTGATAGGTCTGGCTGCTGCCCACGGCCTCGATCACCACGTCGGGGCCGAAGCCTGACGTCATCTCCAGCAGGCGGGCGTGGACATCGTCGGTGATGGTATTGATGGTGTAACCGGCTCCGATCTGACGAGCCAGGGCCAACTTATCGTCGTCGATATCGGCAGCCACGACAGTCGCACCACGCTGGGCAGCACGCACCACGGCACCCATACCCACCATACCGCAGCCGATGACGAGCACCACGTCGATATCCGTCACCTGGGCCCGGCTCACGGCGTGGAAGCCGACGCTCATCGGCTCGATCAGTGCACACGTCCGAGGGGTCAGCAGTCCGGCGGGGATCACCTTCTCCCAAGGCAGGGCTATCAGTTCCCGCATCGCACCGTTGCGCTGCACGCCAAGCGTCTCGTTATGCTGGCAGGCGTTCACCCGTGAGTTGCGGCACGAGGCGCACTTGCCGCAGTTCGTATAGGGATTGACGGTCACCGTCATCCCCGGCTTCAGGCCCTCGGGCACGTCGGCACCAACCTTCTCTATGATGGCCCCCACCTCGTGACCCGGAATGACGGGCATCTTCACCATCGGGTTCTTGCCCAGCCAGGTGTTCAGGTCGGAACCGCAGAATCCTACATACTGAAGGCGCAGGAGCACTTCGTCCGACTTCATCTCCTGCTCAGCGACGTTCACAACTGCCATCTGTCGCTCGGCGGCAATCTGTATTGCTTTCATGCTATTGTTGAAGTTTGATATTTGAAGTTTATGATTACTCTGACATATTCTTAATATAGGGCAGGGATACCAGTTCCTTGAAGCCGTAGAAGCGGCGGGCATTCCCGCCGAGCACCGCCCACTTGTCGTCCTCGCTGAGTGCCGTTGACTTCAGGATGAAGTCGTACGACATCCGGTAGGTGATGGCCGTGATGGTGCGTGGATAGTCGCTGCCCCACATCAGGCGGTCCATCCCCACCAGGTCGGCCGCCTCACGGATGGCGCGGATGGCCGAGGGGAAGGGATAGAACTCCGAATTGTAGAGCCACGTGACGCCCCCCATCTCTATCATCACGTTCGGATAGCGGGCCAGGCTGATCTGGTCACGCCAACTCGGGTTCTCCCAGCAGGGTGTCTGCGGCGGATTGGCCATACCCAGGTGGCCGATGGCTATCTTGAGTCGCGGACAGGCCTGTATCACCTCCTTCAGTTCTCCCACCTGACGGTCGCCGTCGGCCAGCGTGATGGAGAGCAGCACATCGTTGCCTTCCATCAGACGGAACATCCGCATCATCTCGTCGCTCGTCAGCGAACGGCCTAAGAGCCGATGGCCTGGGATGGCGATGCCCCTGAAGCCCTTGGCGATGAGCGACAGGACGTGTTCATAGAAGCCGTCCTTCAGATAGTCGGCCATCCCGCAGACCAAGAAGCGGTCGGGATAGCGCTGCTGCACCTCCAGCAGATAGTCGTTCTGCTGGCCGTCGATGAACTCCTGCACCACGACGGCAGCCGACACTTGGGCGTAGTCCATATTCGAGAGGAACACCTCGGCCGTGTTGCGCCCGTCGATGATAAACGGCGGCATCATCTGCACCTCCTCGTCGAGGAAGATGGAGCGGCCGTTCCTGAGCGAGCGGATCATCTTGCCATCCCAGGTCGTATCCTGCTGGAGCCACAAGTGGCTGTGCGCATCGATTATGAATTTTTCCATCTCACAAACATTTGGTCGCCGATGATCTCCTGCACCTCCTTCACCAACGCTTCGTCCATCGGCTCGTTTACGAAGCCGATGTTCTTCAGCACGTTGGCAGGATTGGCGCTGCTGAACAGGGTCGTGGCGATGCGCGGGTTCATGCTCGTGGAGAACTGGATGGCCAGTTTCTCTATTGGGTAGCCTTTCGCCTCACAATGGGCCGCAGCCCGTGCACAGGCCTGACGCAAATCCTTCGAGGCGGGATGCCAGTCGGGGGCCCCCCGCGTGGAGAGCAGGCCCATCGACAGCGGCGAGGCATTGATGACGCCCACGCCGTGCTGCTCGAAGAAGCCGAGGTAGTCGGCCAGCAGCGTATCGTTCAGCGAATAGTGGCAGAAGTTCAGGATGCTCTCCACCGTGCCCTCCTCCACGTGCTCAATAACCCACTTCAGGTTCTCCGGCTGTAGGTCGGTGATGCCTACGTGGCCAACCACGCCCTTGCGGCGCAGTTCCACCAGGGCGGGCAGCGTCTCGTCGGCCACTTTCTGCAATCCACCAGGCAAAGAAGCCTGGAACTCAATGTCGTGCACGTTGATCAGGTCGATATAGTCCACGTTCAGCCGCTCCATACTCTCATAGACGCTCTCCGTGGCTCGCTTGGCAGAGTAGTCCCACGTATTGACGCCGTCCTTGCCGTAGCGGCCTACCTTCGTCGAGAGGTAATACTTGTCGCGCGGTATCTCCTTCAGCGCCTTGCCCAGCACGGTCTCTGCCTTCAGATGGCCATAATAGGGCGACACGTCGATGAAGTTGATACCATTGTCTACTGCCGTATGCACGGCCCGGATGCCTTCTTCCTCGCGCACACCGTGGAACACACCGCCCAGCGACGAGGCACCGAACGAGAGATTAGACACTCGCATCCCCGTCTTTCCGATTTCGTTATAAACCATTTGTGTTTATTGTTTATTGTTTATAGTTTATAGATGATTACCTAATCCCATACGGCAATCCCCAGCAACTGCTGCACCAGCGTCCTGGCCATCCGCTCGTGGCCCGCATCGTTCGGGTGCAGGCGGTCGTTCTCCGCATTCTTGAAGTACTGGGCAAACTCGTCCATCAGCGGATAGAGCCCGCAGAGCGCATTCAGGTCGATTACGGGCACGGCCCACAGGTTGCCCGCCTCCTTCACCGACTGCACGTAGGCATCGATGTACTCGCCGCAGAGGTTAGTATAGTCTTCGCGAGGCTGCCAGTTCTTCTCGTTGGCATAGAACTCCGCCCGATGGATCGGCGTCAGCAGCACAATCTGCTTCGTGGGATACATCCGCTTCACGTAGTCGAGTGCCAGGTTGATGCGGCCGCGATAGGTCGAGTCGCTCATCACGGGATAGCGGTGCCGACGGTTCACCAGGTGCTTCGGCTCGTGGATGCCGGCCATTACTTGCTCCTCCTTCTCCGTGAACCACTCTCCGATGGGCACGCCGCTGTTGTAGTCGTTCGTGCCGATGAAGATCATGATGGCATCCACGCTGTCGCCGTGCTCCGCCTTCAGCAGGTCAGCCTGGCGCCTGATGTCGTTCCACTGACGCCCGCTCTTGCCATACACATAGGGTTCTATCTGGAGCCAGTCCTGCAGGAAGCCCCAGTATTTCTTCTTCGATCCGCTGTTCCTCGGATCCGTGATGGAGTCACCGAAATAAGCCACTCGCTTCCCTTGCCAGGGGTGGCTGATCACCTGCTGCGGCAGTGCGGGAACGGCCAGCAGCACCAGTAAGGTCAATGTTAGCAGACGTCTCATACTCACTATTTCGTTTTCACCAATCGCTTTGTTCCAAAATTCTCACCATTGACGAAGAGAGTACAAAGGAAGATACCCTCACCCAGACTGCCACTGTCAATGGAAACCACTGTTTCTGATGGAGAAACGGGCACTCTCGTCATAACGTGACCGCCCAAGTCAGTAACGGCCACATACGCATTTGTTGCATCGTCGGTCAGTAGGAAGCGTACCAGGGCTGGCTCTCTGACCGAGGTAGGAGCAGCAGAGAGAAGGGTATTGCCAATAGCAGCACGGACAGAACTGACGGCTGACGGGGTGTTGCCGCGCGACAGCATGATATCGACCATCTTCTCTGTACGACTGTCCAACTGGGCCTTGAGTTCCTGGATGCAACTGATAAGTACGGGAATCAGGTCGATATAATTGATGCCGAACTTGCCATCTTCATAATAAGTAACCAAAGAAGGGAAAAACGCACCCAGTTCATCTGGCAGCAGTCCGAAACGCTTCTGAGAATGAATCTCTTCCCAGTACTTCAGATAAGCCTCCCTATCCTCATCACGAAGATAACTAAGGTCTTCGCTTGGCATCTTCATATTGTATTCCACCACATTCAACCCCATAATATTATCCAAGATCACCTGCTGTGAGGTATTGCTGCCCAGCAGTGATATATTGTCCCAGTTCGTATTCTCACCTGGAATGTTAGGCACCTCGGCGGTTTCCAACGTGATATAACCGTAATAGTAATAGGCCCCCGCACTAAGACGCACCTCATAGTCGCCAACGAATGCAGCCGACAAATTCACCGCAGGCTGAATGTGCTCATAAGCCTCCTGATATATGCACTCACCGTCCTTAAGGATCATAAACGTCAGGCTATCCGCAAATTCTGGCAGTATCAGCTTGTGATCGTCCTGCGTGATGAACAACGGTGCCGAACGTGTGGCCACAACATCCTGCTGGTTGCCTGCAAGGTAAAGTGGGACATAGTTGACCTTCGCTACCATAGCCGACACGTCTCCCATCAAGAAAGCAACAATGAAAAAGATTTTCTTAATCATACCTTTTAATATTTGAAATTGTTTTTAATATCACAAACTCTCCTGTCCATTTCTAACTATGACAGGCTTTGATTGTTTTGATTAATAATCGCTGCAAAGATAAGAAGAATAATTAAGACCGCCAAACTTTTATGGATTTATTTTGCGGCAGAGCCGCCACTCGCGTCGCTGAGGACAGGATGGCGAAGTGTTAAAAAACACACCTTTCTAAAAAAATCTTTAAGAATCTTTGGCCGTTTCTGAATTATTCACTATCTTTGCAGCAGAAATGAGTTGTTTTCTAACGTCCACGGAATTGGACTGTGGTTTAGAGAGCAGCTCGTTTTTTATAGGCACGAACCATTTCTCATAGAAGTCGGATCTGATATAGTCTGCCAGATTCTCAACAATCCAGTTGATAATATTCAGCGGGTTATCCTTATAGTGAATGCTTCTGATGCTGTTAACACGCATTTTCCCTTGAGTGCGATTAGTCTCAATTGCCACGACAAAGTTCTTACCACTATGGCATAGTTCCGTTAAAAGGACATAACTGCCATAATGAGTGGCACTGCGAAACACAATTAACGGATCTTGAATGGCCATTACCAAATTCATCAACTCAAGCAAAGGAAACGGATGATTACTCTGAAGTGACTTGTCTACTAATCTGCGCGACGCCATTTCTATAGGATCGTCAGGCAGCCCAGCACGGATGAGTATCTCGCTGGGATTCCCCAATTTATACACATGGCCAGGCCTTAACGTCCCGTCAATCTGCTGCTGCAATTGCTCATTAAATTGCACATTAAGATACTGAAGTTCTTCGTTTGTCATAATACTTAATTTGAGTTTAACGCTGCAAAGATAAGAAGAATAATTAAGACCGCCAAACTTTTGGGGGATTATTTTAAGGGTAACAAGCCTTCAAACAAGGAGAAAGCAGCCTTTAAACTGGGAGGAAGCAGCCTTTAAACTGGGATGAAGATGCCACTAAACAGGGAGGGAGAAGCCTCTTTCCTCGGCGTTGGAATTCGCCCAAATGAATTCGGCCGCCCGCCCAAATTGATTGGTGCAAGCGGTCGCGATGATTGGGGCCTTCGCCAAAGACCGTCTTTCACTCCTTTTTGGTGTCACTCACAGGATAATAGTGCCACTGCCTGCCTATCTGCCATTTCTTCAGACGAGGATGGTCGCCCGTGCAGAGGCTGTCGAGGTACTTCGTGGCCGAGTCACGTTTCAGCCCGCTGTGATACATAAACGAGGGAATGGTGACAAAGCCAGGTCCCAGACTCCGGCGCAGAGCCTCGGCCATCGCCTGCTCGTCGTACATCTGACTGTTGCCTACAGGCGAGTCGCTCTTGCGGAATCCCAGCCTGTTTTTGCCCGCCTGCTTGATGAAATCTCTTGAGGGTTTGTACTCGATGCCGTCGTACACGATGTCCCTGCCAGTAATGGCCTTCGGGTCTGTATGATCGCCCAGCAACCGCAACTTGAGGGCAAACGAACCCAGAGGCGTATCAACACGGTAACCATCCTTCAACAGCCTGCCCAGATCTCCGACCACCACGTCGAGCACAGGTTCTATCACGTCGGCATACAAAGGATGGTTCTCCTTACAGTTCTTCAAGAACAACTCCTTCTCCACCTTCTTCCCCTTCGCCGTGCGGACATAGAGCAACGGCTTGCCATCCTCACCCTTCGTGGGGCGTGGATGGATATCAAATTCTATTCCATCTGTCTTACGTGGCATATCTTTCGTCTTTTTTCGTGTCACAAGGGAGGGAGCGACATCACGAAGTCGCCCGGCCCCGATGCGTCAATGTGAAGACAGGCACCTGGATCCAGATGCCCACACGACGGTCGCTTACCAATCATATTGATGTTTGCGATCATACCACATAACACCAATAAACCATATTAAAGCAACTAACCCTGTTGCTATCAAGAAATATATAAACTCCATAACGCCTATTTTGATTTAGAATAAAACACAAATCCCATTACTGCCAGAAGAATAACCAGAACACCTCCTATACCAAATAGGAACAAACTATTTACTCCTAAATTCATAATACCAGCAAGAATAACAGCACCAAAAATCAGTTTTGACATATCAAGGCAGTATTTCCCAGATTCCAGCATTATAAGTTCACGTTTCTTCTGCTTCATAAAAAAAACACTTGTCACGGTGCAAAGATACAAACTAATTCTGAAAGTTCCAAATGTTTTGCAGGAAAACTGACAACAGAGCCGCCACCGCGTCAATCACTTGCAGTTGCCGTCATACATTCTATCGTTTCTTCGGCTGTTTGTTAAACCGATACATCACATGCAGGAGGGCGTAGCGGGGCAAGACATTGGTGTAGGTCTCAGTGCGGCCCTGCGCATTGATGGTACGGGTGACGTTGCTAAGTTGGCCGAGAAGGTCATAGCCGTCGAGCATGACAAGTAGTTTGCCTTTGAGGAAAGGACGCGAGAGGCGGGCATTCCATACAAGGTCGCTGGTGTTCAGCGCATTGTCGGCATAGCCTGTACGAGTGTAGAGACCGAGGTCTGTGTTGATTTCCAGTTTCCACGGGAGTTTCAACAGAGCACTCAGGCTATTGGTGAGTGTCAAGGGATGCATTGTAACAAAGTCCTCGCGCTTGCTGGTGTAACGCTGCCAGAGTGTTGTACTCTTGAAGTTCAGCGAGTGCTCACCGATCTTATAAGAGAGCGTGAGATTGTTGTTGAACGCGAGCGTGTTGACGATGCTCCGCTGGCTGTTCACCAGATCAACGCTGTGGCGATAATTAATGCCGGGTCTGATGTAAAGACGCAGTGGATGTTTCTTGCCGATGGCAGTATTAAAACTGTAGTCGGCTCCAAAGTCATAATTGCCGTTCACGTTGTCGGCCTGCCAAGTACGAATGCCCGTGTTAGAATCATACTGACTGGCCATTGCCAATGCGTTTTGAACGATGTTATAGTAGAGATAATATTCGCTTTGGGCCTCTCTGCGGTTTTGATTGCCAAACGCATGACTGAAAGAGAACTGATGACTGACGGCATTGTGCAGGTTGCGATTGCCCAGATGAATGTTCAGTGGGTCGGCATCATCACGTATATCAACAATGTTCATCAAGTCTGGGGTCTTTGTCTGGGCGATGTATTGCAGATGCAACTTCTGTGCGTTCCCTGTTTCGGGATTAATGGTCGCGTATTGAATAAAGCAGTCCCAGATGTTGACAGGTATGGTACGGCGCACGATAGTGGTGTCAACAATGCAACGCTTATAATCCAACCGCTGGCGACTAAGGGTAAGGGGGAAACCCAGTTGTGCCCAAATCTTCTTACTCTTTTCTTGATACCAATTGTAGAACAGTCGCGGAGAGAAACTACATACGTCTTCGGTGAAATGGCTGTCGTAACTGAGTCTGCGGTTTAGTGCCTGCTGGTATTCCATAGACGATGGCAACTGCCCAAGCGGGTGGATCGTGTCGATATCGAAAACCGACGATTCGCGATGCTGGTCAATGTGTGCGTAGTCGGCTATGAGTTGCAGACGGATGAGTTGTGTGAAGTTGATTTGATAGGTTCCCCTGGCATCGGCCTTCCACGAACGGTTGGGGTGGTTGCGATGATAGCGGTTCAAGACCTCGCCGGATTGATCGAATGCAGCGGCATACTGAACCTGCTGACGATTGAAGTGGTCTTCCTTGCGGTCGCTGAAAGAAACAGAGGCATCCACAGAAGCCCAGTCAGGACTATGATGGAATTTAAAGGTGCTATTGAGACGGAGACTGCCTTCAAGTTGATGGCCTTCGGTGATACCGCTTTGCAGGTTCTTGTTGAGCATGTTGTTGTTCCGTGAAGTAAGAGACAGGTAGCCATTGGTGTTGTCTAACTTCTGATAGTTGAGCGAAGGGCGCACGTCGAGGTTCCACATACCGAAGTTACGGTTAAAGTGATGGCTGGTGTTCAGCGTCAGGTTCTTGTCGCGCTGTGCTTGCTGGATGCGGTCGTAGGTGTCACCTGTAGAAAGGAAGTTCTGGCGGTTGGTCTGCGTCTGACGATCAAGGTCTGTGTGAGTCACCTGCACGTTGCCATCAGCCTTCCATACGCTATTACGGTCTTCCACATTATAGTCAATTCCGGCCTGTTGCTGGGTCAGCATACCGCCGTTCTGCAGGCGTTGCGGGTTCCAACTGCCACTCTCGCCTGGTTTACGGTCACCGTTCAGATTGTTGGCCGTAGCGTAGGCTGCTACGCGTGAGTGGTCAGAGAAGCGAAGGGCAAAGAGCCGTGCTAACCATCTGTCTTCAGTACCGCCACCAACTTCAACATTTCCCAATGTGCCAATGGAGTATTCTTTTTTCAGTTTCACGTCCATCACGTAGCGTTTGTCGTCGGCAACATGTTGTCCTAGGAACTCACTCTGATCTCCCCATTTGTCGTATATCTCGATAGTCTTCACGGTATAGGTCGGCAGATTGTCAAGCATAATGGTGTGGTCGCCACGGAAGAAGTCCTTGCCGTTGAGCAGCAACGCATCAACGTATTTGCCGTTGTGGTAGATTCGGCCACCCTCTTTCAATTCAACACCAGGCAGTTGTCTAACCAGTGCGTCAAGCATTGACCCTTCGGCCAGTTCGAAAGCGTCGGCATTGAAGACAAGCGTGTCGCCCTTATAATAGAACTGCACCTTGGTAGCCGTAACCACAACCTCCTTCAGCATTTTTGACGCTCGCTTCATATAGACAGGAGGCAGGTCACGCTGCTGTTCGCGTCTGTAGATATTGTCGACAGTATACGGCATTTGGGTGGTTTGGAATCCCAAGTAGGAAGCCTTGATGATATAACTTGCAGGACGGGCTGGCACCTGAAATGCGAAGTCGGAATGCTCAATGGGAGGATTGTTGCCATACTGCGTATGTGAGATCGCTTCGCAGGAATCGATAGGTTGGCCGTCGGCAGTCAACAGACGGACGGTGGAGTGTGGCAACTCAAGATGTGTCACATAGTCATAAACCTTTCCTATGAGCCACAATTTGCGCTTGTCGGCTTTCGGTTTATATTGTACTATTATCTCCTTGCCTCGTGTCTTCACTTTCACGGGCTGGTCTTTACAAATGCGTTTAACGGCTTCTGGGGCCGATAGGGTTTTCACTTTCGCAGAAGTCCGTAAGTCGCCGAGGTCATCGGAGAGTATGGAAATGGTATAATCCGATTGGCTCTGCTCAATGATGCACAGGGCCTCAGTCAGCGGAGTGTTGCGGAAATCGTGGGTGATGGTCTGGGCCGCAGCCGCCAACACGGTAAAACAGTATATGATGAATAGGATTTGTCGCTTCATAATTGTATATAGTTACCCCACCACGCCTCACGGCGCAGTGAGGTTCAGTTGTTTTTATATATTACTTTGGTTGTCTATGGTCTCAACGAAGATGGTGTCCCCGTTCAGGGAAAGTCGCAGGCCGTCGAACATATTCATCCGATCGATGAAGTCTGCAAGGGGTGCATCTGGTTTCCACGTCATTATGAACTTCATCGACTTGGGCTCTTCGCTTCGGAAGTTGACCGTCTTGCCGTAATGGGCAGAGACCACGGTGAGGATACTGTCGAGGCGCACATCATCGAAACGGACGGGCGAAGGGAGTTGATGATTGATTATCGCCTGTTGACTGTCTGTTGTCGTCGGATGTTCTTTGACAGGCTGTTGCGACTGCCGCATCAGTTGGACGGCGGCAAAGGCAATGCCCGAAAGAAGAAGCACACCAATGAACATCGCCGCCATCTGCAGCCTGCGACGGCTGGGAGCATTACGTTTCTGGCTGACGGGGCTATGCTTAGGCCTCAGCAGACTGACTGCATCCAACAGTCCTTCGTAATAGTCTCGACACTCAGCACAATGGCTGATATGCTCATCGCACGCTTTCTGCGTCTCAGGACTGACCTCCTTGTCGAAGAGGTCGGCCACGATGGTTCTGAATTCCTTGCAATCCATAGTTCTCTTGTTTTTGGGCGTTATACATTGTCTGAGAGGACGCGCATCCCTCGTCTTATCTTATCGAGTCCATACACGAACCGCGACTTGACCGTCGTGATCGGCTCATCGAGGATCTGGGCAATCTCCTTGAAAGTCTTGTCGCCGTAATAGCGCAGCCGTATGACCTCTGCTTGTTCATCGGGAATCGCAGCCAGGAGTTGGCTGATGCGCTGGTATTCCTGTTCGAAGTCCTCGCTTTCGGCCTCCGCAGGGTCTGTCTGGCTGTCGAGCGGAACCAGATGCAGGCGACTGCTCTCACGCTGGCGACTGACACAGCGATTGGAAAGGCTGCGATAGAGATAGGCCGACAGATTGTTGAAAGCGAAGCCTTCCTCCTGCATCCGCTGATGAAGACTCGCCAGGGTGTCCTGCACGGCATCCTCCGCATCGGCCAGGCTGCCCAGTCGGTAGCAGGCGTATTGCAGCAGCCGTGGGCGCTCTGACGCTATCAGCCGCTCTGTCTCCGTGTATCTGTTCTTGATGCTAAACATCTTCATTTCTCGTTGTCTTTTTATCTATATGACGCAAAAATAGGAAAAAAGACGTAAACTTGAAGCGATTTCTTGTTTTTTTTTCTCGCAAGGCGGGAAAGTGAAAAAAAATGCTTACCTTTGCAGCCGCCTTGCACTAACGCAGGGCGGTATTATATATATAAATAATGTACAAACCAACATTCAACTTCAGGCGCCAGGTGCTCGTGTTCCGCCATTTTGGCAACAAGGGCTACTCGCTGTTTGCCTGTCTGGGACGTGAGGTGGTGTGCAGCGTGCTCTCCGTAGCCACGCTGACCTACGCCTCGGCCGAGAGTGTGGCGACGGATCCCGTCGTGACAGACTCGACGGCCACCACGACAGCGCGCGAGATGATGCTCGAGGAGGTCAGCGTGACCGGCTCGAGGGCGCCCCTGACGAAGAGTCAGGCTGCGAGAATGGTAACTGTACTGGAGCGTGCCGACATTCAGCAGGCTCCCGTACAAAGTGTTAACGATCTGCTGAAATACGCCGTAGGCGTGGATGTCCGTCAGCGAGGGCCCATTGGCGCACAGACCGACATCTCCATCCGAGGCGGCACACAAGACCAGATCATCCTTCTGCTCAACGGCATCAACATCTGTGACCCACAGACGGGCCACAACGCGATGGACCTGCCCATCGACCTGAGCGAGATCGTACGCATCGAGGTGCTCGAAGGCCCTGCCGGACGCATCTACGGCACGTCGTCATTGGTAGGCGCCATCAACATCGTGACTCAGGAGAGAGGCGAGAGGTCAGAGGTAAGAGGTGAGAGATATGACCAGCGGCTGGACATACATGCGGAGGGCGGTTCATACGGCTACCTCAACGCAGGCGGCAGGTATTCTCTCACCTCTCACCACTCACCTCTCACCTCTATTTCCCACAGTCTCTCTGCCAACTACAGCCGCAGCGACGGCTACAGCCGCTCAAAGGACGGCAGCCTGAACACCGACTTCAGCGGGGCGAAGGCCTTCTACCAAGGGCAGTATGAGGATGAGGACGTCAGGCTGAACTGGCACCTGGGCATCGCTGACAAGGGCTGGGGTTCCTCCACCTTCTACGCCTCGCCGAAATGGCAGGCCGACGACCAGTATGAGCACACGACGAAACTCTACTCCGCCATCCAGGGTGAGACGAAGCACGGACGGCTGCACTTCAGCCCCAGCATCTACTGGAACCAGAACCGCGACCGCTACGAGGGCTATCGGGGACAGGCGGAGAAGATGAAGTACAACTATAACCGCACGGACGTCTACGGCATCAACCTGAGCAGTTACTTCGACTGGGCAGCAGGACGCACGGCCTTCGGCGCCGAACTGCGCAATGAAGACCTCGTGAGCGGCAACCTCGGCGAGCCGCTGTCGCAGACGCACCACATCAAGGGGACGGACCGCGACTATACGCTCGGCCTGAACCGCACCAACATCAGCGGCTATCTGGAGCACAACCTGCTGCTCCGCAACCTGACCCTCTCGGCCGGACTCGTGGCCGTGAAGAACACGTGGAGCAATATGAACGTGACGGTGTATCCGGGCGTCGACGTCAGTTATCGCCCCACCCCGCGATGGACGCTCCACGCCTCCTACAACACATCGCTCAGGATGCCGTCGTTCACGGAGATGTACTACAAACTGCAGGGCTACAGCGCCGACCCGCACCTGAAGCCCGAAGAGATGCAGGCCCTCGAAGCAGGCTTCACATTTCACTCTCCAATATTCACTCTTCACTCCACCCTCTGGCATCATCACGGCAAGAACATGATCGACTGGATTATGGACACCTCGCTGGGTGACGATGCCGTCTGGCAGAGCGTGAACCACACGAAGATCAACAGCATTGGCGTGGAGGCGACGGCGACCCTGAACTTTCTGGAACTGCTGCCCTCACAGCATCTGCTGAAGCGGATCAGCGTCAGTTACAGTTACATCGACCAGGACAAGGAGCAGGAGGCGAACATCGTGTCGCAGTATGCGCTGGAGTACCTGCGCCATAAACTCGTGGCAAACGCGCAGTTGCAACTGATGAAGCGGCTCTCCCTGGGGCTTGACTTCCGCTGGCAGGATCGCGTCGGCTCCTATACCGACTTCGAGGGGAACGTCTGCGATTATGCACCCTACGCCCTGCTCGATGCCCGTCTGACCTGGCAGGAGCCGAAGTGGAAGGCCTATATCGAGGCCAGCAACGTCTTCGACACGCGCTATCACGACTATGGACTCGTGGAGCAGCCGGGACGCTGGTTGATTGCTGGCGTTAGCATTCACATATAATAAGAGGCCCGCAACGGCGGGCCCCTTATTCTATTTCTTCAGTTTAAACGAATTCTCGATGCTGCTGAGTTCCGCAGAGAAAGCCTTGTCGACCTTCAGGCGCTTCTCGATGGTGTTGCAACTGTGGATGACCGTCGAGTGGTCGCGGTTACCGATCAACTGACCAATACGCCCTGCGGGCATCTTGGTGTACTTCGAGGCCAGATACATCGAGATCTGACGCACCTGAACCAGGTTGCGCTTGCGGCTCTTGCTGAACACGTTCTGCTGCGTGACCTTGTAGTGCGAGCAGACTTTCTCCAGGATATCGTCGATAGTCAGCGGATGGTTGTCGATCTTGACGGCACGCTTGATGATCCGCTCGGCCAGACGCATATCGATGCCTGTGTTATAGACGATAGAATAAGCCATCAGCGAATTGACCACACCCTCCAAGTCGCGCACGCTGCCATTGGCCGTCTCAGCAATATACTGGATCACGTCGGCTGGAATCTTCAGGCCGTCGCGACGACACTTGGCGTTGAGGATGTCGATGCACAACTGCACATTGGGCTTCTCCAGTTCTGCGATCAGTCCGCAGGAGAAGCGGGTCAGCAGCCGGTCCTTCACACCCTGCAAGTCGACAGGGGGACGGTCGGAAGCCAAGATGATCTGCTTGCCCAGGCGGAACAGATGGTCGAAGATGTGGAAGAACGTGTCGAGCGTCTTCGGCGAAGTGGCCCACTCCTGGATATCATCCACGATCAGCACGTCGATGCTCTGGTAGAAGTTGATGAAGTCGTTAGTCGTGTTCTGGCGCACGGCATCAGTGAACTGCACCTGGAAGAGTCGGGCCGAGACGTAGAGCACGCGCTTCTGCGGGTAGGTCTCCTTGGCCCTGATGCCGATGGCATTGATCAGGTGGGTCTTACCACAGCCTGAGGGGCCGAAGACGAAAAAGGGGTTGAACGTAGACTTGCCCAGATGCTCGGCAATGGAGAGACCCACGGTGCGAGGCAACTTATTGGAATCGCCCTCGATGAAGTTCTGGAAGGTCTTCTTCAGGTCGAGTTGCGGATTCAGGCCCTGCGGCACAGCGGCGTCCAGCACGTTCGGCGACTTATTGCCGCGGGCGGTGGGTGCAGGTGCCTCAATCTCAGTGGCAGGATCGCCCTCCACCTCGGTGATCACCTTCTGGTGATTATCCGTCACAACCGTCACAATGCGATAGCGAAGGACCACGTTGGTGCCGAACACCCGCGCGAGAACCTTACTTAGCAGCCCCACGTAGTACTGCTCCAAGTACTCGTAGACGTACGGACTTGGAACCTGCACCAGCAGCGTATGCTCCGCTTCCGAGTATGACTCGAAGACGATAGGTGCAAACCACGTTTTGAACTGTGGCTCCGTGACGTTGGCCTTGATGATCTGAAGGCATTCAGCCCAGAGCGCTTTATGATTATTCGACATTATTACGATTGTTGATTTAGCGGTGCAAAGGTCGGCATTTTTTTCCAAATATGCAAATCCCCGTTTTTCATATCTCGTGTGTACAAACGCCGTAACCTGCTATCATTCGTGAGGTTATGCCGTTTCACGAACCAGAGGACATTTTTTCGGATTTGCAAATACCGAAACTATTGTATATCAGTCACTTAAAGAATCCGCTGCTGCTCATCTCCCTAAAATCGCCACCCGCCAGATGCCCGTTAAAAGGCTTTTGGCGGGTGGGGTTTTACGAGTGTCCGATGAAGGGGCCCAAGTCTACTTGCTATTTAGACAAAATTTAAATTACTTATCTTTTCGGCCAAACACCGAGAAATGCACATAGCGTTTCGGATGCTGCTTCAGATCGATCATCAGCGAGTCAGCATGACTCATCGTGGCGTTCAGATTCTGGTAGAGTTGGGGGTCGCGCATCAGCAGGCCGAGCGTACCCTCATTGCTGTTCAGTCTGGCCGTCATCTGCTCCACGTTCTGCAGCGTGCCGTTCACCTTGGCCATCGTCATCGCGATGTCGAGGTCGCTGAGGTTCTTGGTCAGCGTGTTGGTGTTCGCAAGCACGCCGTCGGCCTTCTGCATCAGACCGGGCACCTGGGTGTTCAAACTACCCGTCAGCCGATGGAGTTCATTCGTGGTGGTGGTCAGGTTCGCGGTGATCTGGTCGATGTTGTGCAGCGAGTTGCTCAGGGCGGGATCAGCCAGCAGCGCGTTCACACTGGCCAGGATCGAGTCGAGTTTAGGCAGCATTTGCTCTATCTGGGGCACCATCTCGCCAGCCTTGCCGAGCATCCCCTTCTGCAAGCCGCCTACCAGCGTATCGCCGGGCACCATCACGTCGAGCGGGTTGTCGCCCAAGATCAGGTCGAGTTCCACATTGCCCATCAGGTCCTTCGAAATCTCAGCCGTCGTACCCTTGGGCAGGCGCATCTGCTTGTCGAGCCCCAGAACGGCCACGATGCTGTGCTTGCCCTCGTAGTCGTAGATGATGTTATCCACCACACCGACCCGATAGCCGTTGGCGTAGATAGGACTCGAAGCGGAGAGTCCGCCGATATTGTCGAATGTCGCAAAGTAACTGTCGTCGGTCGAGAACAGCGTCATTCCCTTCAGGAACTTCATTCCGAAGAACAACACGACGATACCTGCTATCGCCACCAACGCAATCTGTACCTCTTTAGTAAAATACTTCATATCACACGTTTATTGTTTCGTTTTGTTTTTCTTGAACTCGCGGATGGCCTCCTGCACGTTCATCTTCTCCGTGCCTCTAAAGGCGATGATGAAGGCTTCGGGGAACTTGCTGAGCACCTCCTTGCGAAGCCTGTAGATCTCATTATAGTCCGTCGAGGCACCCACCGTATATTTCAGCATACCGCTCTCCTTGTAGAAGTCGGCATTGGTCAGACCCTTGAACTTCTTGTCGCCCGCCTTCAGTTTGGTTGAACTGATGAAGATCTGGACTTTGAAGACGGGAGCCGCATCCTGCACCACCGACAGGTCGACGCCTGCGGGGGCCTCGGGCTGCGGTTCGGGCTTGGCCTGATTCTCTGGCTCCTGCACTTCCGGCTGCGACTCGGGTTTCGACTCCGGTTCTGCCTTTACCTCGGCCTTCGGCTCGGGCTTCTCTTCCATCTTGGGCTCAGCCATATAGGGCACGGTGATGTTGCCGCCGTGTCGCTTCTTATACGCCGCAAAGGCGTTGTAGATGCCTCGGGCGTAAGCCTCAGTGGCCGCGCTGGAGTTCATATAGCGCTCTTCGTCGGGCGTCGAGATGAAGCCCAACTCTATCAGACAGCCTGGCATCGACGTCAGGCGCAGCACGGCCAGATTGTCCTGATGCGCGCCCTGATCCTGACGGCCCGTCGCCTGACAGACGTAGCGCTGCATATACTTGGCCAGTTCCACCGAGTTCTCCATATTCTTGTCCTGTATGAACTCGAACATGATGTTGCTCTCAGGCGAATTGGGATCATAGCCGTGATAGGTCTGCTTATAGTCCTTCTCCAGGAAGATGACGGCGTTCTCACGCTTGGCCACCTCCAGATTCTCCATCACGCCGTTCTTCTTGCCCGTCCGGCGGCTGCGACCCAGCGTATAGGTCTGGAAGCCCCTGCACGTTCCCCGCTCTACGGCGTTGATGTGAACGGAGATGAAGAGGTCGGCCTTGTTCTGGTTCGCGATCTCCGCGCGGCGGTAGAGTTCCACGAAGCGATCGGTCTTGCGGGTATAGACCACCTTCACGTCGGGACAGTTGCGCTCCACCAGTTGTCCGAAGGCCAGGGCGAACTTCAGCGTCAGGTCTTTCTCCTTCACCTTGGCCTTGCCGATAGCACCTGCATCGTGGCCGCCGTGACCCGCATCGATAACCAGCGTGAACTTCTTGTTTGCAGCATCAACCGACACGGCAAAGCATAATATCGTTATCAGAAATAGTACAATCTTCTTACACATAACCTCCTAATGTGCTGCAAAATTACGCATTATCCAGCAAAAAACCGAAAATTATCCTTTAGTTTTATCATTTATTAAATGTATCTCTACTGCAGCCCCGTCGCAATCGGCTCCCATCGGGGGATTCTGCTTCGTCAGCAGCAGGTCGATGGACGTTGCCTGTGGGAAGGCTGCCTCAATGGCCGAGGCGATGCGTCCGGCCACGTGCTCCAGCAGCCGGGAGGGTACGGCCATTTCCCGTTTGACGAGGTCGAACAACTGCGCATAGTTGAGCGTATCGGCCACCTTGTCGTTCTGCATAGCCGCCGCTAAGGGATAGCCCACCCGAAGGTCGACGATAAAATAGCCCCCCACCCTGCGCTCCTGCGGCAACACCCCGTGGAAAGCGTGGAAGCGGACGTTCCGCAAATGGATATAACTCGATTCAACCCTCATCCTGCGTTTCAGCCGTATCATCGTGAGCACCTGGGATATACTTCTTCAGCGCACGCTCCACGCCCACCTTCCAGGTATTGATGCTCTCGTCGTTCAGCGACAGCGAGCCCACCAGCCGGATCACG
>FLNX01004412.1_pt1 | contig 24839 bp, 15 predicted proteins | sample 1140341 | NCBI WGS metagenome assembly FLNX01 (sample SAMEA3878208, study PRJEB12797) | bioreactor metagenome | biome: Moose rumen | place: Sweden | collected 2011-10 | reverse complement strand
AAGAGGTTGGCGATAGCATAGAACAGGGAGAACAGACCGGTTATCGTACCGTAGTCACCGTCCGTCCAGTGGAACTCGGGGGCGATGAAGTCCTTCCATGTTAATGACAAGACCTGACGGTCCATGTAGTTAATCGTCGTTGCCAGGAACAGCAACGCACAGATGACCCAACGGAAGTTGGACATTTTAGTAGTTTGTACAGGAGCCATATTTTTGAATTTAGAATTTAGAGTTATTGCCATGGAATCAGCGGAGTTGATCCACGGGAATATTGTCCTTGTCGTTATAGTTCAGGTTCTCACCAGCCATACCCCAGATGAAGGTATAATAATAGGTGGCGGCGGCGCAGTGGATGCTCCACTCCGGCGACATGATAGCCTGCTCGTTCTTCAGCCATACCACACGTGTCTCCTGCGGCTCACCCATGAAATGGCTCACCTGCTGACCCTCGGGCACATTGAAATAGTAGTAGGCCTCGATACGACGACCATGGGTATGGGCGGGCATCGTGTTCCACACACTACCTGCCTGCAACTGGGTCAAGCCCATCTGCAACTGACAGGGTCCCTCCTCTAACGAGGTGTTCACGATCAACTGGTTGATGGTGCGCTGGTTGCTCTCGGCAAGGGTGCCAAGGGGTTTTTCCTTGGTACCGATGATGGTAGCCTTCAGTGACTGCACCTTCCCGTTCCTACGACCGTCGAGGGTCACCCACTGCGTCTTGAAGTGCTGGTGGGCGGTAGCGGAGTTCAGGTAGAACTTAGCGGGCTTCTGAGGATCCTTCGAGCGGAAGATGACCTCCTTGTTGGAGTCGATATCCTTGCCGTCCTTGTCCTTTCCCAACCAGCCACGACCGACATAGAGCGCCTCGCTATAGCCGAGTGGGTATTCCTGTCCGTCGACGATGACGACACCGTCACCACCCGTATTGATGATACCCAACTCACGGTTGCGCATAAAGTAGTCGGCACGCAACTGCGGATGCGTCTCCAACTTCAGGTCTTTGGTCACAGGCATGGCACCACCGTAGATGAAACGGTCGTACATCGAATAGGTCAGGTTAATCTCGTCGGCAGCCATCACATTCTCCATCACGAAGCGGTCACGCAGGGTCTGCGTGTCGTAGTGCTTCACGTCAGTAGGATGACATGCCTGCTGGAAATTCATGGTCTGCTGGGCAGAACCAACTGTCATCGTTCCCATAAGCATGAATGTCAAAATTGTCTTTTTCATATTTTTACTTCAATCTTCAAATTTCTAAATTCTAATTCCTAATTTGAATACCCTTCAATTCTTCTTTTGCGATACGCTGGCGGTTCCAGACGACCATACCGATGGTGATGATGGTCAGGATACCGGCACCTACCCACTGCAGGTTGTTCACACACTTATAGATGACCCATCCGAAGAGTGAGGAGGCGAAGTCAAGCGCGCCAGCCTGGAATCCCTCTGGTATCTTGGCGGCAGGGTCTTGTGTCTGGGCATACACCGTCTGGGCTGCCTGTGTGAAGGCGGGAGCCATGTCGGTGACGAACCACAGTCCGACACCTACCGTGATGATACCGATAATCAGGGTCTTCACCACATTACCTTTTGTGTAGGGGAGAACCATCACGAACACATAGAACATACCGGCCAGGGAGGCAAGGGGCAGGAACTCATTACCGGGCAGGACGACAGCCATCAGCAGTGCCAGGGGTATCAGTATCAGGGATGCCACCAAGGTGGTTGGATGACCGATGACCAGTGCCGGCGACATACCGATATACACTTTCTTGCCAGCCCATTTCTTCTGCACCACCTCCTGTGTCTTCTCCGCAATGGGCTTCAGTCCGTCGATGAAGAGTTTGGTGATACGGGGTATCAACTCCATCACGGCACCCATCGTCACACCTAAGAACAGAATCTTCTTGATGTCCAACTGTGCCACGGCACCTATCAGGGCACCCACGATGACACCTAATACGATAGGCTCACCAAGCACTCCGAACTTCCTCTTCAGTCCCTCAGCATCGATATCGAGTTTCGAGAAACCGGGGATGCGATCCAGCAACCAGTTGATACCGATGGCAAACACCGTGAAACTCTGACAGAAGGGTTGCGGGATGGAGATGCCGTCCATATCCTCATAGTAGCCCTGGAACTTATCAGCGGTCAGGTCTGCCATCACCAAAGTGATGATATAGCAGACGATGGCGGCGAAATAGCCCCACGCCAGACTCTGATCCATCACGAAGTAAGCGACAGCACCGATAAAGGCGAAATGCCAGTAGTTCCACAGGTCGATATTCACGGTACGGGTGCATCCTGTGATCAGCAACAGGAAGTTCACACCCAGACAGATGGGGATGATCAGGGCTCCCACCGCTGTGTTATAAGCGACGGCGGCGGCAGCGGGCCATCCCATGTCGAACACACCCAGTTGCAGGTCATAGAGTTGGGAGATCTCACTCAGCGGAGATCCGAAATTCGTGGTCAGCAGTGCGGTGACAATACCTAATCCCACAAAACCGACACCGACATACAGACCTGATTTCAGCGACTTACCGAACTTCATGCCGATGCACAGTCCGATAATCGTAAACAGTATGGGCATCATCACCGATGCGCCCAGACTGATGATATAACTAAAGACTTGTTCCATTGTTAAATTTCAAAATATCGATATTCTTTGTTTTAGTATAATCGAGTGCAAAGATAATAAAAAATCATCGGAAAAAACACTTTTCACTGATTTTTTATTATCTTCCCCTATTCATTGCGTATGCGGAGTGGTTCAGACAATGCCCTCATAAAATGGATGACACGCCAGTTCCACTCCTCTTGGGACCGTACGTCGAAGTCGCTCCACCCCATTCCCGCATAATAAGTATAAGGCTGACCTACATAGTCCCTCACCACTCCCAAAGCATGACCAGCATTGGCTCCTATCGGCTGGTCAAACATCAGTTTACGGGTTTCGTCCACCCCATCGGGGAAGAGTGCTGCCACGTAAATCTGACTATTGTGACGTTGAGGGTCTATGGTAGGATCAGCATAGTGTATGAAATTCTTTCCCAACACAACACTATTCGTGTCTGTTGTACGAACCGCAAAACCAGCGGCAAGGGTGACGGGTTTGCGGATACCATCGTACCATACCGTCATCCGACAGAAGTTACTACCACGGTCAAGGGTCAACAGGCGATGCTCCCTTATCTTCTGTCCCTTAATGATTTTCTCTTCGAAATCCAATCGTACCGAGAAACGTAACGGTCCATTGTCCAGTATCTCATATTGCTCATAACACCATGGAAAACACAGGGAGTCGTCCACCATCAGGGCTGGCGTACCACAGCCAAGCGTTGGACCGACACCATAGCCGTCCATACCTGCGCCATGATCCAAATGGTAACTCGTCACCGTCGTCAGACTGTCCGCCTCCCCGAGTCGTCCTTGCTTACGTAGTTTCGCAATCTCTGGATGCAGCGAGAACTCCAGTCGATACAGACTGTCTACCATCAGTTCAGACGAGTGCTTCACCCACAGGTCATAGCCGAACGCTTTCTCTCCTCTTCGCTGCGTCTCAGGACCATAGATACGGAAACCGATACGGTCGTTCTCAAACGAGATGTCATCCGCACGCTCAGGATAGTATTTGCCAAACACACGGGGTGTCATCACTCCCCCTGCCATCTGCCATCTTCCATCAGCCATCTCCATCGTATAGACAGCCTCCCCATGAGGACGCACGGACACATACAACAGCAACTTCCCGTCGTGCGTCCGCTGCCAGGACTGTTGGATGCCGAAGGCATCACGGATTATCAGCAGGGAGTCCACCACTGACACACCACTTACCTCTATCATCTCGTGCCGCTGCATATCCGTAGGATTATGCACGACGAGTTTCTGTTGCGCCTGTGCTCCCATCTGACAACCTACCGACAGCAACATCCATAAGATATACCGCTTCATATAAACAAAGATTCCCATAAATAAAACGTTCTTTTGCATGATGAAAATGGCAGCCATCCTATACAATGGCTGCCACTCTTTCGTGCTGTTAACTATTGCAGGAGCATTTTAAAGATTTCACCCTGATCTCCGAAGAGCAGGTCTTCCTCCTCACGAGACAAACCCACAGCATCAGTGGAACCGCCAAGGATATCCGTACCTTTAGCAGAGCCTGCCAGTAGCGTATTCTCCATTTTAATATCTATGACCTCGGTCTGTGGAACTATATATTTCTTTTTCATAGTCATAACTACTTATTTTATAATCACCTTCTTACCATTCACAATATAAAGTCCCTTTGTGGGATTAAGCACACGGTGACCCTGTAAGTCGTAGTAAACATCTGCCTTCTCACTTCTTACATCTTCCATCTGCATAATACCTGTTGTGCCACCGAAATCAATGCCGATTAAACTACGTGAACCTGCACCTTCGGCAGTCAGATAAGCATGATATGCCTCCACTATTGCCAATCCGTTCGATTTCTTAAAGCCCACACTTGAGCCGTCAACCGTTAAGATATAACCTGTAGTAGGTACCTTTGTAGTAGCATAGACTCCTGTCAACGCTCCATATTGAGTGGAGTTTGAGTTGGTTGTACCATTAGAGGTAAAGGTATAGGTACCTGCCGCGGCATTAATCAGTACGGGCTGGTTGGCTGTGACAGAGGTTACTTCCGTAGCCGTCACTTTCTCGGCACCTGCTGTGTAGTTCAGAGTATATGCCTTCACACCTGCAGGCAGAGCAGCGCCGAAGGGCAGCACCAAGGTGGCGGCACCAGCATCAGTGACTGTAATCTTTATCGAGGTAACAGCCTCGCCATACATCAAAGTACCGAAGCCCAACTCATCCGTCGACGTTCCTTCCGCCTCACCCCACTTGTTCTGCTGACGCTGGTAGTTCACCCATGCATTTGTATAGATATCTGACTTATCGTTGGCTCTTGCATAGGCATGGAAGAGTTCCCATGAGGGACGTACCGTGCCGCGGCCGTCAGCAGAGATAGCCGTGTGGTTCACCTCACCATTATTATATGTTGTGAAAGGCACCTTGCTCTTATCATAGATGAAGTTACCGTTCGCATCCTTCAAGTTATACTTACCTACATACTCAGCCATCTCAAGTGCTTTATAAGAAGTCCAGAGATCCGTACCCTGGCTCTGAGCCATCTGACAGAACACGCCTAAGAGTGTCACGTCGAGCGTGGAGTGTCCCTGGTCACGTCCTGACTCCTGACACTGTGCCAGTGTCTCGTTGCTGTCGGGATCGCTGTGAGTAGCCACGATGGCATTGTCCACATTACCCGTACCCGTGCCACTTGTCGTGTAGTTGAGTGCATAGTTAACCAGTGAGGCATCGTCGCAGAGCACACCAACAGAGTACATAGCGGTGAGTGCAGCAAGATCCCAGTTCAGCCAGTAGTGCAGGGCGTTGTCGTTGCCGTGATGAGTCTCTAAGAACTCGTAGGCAAGTTTTCCGAAGGTCTCGCGCATCCAGGTCTTAAAGGCGGTGAAGTCATCTGCATTCCAACCATCATAGGAACGCAACAGTTCTGCGGCATTGGCAAACTGATAAGCCTGAATGCAAAGCAGATACTCATTGGGGTCAGGAATGTTGTTGGTGTAGCCGTCCAGACGGAACACACCCTTACAGGTCGTAGCCCAGTCATTCAGGATTTTCACAGCAGCAGTAGCAGAAGCCGTGCTCCCTTTTAATTGGTAGCGTAACGCCAGTTCGTAGGCAAGTTTTGCATCAGTAGCCGCATGGCTGAAGTTGCCATAGTCGGAATATGTCGATTCCCAATTATCCTTGTCCATACGTTTCAGATACTCCACAGCACCGGCAGCCGAGCCACCACTCAGCGTCTCCAGACGACTATATGCCGACTTAAACGGCTCAGTAGCGAGAAGACCTTTCACACGGGTGATGTCGGCAGTGGTGTGCAGCAGACCCGGGTGGGTGTAACTGCCTGCAACAGGGTCGAGCCAACCTGCCGGAGTCATGTAAAGGTCACCGTTAGAAGCCTTTCGCACCAGTTTCCAGTCTTCATCAGTCAGTTTGAACTTATTGGCATTGGCAGCCTTGGTGCCAATGACAACTACGATGCCTTCCTCCTTGGTGCCTGGCCACTCGATGGTGATAACCTCATTGGTAGTGAAATCGGCATCGTCAATCTTGATACGACCTGTCGTGCCACTGGTTTTGGTCTCAGAGGCAGCATAGATGGTGGTGCCGGTGCACGACTCCTGATTCAGATAGCCTTTCAAGACCAAACGGTCGTTGGTGACACGAAGTTTATTGACAAATGCACTGGCAGGATTCTTACAGTTCGAGAAGGTCACCCGGTCGAGGATAATCTGACCTTCATTGGCCTTACTGTTGACGAGCCATCCGGCGTTGTTCAGGTCGAAGTCTTTGAACACCACATTCTTCAGTGCGATGACGCTACTATTCTCGTAACACGTCACGCCGTATGCGCCAAACTGCTTGTTCTGACCGTCAAGGGTGATGGTATAGTCTTCACCACCGACGTTCAGCGTACCGTATTCGGTGTTCACCAGGAACCACATCTGGTTGGTATGTCCCTTGATGGTGATGTCCTTCGTCGGTGTGATGGTCAGCGTCTTGGCCTTGCTCCATGTGAGACGGCCTGTCAGCGTCTGGTCATCACTCACCTCCAGTTCCGTGTCAGCGTCGGTAAGAGCCGCAAAAGCCTCGGTCAACGTCTTGTAACTTACACCCGTTGTCTTGTTATAGACCGTCGGGAGATCCAGTGTTGCTACCAACGTGGGACGGTTGACCTCGTTGTTGGAGGTGTTGGAACTCTGATACTTGCGCGAATTATTGGTCTCGTTTAGTTTGTTGTTTGAGATAAGTACCGTGAAGGTGCCGTCGGTTGCGCTGGCTTTCAGATTAGTCAGAGCATCCCCCGTAATAGTGAAGATACACTTTGCAGGACTGCTGTCTGTCACTTTAGCACCCTTAGCGAGAGGTGTGTTCCACGAGTCGGCTGTTGCCCTTGGTGCAATGCCTATCAGTGTTTCAACGTTAGGCACGATGTCATCAACACCTGAAGATGCCGTCCAAGTACTGTTGGGATAGAGCCACAGCAGTGTGCCATCGACGCCAGAACCGCCACTGTTGACCGTGATGGTCAGTGTAATCTTCGTGGCATACTGAAGGTCGGGCACCGTATATTTCTGCATCGTAAAGATGCCAGCATAGTAGTTGCTCTCGAATACAGTGTTTCCGTCTCCTGCGGCATCGTTGGCATACTGCCAACCTGTGTTTTCCGAATTGGTTCGGAAACATACATCGAGCGTTGGGTTATACGTCTTTTCGACTGCCCACAAAGACAGTATGTTGCAGAGCAACAAAGATGACAAAAATAATAATCGTTTCAACATAGCAATTGGGGTTTTAGCGTTTTATTTCTTAATGACCTTTTTCCCATTATGGATATAGACACCTTTTACAGGATTCTCCACAGGCTGACCTGCAAGATTATAGTATATGTCATCATTGACTGTCGTCTCTCCTTTGACGGCATCAATACCTGTAGGCTTCGTCTGGGTCAGTTTCATATCGCCATTGCTGGCAGTACGTGTGAAATACCATCCCTCTTTGGCAGGTTTGAACTTGTCGGCTGCCGATCCCGGAACTTTGACAATGAGAAGTTTTCCCTCCGCATAATTGTCGTCAGCGGTTCCTATAGTAATCACGTTTGACGCAGAGAAGTCGTTGTAGATGGTTGTTCCATCAGGATCACCAAGACGGATTCGGTTCATGGCAGTATAAATCGTTGTACCCGAACAATCTGCACCCACATTCAAAAAGCCTTTCAGACAGAGCGCATCGTTTGCCTCACGGAGATTGCTGACAAGCGCATCGGTAGAGGAACAATTGGTAAAGGTGATGTCCTCAAGGAAAATACCGCCTCCAGCATTTTTGCAGCCTACAAGGTGGTTGGCACCACAATTGAAGTCCTTGAACTCGATGTTGGTCAGGTAAATCTTGCTGGAATTCTCACGGCGTGTCACATCGACATTGGAGAACGATGAGCGGTCATCGCTAATGCCGTCGAGGGTAATCTTGTGGTCGGCACTGCCAATCTTCAGTTCGCCATTTTTTACATTGACCAGGAACCACATGGCATTCTTCTGTCCCTTGATGGTGATATCCTTTGTAGGAAGGATACTGATGCTGACAGCCTGGTTAAGTGTCAGACGCTTGGTCAGTTTCTGGTCTGCGCTCACTTCGAGCACGGCATTTGTCTCAGCAGCGACAGCAGCGTCAAAAGCCTCCTCCAACGTGCTATAGCCCACTCCCGTAGTAGTATTAACGACTGATGGAGCCTCAATGGTGGCGACCAGTGTTGGACGGTTAGCCTTGTCGTTGGCGTCATTGTTCGACAGGTACGAGCGTTTGTTATTGCTGTTGGTTAAGTTATCGTTTGTCAGCAATAGTGTGAACGTTCCGTCAGCGGCAGCATTCGCCTTAATAGTAGCCAATGCCGTTCCACTGATGGTCCATGTAGCCTTGGCTGGATTGCTGTCGGCAACTTTGGCTCCTTTCACCAATGGTTCGTTTGGGGTACCCTCTGTGGCTCTAAGATCAACACCCAGAGCATTCTTCACTATCGGATAAATATCATCGACACCTGTTTCTGCTGTCCAGTCGTTCAAAGGAAAAGCCCATAGACGCACGGCATCAACACCACTATATTTGCCAACTGTTAATGTCAGTACCAGTTTAGTAGCATTTGCCAAATCAGGAACGGTGTACTTCTGCAAGGCGAAGAAGCCTGCGGTAGAGGTCAACTCAAAGTCGGTATTCCCCTCATCGGCGGCATTCTTTACTGTCTGCCAACCAGTGTTACTGGCGGCAGTACGGAAATTAACGTCCAATGTTGGACTGTACGTCACATCGTCTGCCCATACTGACATTACGCAGCACAGCAGAACCAAAGTCAATAGGTAAAGTTTCTTTTGCATAGTTACTAATATTAAATGAAAGTTTTCTTTGTGATACGAATGATGATATTGCCTTACGCAAAATAACAACAAAAGGTGGGAAGAACACCTCACGGCTGATCTCCCCACCATCCAATTGCGTATTGGAAACGGTTATTCCTGATAGAGCATCAACGTACCCCAGCCTATCTGGTCAAAGGCACCTGAGTTAATACCATAGCGGGCATCACCAGAGCCACACTCAGGACGATTCACCTCGGCATACTTCTTGAGGAAATAACTGCCTGACACATTCTTATAGTGCTTGTAGTAGATCTCGAATCCCGGACGTAACTGTCCACGACCTTCCTGCCCGAATGCCTGCTGTTGTTTTCCTGCCTCATGGCTGGTATTATTACACCAAGGACCAACCACCGTGAAAGGAATCTGAGTCAAAGAGTACAGCCACTCACCACCCTGTACACCAGCACCATCGACAATGGTTATCTGGTCATGTGTACCGGTCTTCAGGTTAGCCATCGCATTATACTCTGCCATGTGAAGCAGCGCCTGTTCGTTACTGGAGAAATAGTCGAGGTCAGTATAATCAGGATTGTCCTCATACAGAGCCCATGCTGCTTGTGCCAAGTTAGCAGCCACCACAATGGCCATCGTTGCATGCCCCTGGTCACGACCCGACTCCTGCGCCTGTGCGATTTTCTCAACACCCTCTGGTGTGGTAAAATCATAGGTTGCCTGCAGCAGGTTAGGAATGGCACCCAGACCATCACCGGACTTGGTGAAATAATCCGTCACGAACTTCACTATCTCGTCATTCTCTGTCAGAATACCAATCTGCAGATAAGAGCAAAGATTCACCAAGTCCCAGTTTGACATATAATGCTTGGGCGAACCACAGTTAGATGATCCATGCAGCATAAGGAACTTATAGTTCTTCTCACCAAACACATTCACCATGAAATTCTTGTATTCAGTAAACTCTGATTCTGTCCATCCGCTATAGTCGCGCAACTCCTCACCAGCCAGACCGAAAGTGAAACCCTGTGCGCCGGCTGCCAGATAATAGTTATTGTCATTAGCCGTCACTTCTTTACAGGTACGAGCCCAATCCATCAGGATTTTGACACCTTTCTTGGCATACTCTTCTTTACGGGTTAGTTGCCACAGCAAGCCAAACTGATGGGCGGCAGCAGCGTCGTACATGGCATCTGCAATATTCTGCACACCTTCTTTTGTACCTTTGGGGTCGCCACGGACTATCTGTTCGTGAGCATGAGTCGTCACACCATAGTCACCCGTTACGTATAGGCTATTCTGCAAAGCGGAGAACTCTTCCTGTTGTGCAGCGGTCAGTGTGCCTGCACTGATTGCTTGACGAACACGCTCAAAATCGGCTGCGCTATAGAGTGCGCAGGGATGGTTATAGGTCAGTGTCACTTCTGGCTCTGGAGTATAGCCAGAGAGGTCGACAGTGCCGTATTCATTCTTCTGGCAGGAGGTGGCGGTTGCGCCAAATGCGCAACCTACCAAACCTGCTATCAGGATATTCTTGAAATTCATCATAATATTGATTTCTAAATACTAATTCCTAATTTACTTAATCACTTCGTATGTCAATCCATCTACGTCGGTCACGTACTTCTTCACGTCATCAATGCTCTTGAAACTCTGCATCCAGTAGAGATTGTACGTAATCTGATGGTCGATAGTTGCAATGTCAGCATACTTCAACTGGAAGGTACGGAAACTGATGCTCTCATTGGTAGGAGCAAGGCCTCCTGTTCCAAATGCTTGTGTTGTCAGGTCGTAGATGAACACATGAGAGCCGTCAGAGCACTTCAGGTCGCCCATATACTTATTATTACCGTTTGCCAGAGCCTTATACTCAGCACCACTCTCAGAGGTACCTACCACGTCGAAGTTCAGGTTGCGGGCAGTCACACCTTCTGCTTTGTAGAGATCCTTCACATCATCCATCTTAATAGCGATGACAGGATAGTTGCCCGCATGCAGTGTCACTGGCAGATCCCACCATCTGATGTCGGCACGCTGCTTGGTAGCATTCTGCGAATAAGTAGTAATCGTGATGTAACCGTCGTGCCACTCGTTAGAGGTAGAGGTTCCATTACCTGATTGAGCGGCGTCGTAGACACTGTAATGACTGGGATTATGGAAGGTCTCACGAATCAGACCACATGGAATGTTCAGTTTCAACGAACTGCTCTTACCCGTCTCCGGGCATGTGGCAGTGATCGTCACATCGCCGAAGCCTTGGAAGGTAACATATCCAGCCTCCACAGTGGCAATTGACTCATCGCTCGAAGTCCACTCTATCAGACTCTGGGTGCTCTGGGCTGGCACCGTGGTATAGGATATACTCATACCCTGCTCATTCAGTGCGAAGACATAACCGTTATCAGCAGAGTAAGTCTGATCGATAGTGATCTCCTGTGGCTGGACGACACGTTTCACGGTGATATCAATGGAAGCCGAGACACCTGATCCGTCCATTGCCTTACCAGTGATGGTCACGTCTTTTGTGACACTGCCTCCTGTGCTGACACCTGTCACGACACCCTTGCTGTCAACAGTAGCCACTGAAGGATCGCTCGATGACCACTCCAAGGTACGATAGGTACATGCCTCCGGCTCCAACTCATAGGAGATAGCGACCTGCTCGCCCTCATAGACTTCCGTCTCCTCTGCGCTCAGTGTAATGTCGGTCACGGTCTGCAGATGGGCTGCGACCTTTACTTTCAATGTGCTCAACACACCTGAGCCAGAATACATTCCCGTTGGGGCAACAGTAACAATGGCATAACCCAGTCCTTTCTCACTCAATGCCTCAATCAGACCATTATCTACAGAGACCACCGCCGGATCGGATGTACTCCAGAGAACATCACTGAATGTGGCATCCTCAGGTGTCAGCGTATAACTTAACTGAGTTTTCTCACCAACTATCAATGGCAGCACATCAGCACCGGTATTATCCGTATAGATGAGTTTCTGCATATCGGCAGGCACTGTCATGACAATAGCGTCAGGGCAGTTTGCCGATGTGATGTTGGGAATGCGGTCGTCATCCTTGCTGCAAGCCGTCAACCCACAGACAACTAAACCAACCGCGATTATTTTATTTATCTTAGTAATCATAACTATAAACTCTAAACTTTTAACTCTAAACTAAACATTACTCCCATCCTGGATTCTGCTTCAGGTTAGGATTGAGTTGGCGCTGATCCTGTGGCAGCGGATAAAGATAGTTCTTCTGTGACCATATACGACCGTCATAGAGAATGATGCAGCCGTCACCATTCAGCGGACGAGCCTGAGCAGCCCAGTTTGTCTCAAACCAAGTTCCTGTCATCTTGACACCCAGTTGATTCTCCGGCATCTCTGTCTCTGCTGTCTTCCAACGCTTCAAGTCATCAATGCGGAAACCCTCAAGGAACAATTCAACAGTGCGCTCACGACGAATCTCCTCACGCATGTCCAAGGCGTTAGTAGCGACAAAGGCATTAGAGAGTTTGGGCATCGTCTTGTTCACACGCTGACGCACCAGATTGAGACTCTTGTCAAGGTCACTGTCGCTGATGCCCTCGCCCAGTTCATAGGCAGCCTCCGCATAGTTCAGCAGCACCTCAGCATAACGGATAACGGGATAGTCCATCGACTCATAGTAGTCGGTTACCTCACGCTCCACACCCCACTTCTGGTTGATGTAGCCGGAGTTAGAGCGGGCATTGCCTTGCAGGCAGTTATTCAGGTCTTCGTCATTCCAGTTAGTACGCCACTTGGAGTCGTTATTCCAATATGGCTCGTTATGCTGTAGCATGGTGTTGTCCATGCGTGCGTCACGGTTCTGGAACTCGCTGGTGGGCTGGGTATAGCCCTGGAACAGCGGACTCTTTGTGACAGGCAGACCATCACTGCACAAGTACATATTAGCCATCTTACGGGTGATGTAGCACACGTTGGCAAGCAGACCGTGAGTGATGTTGATGACCATCTTGTCTGTGTCGCGATGGCGGTGCGACAGGATATACTCTGTATTCGCCGACTTGGCAAGACCGGCAGGATTGCACTGTGCGGCATCCTCGAGGATGAACATGTAGCGATAACTCTGGTTGATGTTGTTGATACCAGGGTTCACCAGTGCGTCATTATAGAATAAGGTGTAGTGACCTGCCTTAATGACTTCATCGGCTGCATCCTTGGCAATGGTCAGCAACTCTGTCGCGCGAGCACTATTGTTGTTATGGAATTTCTGCCATGTCCCTTCATAGAGTGCCACTCGTGACAGCATCGCATTTGCGGCATCCTTACACAGACGTCCTTCCTCCGAAGCAGTCTCCGGCAACAGTTCTGCCGCTTTCTGCAAGTCAGCGACACATTGGTCAATAACCTCGCCACGAGGGCTGCGCTCACTATAGAGTTGCTCATTGTCAATATCCAAAGGCTCTGTCAGGATTTGTGCGTCGCCGTATATCTGCACTAACTCAAAGTGCAGGTAGGCACGGAACCAGTATGCCTCACCCATCGGGGTGGCGATGGCTCCTTGGTTGTCATAGCCCTCTGCGTTCTTCAGCAGCAGGTTGGTATAATAGATACGCTTATAGATAGAGGTGAAGTTACCATCTTTCTCTGGAATGGTATTAGTACCCTGACTGTAGGTATTCACACTGCTGGTACAGATGAGGTCAGAGCGGTAGTCGCTGTGTACGCCGTCGCTGACACCGTTCTGATAGTCAGTGCCGCTGCCCATGTCGCGCGTCCAACCGTAGAACTGGTTGGCGAAGAGTTGGAAGTTGTCGGACTTGTTCCACACCAAGTTGTCGCCCATCGAGTCTTTCGGGTCGAGGTCCATGCAACTGGACAAGGAACTAAGGAGGAAGGAGGGAAGGAGTAAGTAGAATAGTCCTTTTGCCACCTTCTTATATATGTTATGCTTAATGGTAATCATAATTCCTAATTTCTAATTACTAATTCCTAATTAAAATGTGACGTTCAGACCAAACGTATGGTTGCGGGTGAAGGGATACAGCGAAGAGCCATTCTTGGCAATCTTTGACTCAGGATCCCATCCGTCGTTAATCTTAGTAGTCTCCCAGAGGTCAGTACCCGTATAGTAGATACGCAAACCCTGGATGAAGCCGATATGCTTCAGAATGCTCTGTGGGAAGGTATAACCAATAGTGATATTCTTCAGTCGGAGGTAACTGCCATTTTGAGCGGTCAACGACGATGCCAAGTAGTTATACTTGTTGATATTTGAGTCGTTGGTATAAGGTGCGTAATATGCACCTGTATTCTCTGGGGTCCAAGTATTGCCTACCGATGAGCGCAGGTTATTCAGATAGAGTCCACGGTAAGGTACTGTCCAGTTGGTGTCGTTACCACGATAGATGAAGCGGTTGGCAGCACCCTGGAACACGACGTTCAAATCGATGCCCTTCCATGAGGCGCCAAAGTTGAACGAGTAACTGATTTCAGGCTCACTGCTTCCCAGATAAATCAAGTCGTTCTCATCCAGTTTGCCGTCGCCATTCTCATCGCAATACATATTGTCACCTACACGCAGGTTGGAAGGCATGTCGATACCGTTGTTCTCATAATAGAGCGCCTTGTAGGCAGCCAACTGCTCCTCATCCTGGATCTTGCCGCCATAACGTAATCCGAAGAGTGAACTGATACCATAGCCAACCATATTGGAGGTATAGCCGAAATTCTTAACGGTTGTCCCCTCATACTCAGTCAACTCATTGCGGGCAAAGGTAAAGGTTCCTCCTACGTGGTACTCAACCTTACCGACACGACCGTTATAGGTCAGTTGTCCTTCCCATCCATAGTCCTTGAACTTACCGACATTGGCAGAAGGAGCAGTGTCACCAAGGGTTGCGGGAAGTGTCACGGATACCAACATGTTGTTGTTACGCTTCTGGAAGTACTCCACTGTACCATTGATGCTATGTCCTGGAGCAATGGTCACACCGAAGTCAATGGCAATGTTATAGTTCTTAATGCGCTCCCACGAACGAGTCTTTGAGGCAAAGGTACCACTGGTGGTAATGCTGGAAGCCAGTCCTGTACCTAAGTAAGCACCATTACTTGAATTCTGGTTATAGAGTTGTACACCATCATAGTTACCGATACCGTTCTGATTACCTACCTCCGCGTATGAGGCACGCAGTTTCAGGTTGTTAAGCCATTTCACGTTCTTCATCCAAGGTTCCTCAGTGATACGCCAACCGGCACTGACACCCCAGAAGAAGTCCCAGCGGTTCTCTGGCAAGAACTTTGAAGAGCCGTCATAACGGCCATTGAACTCGATGAGATACCGTCCAAGATAGTCATAATTGAAACGTCCGAAATAAGACATGATAGCGTTCTGATATTTCTGCGCATTATGCTTGCTGGCATCGGTCAGCACCACATCGCCTGTTCCGTTGATGACCTCCAGACCTTCCTGTATGTCATAGCCAGTCACGAAGAACTCCTTGAACTCCTTGAACTCATACTGGGTTCCCAATGTCAGCGACAGGTTATGATCTCCGAACTGTTTATGTCCGTTAACGTATGCTGACAGAGAATAGTTATCAATACGCTGACTTGCCTGTGTGTAGTATGACTTGCTCTGCACAGGGTCTGTCAATACAGTACGCTCACCTGTTACATTATAAAAGGTAACGGGATTCTGATATTCGTCGGTCATTTTGTCTGATGTATTGTAACCCAAGTTGACATTTGCCGTCAACCAGTCGGTGATATCGTAGTTCAGTGTCTCACTGATATCAATACGGGATACGGACTCGGTATGGTCACCACCCTCCTCGACCTTGCCGACAGGAGAGCCCCATGTGCCCCATGCGTAAGCCTTGCCATTGGTAGCAGCCATTGGCAGACCCGGCTGAGCCAAGTTGGTCGACAAGGCTGCACTGATCATTGTTGGCCGAACCATTTCCCTACGGAAATAAGCGATACTTGAGGTCAGGCTCAAACGCTTATTGAACTTATACGTGTCATTCAGACGGAAGTTAAAACGCTTGTTCGAGTTATTACCATACTGAAGATTGGAGCCGTCATAATTATAAGCAAATGACAAGCGGAAGGAATTCTTATCGGTACCACCGCTCACACTCAGACTATGCTCCTGATTGACGGCATTTCCAAACAAGCCACCTAACCAGTCGACATCTGCGAACACAAAGTCCGACACGTCAGTAAAGGCTGCAGTACCATAAGGGTTAGCCGAGGTGGCAAGGTCAATATAACGACCCTTATAACGCTTGGCTAACTGTGCGTAGGTATACCATGTATGACTTGTGTTATTGTCATTCTCCAGACATTGCATGATGCCGTCTGCCCACTCATCGAGCGACATAGACTCTGGCTGCAGACCCAGGGTCTTCAAGGTAATCGATCCTGTGTAATTGACTCTTACCTTACCCTCCTTACCTTTCTTGGTCGTAATCAGTACGACACCGTCAGCGGCACGGCTACCATAGATAGCGGCAGAACCGTCTTTCAGGAAGTTGATACTCTCAATATCACTGGAGTTGACAGATCCGATATCACCAGCCACACCATCGATGATGACCAGCGGACCACCAGAGTTCTTTGATACGGAGCCACGGAGTTTCATGTCCCAGCCTTCTTCACCAGGAGCAGAACTTGTACGGGTAATCATCACACCTGCGACCTGACCTTGTAATGCCTCCAGAGGACTGGACAATGAGCCCTTTCCCTCAAACGCTTTGGCATCCACAACGGTGACGGCGCCTGTCAGCGACTCTTTCTTCTGGGTACCGAAGCCCACTACAACCACTTCTTCCAGCAGTTCGGAGTCTTCCTTCATCACCACGTTGATAGTACTCTTACCTCCTACTGCTATCTTCTGGTCTTGATAGCCAATGTAAGAGAACTTCAGCACAGCCGTTGATGCGGTCTTGATGGTGTAGTTTCCATCAAAGTCGGTCACTGCACCGCCTGTCGACTGACCGTCAACCATGACGGTAACACCAATCAGCGGCTCACCTTGCTGGTCTGTCACCTGTCCTGTGACTGTGACAGTTCCACCTTGTGCCCATGCAAGCGTTGTCGCAAGCAACAGGCACAGTGAGAAAAACCATTTTCTTTTTTGATCCATAATGTTTTAGGTTTTATTAATAAACGATGTATTTATAGTTTTCTTGTAATACGTACAAAATCTTGAAAACACTTACATACCAATAGCCATTCGGACATTGTTACGCACCAAGATACGGGTGCGGTAGATGCGTGACTCCACGGCACGCTTCGACAACCCGGTCTCCAGCACAATCTCGTCAGCGGTCTTCTCCTCGAAGCGAACCATCTGGTAGATCTTGCCGTCCATCTCTGACATTCCCTGAATAGCCTTCATCTCCACCTGGAGGATGTCGTTGACCTCTGCCTCGGTATGGGTATAACTGCGTTCCATCATCCAACCGATACGGTCATACACCTTATTAGTAATACTACGATGGCGCAGGTAGTCGATACGCTTCTGGTAAGCAATCTTGACTGCCATGCCTTTCAACTGGTTCTCGATGATGATGTCCAGTCCCATGATCTTCATGAACACCTCCTGTACCAGATCCTCACACTGGTCGACAGGAATGCACGCCTGACGGAAGATGGTGAATATCTCCATCCATACCTTTTTGTAAGTTTTACCGATTATCTCTCGGTTTCTGTTAGTGATTGTTTCCATACGCTATAAATTGGTTTTTAGTTCATATTGCTGTCGCAAAGATAGCGCATAAAAAAACTGCAAACAAGTTTTTAGTCCTTGCTTGCAGCCAACTGGTTTAGCGAGTAGTCCATTTTGTTTATGTCACTGTGACACAGCAACTTACAGAACAGTCCATCTAAATTAGTCACACTTTAACACCTTGTTTCTTCAGGTATTCGGCTGGTGTCATACCCTCCACTTTTCGGAACGTGGAGAAGAAATTCGACTTCTTGAAACCGCATTGCTCCGAGAGTGCCGTGATGGTATATCGCTTATACTCACCAGCCTCTATCAACCGCTTGAACTCCTGAAGTCGATAGCGGTTGATAAACTCATAATAGTTCTCTTTCAGATACAGGTTGAAGACCTGACTCAATTTGGGTGCCGACAGATGCAGCACGTCAGCAAGGTCTTTCATCTTCAGGTCCTGATTGGTATAGACCCGCTCACGCTCAATATACTCCCTCACACGCTTGACGATGCCGGCACACTCCTTCTCGTCAATCCTCACACGCTCGTATTTGGACTCCTCCTTTTGCAGTTCCGACTCCACTTCCACCAATGCGTCCTCTATCTCGTTACGCTCGTCCAGCAGTACCTTTGTATTCTTACGATAGCACCACCAGAGCCATAGCAGTGCAAGAGCCACCACCAGAAGTATCAACTCGAAAACAGCCCAACCTGACGGAACTACCGATAGGCGATATCTCGTCTCAGTGCCCTTGACACCTGCCATACGCACGGTCAACTGATGGGACCCTAATAACAGATGGCGCACATCAACGGGCTGATTATCGTCTATCAACTGCCACTCACCACCGTCCACACAATATTCATAGAAACGTCCTTTCTGACGGGCATAGTCTAATAGTATCGGCTCTGCCTGAAATACCTGAGAGGTCAGATTCCATGTTAGGGTGATATGATTTTGCTCACTCAAGTCACTCATGGCTGTCCCTGTCAGCAAATCGCTGCCAATACGGACGTTATACAAGGTGACATAGCAGCCATCAGCATTCTGCCACTGAGTCAAGTCTTTCCGTGTGGCAGAGAATAGTCCCTCTGACGTAGCGACCCACAGACGACCAGTGCCATCCATGCGCAACTCGTTGATTTGGGAGCCCGACAGTCCCTCACCCTCTCCCAGTTGTATCAGACCATGCCCCTCATAGTCAAAGCCCAACAAGCCACGTTCCGAGGCAAGCCAAAGCCATCCTGCCATGTTGTCCACCATGCCACGGCACCAACGGTCAGTCAGTGTGACAGGTAATGCCAACTCGCCAAAACGCTCCATGTGGCTGGTGGTATAGAACAGTTGCGGACCATTACGCATATAGATAAGGTTGTCATGACCCAGCACCCCGCGCATATATCCCTCACGGTGGAAGAAGCCCACGGGGAAATTAGTATCTACGATATCACGGCTCACACTACTATAGACCGACAATCCCTTGGCACCTGTCAGCCAGGCATTACCCTCCGCGTCGAAGGTGATATCAATGATGACACCACCTGTAATACGTGAGTTCTGCTCCGTCAACTGGCGTATGCTACCGTCAGGACGGATAATGAAAAGCCCGTCCGAGCAGCCTATCCACAAAGAACTGTCTGGTGCCACTTTGATATCGCCGACCGTCGTCTGGCTGAGCAGCGGAGACCATGACTGACCGCTGAGCGAGGCTGTCTGCGGATTCAGCAGACGCACACCACCATCGTACTGACCGATGACATACTGCCCCTGCCACCACTGGATGTTGTTCACAATATGCCCGCCCAGTTCTTCGGGTGTGAAGTAACGGTGCAGGTGGCGGTCAGCATCCATCAGCCACAGACCGTCCTGTAAGCCGATTACTGCCTGACGACCACGGATTAGGAAACTGCGTACGTTCATGCCTGACGTTGACTGTCCGTCCAGTTCGTATGGCTTGAACAGATGGCTGTTGTAAGGATGATATACCAGTCCGTGCCGAACGGTTCCAAACCAGTTGACACCACGGTCATCCCGATAGAAACTATAAAGGGCATTTGTAGGTAGTCGGTTTATGCCTGTAGCGTCTGTTGCGAAACGCTCCACCACCTGCTCTGTCTTAGGGTCAATCAAATAGGCGCCTGTACCATCAGTGGCAACAGCGACTAACCCGTCTTTACTGCGACGTACCGAGATGACGATCTTACCAACGCCATCAACACGATGACATTCATTCGTCTTCAGGTCATAGACGAGAAGTCCACCGTTACGCGAGCCTATCCACAACTTGCCATCTGCTATGTCGAACTGGCTCAGCGCATAATGCCCACCCTGCTGCAAAGGCGACTCATAGTGCTCTATCCGTTCTGTCGTGGGGTCGTAACGGCTCAAGTCATAACGACCTAAAAACCAGATGCCGCCTCGACCATCCTGCACATAGTGGCGTACAATATTGTCCAGCCCCTTACGACTGGCTCCTACATCGTGACGCTTCAGGCGCCGTCCATCATAGACCTGCAGACCCTGCTCTCCGCCAATATACAACGTATCCCCTACGGCAAGCAGACTGATGGGACGCTCTATTTCGGGCAACACACGCTCAAAATGTCCTGACTTAAAGGTCAGCCGGTAGAGTCCGTCCTCCGTAGCGGCATAAATATCGTAACGACTCGTCTCACACAAGTAGTTGACTGCCTGCGGATGTCCCTTGGCGTCGGTAATCCGCATGGTCATCAGGTTACGCCCATTGAAGATACTGATGCCCCCTGTTGTGGCGATCCATGTGTATCCCAGATGGTCAGTCATGACATGATTCACGGTCTCCCCTGCCAGCCCGTCATTAAGTGTAAGGTTGACCATGGTCTCCTCACCGATAGTCGCAGACCAACCCGGCAGGAAGCCTAATATAACGCCATATAATGTTAGTAGTAGAAGCCTCATGGTTACATATTAATTACGATGCAAATTTACGAAATAATGAGAGAAAAGCCAAATTTATTTGGACTTTTCCGAGTGCCGAGTAAGTTCGGCGAAGCCAGGGATAATAATAAATCAGCAGACGGTTAATCGTCTGCTGTTTTATTCTCTCTATCGATCCTTATACGGATTACAACCCTTTTTCGTTCACATCGGCTTCTTCATTAAAAAACACACGTCCGCCTACTGGACTACCAGTCAACAACTGCTGATGAGCCTTAATCTTGATTACTTCCGTTTGTGGAGTTCTATATATCTTTTTCATCATTTGCTCCTCCTTTACTTTATAATGACTTTCTTACCATTCACGATATAGAGTCCCTTCTTAGGATAGAGCACACGGTGACCCTGTAAGTCGTAGTACACATTATCTTCTGATCCTACTTTAATATTCTTAATGGCTGTCACATCATCGCCAAAAACAATAGAAAGTTCATGGGAGGGACTTGATGCTGTCAGATAAGCGTGATAAGCAGCCACCTTGCTCGTTGCCACCGCCTTGCGGAAACCGACACCAGTACTATGATTTGTCAGAATGTAAGAACCATTAGGTACCGTAGTTTCAGCATAAACACCTGTGAGGGCACCAACGGTATGAGATTCCGAAGTGCTAGCAGGAGTTGCACTTGTGGCGCGAGCATTGGCATTGAACTTATACTTTATGCCTTCGGCTGAGCCCGTAGCATTAATCAGTACAGGGGTATTAGCAGGTAATGTTGTCGTTACAGGTGTCGCTGTAACATAATCTCCACTACTATAAGTCAGCGTATATGCCTCTACTCCATCAGGAATTGTTGTTGCAAATGGGATAATTAGCGTTGAAGCATTTGCAGCAGAAACACTTAAGGTATAAGCCTCACTGACTACCAGTTCTTCGTTGTTAGTTCCCGTATTACCTTTACCAACTAAGCAGCGGTTTTCGTTAACCAATTCATATTTGTCTCGGTTAGCGGCATTCATATTAATGACGGCAGAAGAGCCGAGATTAATACTTTCATTATAAATCGTATAGACCTGATTAGCATTAAAACTGCTTTCCTCCAAGCGGCCTTTTACACGGAAATGATGACCTGTGCAATCGCTAAAAGTAAGATTTCCACTCAGAGTAACCATGCCATTAGCGTTACTGAAAATGATGCCAGCGTCGGTTGCAGAAGCCTTACAGCCATCAAAAGTAACATCGGTCAAAGTCACCTTTGCTTTATTATCATTTGTCTTAATAAGACCTGAGGTGTTAGAACTGGTAATATCTTTAAAGGTAACGTTCTTAATGTTGACAATAGCATTTGCATCTGTACCAGACACCTCAACAATAGCATTCGTCGTCTCGCTGGTATTCTTTATAATCATACTATGCGCAGCACTACCAACGTTGATTGTTCCTTTACAACTACCATTTGCCAAGAATGACAACTGATTCGACATTGTATTAGTCAGTGTAATGCCATCCTTTGCTGCCACGATGTTCAGTACTTTATCAGATATTGCATTCACACGGTTAGTGATATTCTGGTCTTCCATGACAGTGATGGTGGCATCTTTTGCTGCTGATGCCACTGCACTGCGTGCAGTCTCAAAAGTACTATAGTTAGCCATAGTCCCATCGCCATAGGTCACACCTACTGCATCGTAAGTTACAGTCAGTGTAGGACGATAAGATTCCGTACTATGACCACTGCTATAGAATTTCCTGTCGCTACCTGCAGTGATTTCTCCAACCTTATTAGTAATAAGCAGAGTAAATGTATTGTCACTAGCATTGGCTTTTAAAGTTTCCAAAGCCGTTCCATTAATAACAAATGTGCAAGCATTAATACCTGTTGCAACTGTGGTTTTTGTGTTTTGCTCATTCTTTAAGTACGTGGTTTTAGCAGAACCTGAGTTTGAACCAAGAGCCAAGCCTACAATATTTTCAACTTTAGAGGCAAGTGTGGAAGCATCGGTACTCTCGGTCCAATCATTAGTATCAAATGCCCAAATGGCAAGTGCGTCTGTACCACTTGAACCTGTCAGCGTAAGTGTTAAACTTTTAACAGCATCAAGATGCTCTACTGTATACTTTTGTAGGACAAACATCCTTGCTGAATGATGGGCAGCAAACTCTATATCACCAGCAGCAGAACCAGTTATAGGATAAGACTTATCATTCCATTTGTTGGTATTCCATCCATCATTAGTATTGTTTGTTCTATAAAACACGTCTAACGTAGGCGTTATACCATCTGCCCATGCACCATTTGCCCCCCCCAGGAGCAATACTCCAAGGACAAGTGTTTTGAGTAGTTTTTGTTTCATACGTATAAAATTTTAAATTAAACATTCATTTCCCTGTGATACGAACGAGGTGAGAGCATTACGCAAATAAAAAACGGTTTCCTCACGAAAACCGTTTTTACCCTAAAATAACTAACCTAATAACTACTAACTTACTACTAACCATAAAACAAATTCGACAAACTAAAAACTAAGTATGAAATGAATCTTTACTTATTATACGAACCTTTTTGGTCTTTTACGCAGACTTTACGAAAAAAGCACAGAAAGCGAGATATGCAGCACACAGCAGCAGCACACAGATGCCTGCCGTGATCGTTCCAGCCAAATCGGTGGCGAAACCGATGAAAGGGGTAGCGGCGCCACCACCTGCCACAGCGGTGATCATCAGTCCGGAGATGAGGTTCGCTTTCTGCGGCTCTGCCTGTACTGCCATCGAGTAGATGATGGGAAAGATGCAGGAGCAGAGGAAACCAATCAGTCCTATCTGCGCCAGCGCCCAGGTCTCGGGCAACTGGATGAAGGCGAGGGAGAGTATCACGACAATACAGGTACTGATGTTCAGGCGGAAATAGGTCATGTCGGCTATCTTCGTCATCAGGAACACACCGAGGAAGGCACCGACGGTACGGCAGATGAAATACACCTGCGGCGCCACACCTGCCTCGCTGACCTGCCAGCCATAACGGCTGATCATGATCTTAGAGGATACGAAGTTCGTACCCACGTCAATAGCGACAGCGAAGAAGATACCGAAGAAAAGCAGCAGGATGGTGGGGTTCTTCAGCAATGCGAAGGTCTCCCCTACCGTGACATCGGTCTTCTCCTGCGGCTCACGCTCGATGGGTGACACCAGCAGCCATAGTGCCGACAACAGGGTGATAGCACCCAGCACGGGAAAGGCGAGATACCACTTCTGCGAGTCACCACCGCCCAGCACATTGACGGCAAACAGCATGATGAACGGTCCGCAGAACGAGGAAACAGCCTTGACGACTTGTCCTGCCGTCAGACTGGAAGTGAGGATTTTCTCGTCGGTCACCACATTCTTGATCAACGGATTCTCTGACACTTGCAGGATGGCGTTGCCTATACCCAGGGCGGCATAGCCTACCAAACAAGCCCACGACGCACCGATCAGCGGCACCATCATACCGGCGATGGTGACTGCCATACCTAACAGCACCGTGTTCTTACGTCCCCATTTGTTCATCTGAATACCTACTGGCACTCCTAAGAACAGGAACCATACAAACACCATCGAGGGCAGGAAACCAGCCATCGTCTGACTCCATCCGAAAGCCTCACGGGCATAGTCGCTGGAGATACCCACGATATCACAGAAGCCCTGTACGAAGAAACTAAACAGAACCGGCATCGCCAGCCAAAGGGAATTTCTCTTTTTCGACATATTCTTTAATTCGAGATTTTTAGTGTAATACGGACGACCGTTTCTGTTTACGTAACCATATAAACCCGAAACCTGAAACCAAAATCCCCGCCATGCATGACGCACGGCAGGGGATTTTGATTTACATCACGCCATACACGAGGTGACTCCAAGCGTGGTGGCAATGGCGGTGAGGATGCTCACGATGAGCTGAATCACCATTTTCCAAGTCTCTTTCTTCATCACTCACCTCTCACCTCTTACCACTCACCTCTTACCTCTCATCTCTCACCTCTCACCTCTTACCTCTTATAGTTTTACATCGCTTTCCATAGGACTTTACGTCGCTTCCGATAAAGGTTATACCCCCTAAACGATAAGACTTTTACCCCCTAAACCTTTATCGGAAGCGACGTAAAGTCCTATCTTCAAGTTTCGCAATCTTCAGAGGTCTTACACTTACAGTTCTTACAGTTAAAGTTTGCAATAAAGAGAAAAACAAAAATA
>FLNX01001162.1_pt1 | contig 24872 bp, 9 predicted proteins | sample 1140341 | NCBI WGS metagenome assembly FLNX01 (sample SAMEA3878208, study PRJEB12797) | bioreactor metagenome | biome: Moose rumen | place: Sweden | collected 2011-10 | reverse complement strand
TCAGCATATCCTTCAAGGGTGTTGAGGGTCTCTGCTTTGAAGATGCTGCTTTGATGCTTTTCAACATTCTCTTAGATCTGGCCAAAAAATTCAGATTTCTGCTGAACCGTGAAAACATCGACGAGTATTCGCTTTTCCCACTGAAGGAAATTCTTGATATGGGAAAAGACAAAAACGCTCTGTTTGGTCCGGCTGGAACTCTGACACCCAAAACGCTCTCTGCATTAACCAACTTTCTCAAAGACCTCACATCACTACTGCACGACGTATACCACAAGCAGGTGTTTCTCCTCATAGATGAGTACGACGTTCCCCTGCAGAAAGCCAAATTAAACGGCTACTACGATGAGATGTTGAGCCTAATCCGGGGGATCCACGCCTCAGCCCTGAAGGACAACACCAACCTCTACAAAGCCTTTGTCACCGGCTGTCTCAGGATCAGTTACCAGAGCATCTTCACTGACGCCAACAATTTTGTCTGTTATGGTCTCAGGGACGCTGAGTATTCGGATGTCATCGGCTTTACAACGGAAGAGGTCAGGGCGCTTCTGGCAAATTACGGCATGGCAGACCGCTATGAGGATGTGACCCGGTGGTATGACGGCTACAATATCGGTGGCAGCCAGATGATGTGTCCATGGAGTGTGCTGCATTTCATGGCAAAAGCTCTGGGAAGAAAAAACAATCCCCACACCTTTGAGCCGCAGTGCTACTGGGCCAACACCAGCGGAAACGACCTCATCAATCTTTGCCTGAGAAGTCCCAGTACTGATGTTCATGAAAAGCTCCAGAACCTTCTGGACGGCAAAACAGAGGTGATAGACGCCAGCGAATACACCACCTATCCGGACATCAGCAGCGAAGGCAATGACTTCGAAACCTTTGCCCTGCTGATGTTCCACACCGGCTATCTCACCACTGACCCGGACTTCAGCACCGATGAGGACAAGATAGCGGTGCGGATCCCCAATGAGGAGATAAGAGAGTGCTTTGCCCAGAAGGCAGAGAATATTTACAGCAGACACAACCCGGTCTGGGTGGAGCAGGCTCAGGCCTTGACAGACGCACTGTTCCGGGGAGATGTAAACCAGAGCAGGAAGATCATCGGCAAAATGCTGATGACCTTTGTGGGGATAAGGGACACTGCCCATTATGAAAGCTACTATCACGGTTTCCTGTCAGGCGTCCTGGGAACAGTGACCATATCGGGGCTGCAGCTTACATCCAATGCAGAAAGCGGTCACGGCTACTCAGACATCATTCTCAAGCGGAAATCCGACAAGACAGCGGTTATCCTTGAACTTAAGAAAAGTGATGATAACGAACCTGCGACCATGGAAAAGGCCTGCCAGGAAGCCATCGTCCAGATCAACCAAAAGCAGTATGACTTCAACATAAGGCAGAATGGCTACCACACCATAAGGAAGTACGGCATCTCCTTCTGGGGCAAAGAATGCGAGATCATGGCAGACGACAGTGATCCCGTTTCACCCGCATCCTGATGATCACAGAGTTCCGGTCAGGTCCAGGACAGCCCGGGCCACGCAGATGACAGTCTCCCCGGCACTGCCAGTCTCCGGACAATCAGGTGTCGGTTCAAATGACATAACCTGTCATTAATAACTTTCACGATCTTCACCTCACTTAAAATACTTGCGTCATGTCATAAATATGACATGGGTTTCTTGCCCTATGCAGGCCCTCTGTGTTAGGCTCACCCAATGCTGTCCGGCTCTTTGGCGTCCGGGAACGGCTTCCCCTGACCGGGGCGGTCTTCCCCTTTACAGCCGGACATCATCCGCCGGCCGATTCGTATCCGTTCCCCGGTGTTTTTCCTGCTGTTTGTTGTCGGTTTATTGTCGGTGATCCTATGACCCAGAGAAGCGGTGCATCCTCCGGAGAGGAAGGCGTCTTCCATGTTTTCCATTCCAACAGCCTGGAGGATCTGGCCCAGCTCACCTTCTGCCTTATGCGGCAGGAGGGCAACCTGCCCCCGGGGATCTTCGATCCGGTGAACATCATTGTGCCCAATGCGGGCATGGAGAACTGGCTGAACATCCAGCTGGCCGGGAAGGATCGCCTGTCGGTGAGCATGCGGAACATCTACCACCGGCCCTGGAGCTTTGCCTGGAAGCTGTTTGCCTCCCTGGGGATGATTGAGGAGAACCGCCCCCAGGAGCGCTACCGCCGGGAGACCATGATCCTGACGATCTATGCCATTCTGGATGACATGCGCCGGTCGGGGGATCCCCGGGAGCAGACGGTGTTTGATGCCATCATGAAATATGTCACCCTGCCGGATCCGGTGCTCAGATCCGAGGGGATGCCCGGCGCCGGGGATCCGGGGGCCGGGGGCGGCTTCTTCTCCTGGGAGCAGGGCGGGGCGGCTCCCGCTTCCCTGGCCGGCGGGGGTGATCTGCGGCTGTTCCAGTTCAGTGCGGCCATTGCGGAGATCTTTGACCGCTACATCATCTACCGCAGTGACTGGCTCCGGGATCTGGCCGCCTCCCGGACGGACTATCTCCGGGATCAGGAGCTGTACGGTGATCTTCCCGGGGATCTCCCGGGAGCCCCGGTCCCGGATGATCTGCTCCCCCGTGACGGGGAAAAGCCCGGGCAGCTCCGGATCCTGGACCGCCTGTGGCGGGGGATCACCCCCGAAGAGTTCCGGGCGCTTTCCCCGGCCGACCGCCAGCTGGTGCGGAACAGCCTCTGGCAGCCGGTGCTGTGGCGGAAGATCGTGGAGCGCAACAGCGCCGGGGGCGGGACTCTCATGTCCGGGGATATCCTCCCCGAGGGGCATATTGCCTCCATGACCGATCTGTTTGCCCGGCGGATGGAGGATCCCTCCTTCCGGGAACAGCTGCCCCCGGTGCTGTATGTGTTCGGGCTGTCCACCCTGGAGCCCCTGTTCTTCCGGCTACTGAAGATCATGAGCCGCCGCACCCGGGTGTTCTATCTGCATTTCAACCCCTGCAGCACCTACTGGTGCGACTTCGGCGCCCCGGAGCCTGATGCTGACGGCGATCTGTGGCGCCGTCTCCGGGAGGGAGTCTTCCGGGAGCATCTGACCCGGGAGCAGCTGGCTCCCCGGGGCACCCTCCAGGGCGAGTCCCGGCAGACCCCGGTGACCGGCGCTCTCACGGAGGACACCCGGATCCATGATCGGCGGTGCCGCCTTCTGGCCTCCTGGGGCCGGGCCGGGGGTGACTGCCTGTACCAGCTGGTGCTCAACGCCACCGATGAGACCGAAGTCTTTGTGGATCCCCGGGATCTGTCCCGGCTCTCCTCCAGAGCCACCAGCAGATCTTCCACCTCCGGCAGCGTCCTGGGACTGCTCCAGGGGGCGGTGTTCCGGGATCAGGAGCCCCTTCCCTTTGACATGATGCTTTCCCTGGAGCTGCTCCGGGGCAGCGGGGAGCCCTCAGGTGCGGGCAGGGCGCCGGATCCCGCATCCGGCCCCTCCCCCTGGGGAGATCTGGATGAGCTCCTGGACAGCTGCACCTGGGAAAAACTGGAGCACAACCTGGAGATCCACTCCGCCTATTCCCCCATGCGGGAGGTGGAGGCGGTCTATGACCGGATCCTGCATCTGTTTGATGAGGATCCCACCCTGAAGCCCAGCGAGATCGTGGTCATGGCCCCGGCGATCTCCTCCTATGCCCCCTATATTGCCGGGGTCTTCGGCCGCCATGACGCCGGAGAGGATCGGAGCGTCCCCTATGTGATCTCCGATCAGTCCTATGAGGAGACCAGTGCCTTCCTCCGGAGCTTCTTTGATCTCCTGAAACTGCCCCGGCTCTTCATTGACGGTCCCCTGGTGCTGTCCCTGCTGGATGTGCCCCAGATCCTGGCCCGCTTCGGCCTGAATGATCAGGATCGCCACCAGATCCGGGAGTGGATTGACTCCGCTGTGATCCGGGGCGACTGGAGCGAGGATGCCCTGGAGCCGGAGGGCGGTGAGCCTGTAGCGGTGTATTCGGTGTGGCAGCGGGCCCTGGAGCGCATGACACTGGGAGCCATGATGACCGGCGGCCAGCGGTGGCAGGAGGATCTCCAGCCCTTTGAGGGGATCCGGGATCAGGCCGATCGGCGCTGTCTGGCCTCCCTGGGACTGCTGGTGCGCCGTCTGGTAGAGCTCAGGGCCGATCTGACCGCGCTGTTATCACCGGCATCATCTGCACCATCCGATCTTTCATCTTCTGCATCCGGATCCGCATCTCAGCCTTCTTCCCGGTCGCCTTCCTCATCCCCGTCCTCCTCTTCGTACCGGGAGCCCGCGGGACAGACCGCGATGGCGTGGCAGGACTTTGTCCGGCGCCGGATCCTGGAGGCCTTCTACCAGAATGACGAGGAGTCGGCGCCTGACGTGATGCGCCTGACGGAGATGCTCCGGGATCTGGTGACCCGGTTTGACAGCATCGGTCCGGATCAGCGGATCTCCCTGGACGTGTTCGCCGGCTATCTCAGAACCCTGGATCAGGGCTCCTTCCGGCCCTTTATGTCCGGGCGGGTGAACTTCTGCACCTTTGTGCCCATGAGGGCGGTGCCCTTCCGCCGGATCTTCATGATCGGCATGAACAGCCGGGATTTCCCCCGGCAGGATGAGGCCTTTGACTTTGATCTCATGCGCCGCAGCGGCACCGCTGCCCGGCGGGGTGACCGGAGCCGGCGGGATGATGATCGGTATATGTTCCTGGAGACCCTGATCTCCGCCCGGGACGGGGTGTGGATCTCCTATGTGGGCCGCTCCCCGGTGAACAACTCGGCCATGAACCCCTCATCCCTGGTGACGGAGCTCCTGGAGTTCCTGGGGGACACCCTGGTGACCCAGGAGATCCGGGATCGGGTGCGGGGGATCCTCACAGATCTGAAACACTCCCTGGATCTGAACCCCGGTGATGCCGAAGCCCGCCTCCATGCTGCGGGGGCGCTGGATGATCTGAGGAAGAAAAACGCCGCCCGGCTCCTGGATCCCGGCGCAGAGATGCTAGTGTTCCAGGACACCTTGCATCTCTGGGACCGGAGGAACTTCCAGGATCCGGAAGAGGTGTGCTCCGTTTCTGATCCCACCGATGCCGCCCATGATCCGGCGGCGGCGGAGCGGATGCGCCTTGCACGTCAGCGCCAGTCTTACCAGAGCATGTGGCTGCCCTCCGGAGGCACACCCGAACAGCGCATGCGGCGGATCTTCCTGTCCTCTGTCCGCAAGGCCCTCTCCCTGGAGGATGTGACGGTGCTGTTTCCCCGGAGCGGGGAGGAGGCATCAGATCTGGCCAAAAGGGAATGCGCCTTCCTCCGGCGGATCCTGGACGCTCTGTCCTGGGCTCCCCTGGCACTTTATGATCATGACGGGAGGCGGCCGGCCGTGCACATGGGTCTCACCGCCGGTGAGATCCGGGATCTGACCTCTTCCGGGGCAGTTCCTGGGGCAGTTTCCGGAGCAGAGTCTGGCTCTGCCGCCGGCACCACAGCCGGAGCAGGAGCAGATGCGGTTTCCTCTTCAGGATCAGACCCCGGCACCGCTGGGGAGTGGACCGCCTTTGTTGCCAGTTACCGCGCCTTCATGGAGGAGATCCGCCGCAGGGCCCGGATCTGCGTCTCCACCTCCCAGGCCCGGCGGGCTGCCGGGGCGGAGGTGCTGGATAAACTGCCGGATCTGCTCCACCGGGCCTGCGTCCTCAGTGCCCGGGGACGGGGCCGAAGTCCCGGGATCCTGCTGCTGGGCCATGAGGCTCCTGCAACTATTGCCCTCACCGACGCCGGGGAGCGGGAAATGGCCGCCGCCGGCGCCTGGCGGCGAGCCTCCCCGGATCCGGCTCCCGGGGAGAATAAGGTTGGCGCCGGCAGCACCGGTGCTATCGGCGCCGGATCCGCCACCTCTCCGGATCCCCGGCGCACCCTGACCGTCACCCTGGAGGATCTGGCGGGGCTTATGATCGATCCCCTGGATGCGCTGCTGAAGCGGCGCTTCGGGCTCCCGTCTGAGGAGGATGAGCGCTACCTGTCCGCCACCCCGGAGCGGGAGGAGCTGGAGCCCGGGAGCAGGCCGGATCTGGACGAGCAGGCGGAGATCCTGGACTTCTGCGGGAAACTGGCGGGGACTCCCTCCTTCCGGCAGGCCCTGGCGGAGGATCCGGAGCAGAAGCTCACCTGGCTTAACATGATCGAGCGGCAGGAGGTGAAGGATCTGGTGGCGGAGTATGCCCTGAAGCTGGAGTATTCCGGCAGGGCGCCCCGGGGTCGGGCGTTTTGCATGAAGACCGGGGGTGATCCCCAGGATCCCCGGGGCTTCCTTATGAAGGATATCCACTCCTGGCTGAAAAGGGGCATAGAGCAGCAGATGGTCCTGATCTGGGAGGGACTTGCGAAACTCCAGCCGGTGACGGACATCAGCGTCTCCTTTGACTTTGCCCCTGATGAACTCATGGAGCCTTACCGCAGTGCCGCCGGGAACCAGTCCTTCCGGGTCACGGTGAAGGCAGATCCCCGGATGCGCTTGTACCAGTCCCCGGATGATCCCTGGCGGTTTGAACTGCTGTTCTTCAACAGCATCCGCAGTGAGGAGAAGGATCTGCGGCGGTTTCTGCTGCAGGTGCTGCTCCTGGCGTCCTCCCCGGATCACCGGGGAAAGTTCCGGGCCCGGTTCTTCAGCCGTGATGGCGGCACATCACCTGAATATACCCTGGCACCCGCCGGGGATGATCCCCGGGAGGAGGATCTGCTCCGGGAACTGTGCCTCTGCTATCTCCGGGCCATGGCCTGCCCCCTGGCGTTCACGGGGGTGAATGATAGTGAGAAATTCAACTCTGCGGTTTACGGTCCTGGCGGCGGAAAAAAGGATCGCCCCTTCCTTCTTAAACTGGGGGTGGACATTATTCCTGCTGCTGTACCGGGACAGCCCTGGAACATCATGTCCCAAGAGCGCCCCTGGGTGCCCCAGGCATTCCTTGATATGACCATAAACCCCAAATCGGATCAGGAGGCCGGGGGCCGGGGCGGGGAATACTTCCGGAAGCAGCTTGCATCCCGGGACATCTTTGTTGGCGGATCCGGCCAAGCCCCCGGGGACTTTGTCCGGGATCTTGCCGGGAAGATCCGGGATCTTAAGGATGCGTCCGCCTCCCTTCCCGGGAAAAATGAACAGGGGGTTGAGCAGGTTTCCGTGCGGCAGCTGCTGCGGCTCGGGGAGGCGCCGGAGGTGGTGGCCGATGTGTTCATGAACAGCTTTGTGCTGAATGTCTGGCCCCAGATGTTGCTGGACTGGCTGACCACCGGTAAACAGATTGGGTCCAAGGACAAGGGTGAGGACACCGTCAAAAATAACAGGCCCAGGGAAAAGGCGGCAGACGCTGTCAAAAAGACCGACTCCGGAGGCAAAACGGGATCCGGCAGAAAAAAGGGAACCCAGGACAAGGCTGCTGACACCGACAAAAAGACCCGTGCCGGGCGGAGCCCAGCCAAAAGAGGAGAGGCAGAATGAGAGCAGAGGAAAGCGGCACCCCGGGGTTCAGCAGGGATCCCGGCCAGAAGATCATTGCAAGCTGCAATGAGATTGATCTGCGTCTTTCCGGGGTGGTGGAGGCTTCGGCGGGCACCGGCAAGACCTACACCATTACGGGACTGGCTGTGCGCCTGGTGGTGGGAGCCCGGGCCCCCTTCCTGGGGGACGGGATGTACTTCTACCGCTGTGAGCTGGAGCCCCTGAGTCTGGATCAGATCCTGATGTCCACCTTCACCCGGGCGGCCACTGAGGATATGCGCCGGAAGGTCACGGAGGCCCTGACCGCCGCCGGGGCGGGCTTCACCCGGATCCTGGAGACGGCGCGCTTCCTGTTCATGTCCGGGACCACAGGAGATGTCGCCAGCGGGGACCGGGCGGCGCCGGCCGATCCCCTGACATCTCTCACCCTGGAAGGCTTTCTCCGGCTTATCCGGGAGAAGGCCGGGCAGGCGGCGGAGCCTTATATGCTGGATCTGGCGCTGGCGGTGATGTCCTCGGCGGTGAGCACCCGTCATCCTGAGGGTGACAGCTCCCTGGCCATGAACCGGGAACTGCTGGATCTGATGCTGCAGCGCTTGGAGGAGGCCACGGGGCGCCTGGGGGATGCGGTGCGCCAGGGGGATCTGGCAGCGGTGCATACCATCCACCAGTTCTGTCAGAAGGTTCTCCGGCGCTATGCTTTTGAGTCCGGGGCACTGTTCCGCACCACCCTGGTGTCAGATCTGGAGCCTAACCAGAGCCGGGCCGATGCCGATGTCCGCCGGCAGTTCCTGTACGGCATGCCCGCCGAACGCCGGGCCGGGGACTACTACCTGTACCGGAGCCTGAACGGTAAAGCGGTGCAGGAGTTCCTCTCCCATGCGGCGGAGATCCGGGAGAACCCTGTGCTGAACTCTGCCGGGAAGCCTGACTTTATGACCCGGCAGGAGTTTGAGGATTTTTACTGCTCCTGTGACGATCTCTACCAGGAGATCCGGAAACTCTTCCCCTGGTATGAGGAGCATCTGGTGCCGGATCTGCTGGAGACCATGGATATCCTGGCCAAGGTGGATGAGAGTCTGAACAAGCCCAAGAAGGACGGCTGGCTGCTGACTGTCTACAATACCATCATGCAGGCCCTGGGTCAGGCCCTGGGTAAGAAAAAGGCATATAAAGGCATGCTGCGTGACTATGCCAAATTGCATGAATACTTCGCCGGTTGGTTGGCCAGGGTTGAAAAACTGTTCCACCAGGGAGATCCTGGCAGGACCAGCCAGGAGCAAGCAGAGCCCATCAAGCGCTTTAAGGACTATGTCCTCTACTGGCAGCTCAAGTATGCCCTCCGGAAGGACGTGTTCACCGGGATCCACCTGAGCCTTAGGCAGGAGCTTTCCTTTGACGATCTCATCCACCAGCTGGCCCGGGCCCTGGAGCGGGGCGACGCAGCGGCAGAGCGTCTGGCGGACAGCATCCGCCGGGCCTGGCCTGTGGCGGTGCTGGATGAGTTCCAGGACACCAGCAGCGATCAGTATGCCATCTTCCGGAAAGTGTACCTGGAGGATCCCCGGGGATCGTCCAGGCTGCTGATCATCGGCGATCCCAAGCAGGCCATCTATTCCTTCCGGGGGGCGGACGTGGACACCTACATCTATGCCCGGGGGCGGATCTGCGGGCAGGGCGCCGCACATGCCGGTTCCGGCGCCCGGTACACCCTGGCCCGGAACTTCCGCTCCTCCCCGGATGTCATCAACTCGGTGAACGCGCTGTTTGCCAATCCCGTCCAGAACGGCACCGAGGTGTCAGTGTTTGACGGCCGGCAGGATATCCCCGCCAGTGACACCATCAGTTTTGTGCCCTCCCAGCCCGGTGGCGGGGATCGGGATTTTCTGATCCACGGCTTCAGCGGCCGTCCCGGGGATCTCACCGGGGAGCTGCAGGAGGACCGGGACTGCCAGCGGCTCCCGGGGCTGCTGTACACACACTCCCCGAAAGGATCCATCATGGGGACCGCCGCCGGCCAGGTGCGCTATCTCCTGGGGCACTGCCTGATTGCTTCCCGCCTCAGAGGGGATCCGTCCCGGGAAGAACCACTCCCCTTAAGCCTTAAGGCCAGGGATGGCGTGCGCTATGCCCTCCGCCCCCTGCTTCCCGGAGATGTGGCGGTGCTGGTGCGCTCCGGACGTAACGGGAAGCAAGTGGTCCAGGATCTGGCGCGATCTGGGATCCGGGCGGTGCTGCTGTCTGACAAGGGCAGTGTCACCGCCCGCCGGGCGGAGATGAACTTCCTGGGGCATTTCCTGGAAAGCGCCTCGGCCCCCGGGGATCCCCGGGCCCTCAAGGGTCTGCTTACCTGCCCCCTGCTGCTGAAGTCCCTCCGGGAGGCTGAGGAATGCATCAGCTCCTCCCTGCGGTTCTCCGCCTTTGCCATGCTTCTCCGGGAGTGCGGCCGGATCTGGGAGCGGGACTGCTTCCTGGCAGCCTTCTGTCACTTCATTGCCTCCCCCCTGGTGATGCTGCCGGAGCGGCTGTCCCTCAGGGATGACGGGCAGCGCCTGCTGACCAATGTGATGCACCTGGCGGAGATCATCCAGAAGAAGTCCCTGGAACTGCCCTCCCCCCGGGCGGTGGTCTCCTGGTTTGCCGACACCTTGCGCACCGGCGGGGATCCCGAGGGTGACAAGGAGGAGGATCAGGATGCGGTGCGGCTGGAGACCGCTTCCCGGGTGGTCCGGGTGGTCACGGTCCATTCCTCCAAGGGGCTGGAATATCCGGTGGTGGTTTATCCCGATGTGGGCTATGTCCGGGATGAAAGAGGAAGCAAGCCCCAGTCCTACCAGTACCATGATCCCAACAACTCTCCGGCCGGTCTGACGCCCCCCAGAAGGGTTCTCCGGCTGTCCCCCGACATGCAGAAGCCTGAGGAGGCACGGGAGGAGGAGCGGAATGAGGCCATCCGCCTGCTGTATGTGGGCCTTACCCGGGCCGTGTGCCTGAACTGGATCTGTCTGGTGGATCAGGCTGGCGGATCAAAGAAGAATGCGGGCAAGAACAGCACAAAGGACGGGAGTACTGCAGATAAGGAGTGCGGTGCCCTGGAGCAGGTGCTGCGCCGGGCCGGAGCCCCGGGCCGGTGCGCCGGGGAGGAGTCCGGCGCTGGCCAGGACAAAGTTCCCCTGGCAGATCAGCTTAAGGATCAGATGCAGGGCCAGGGTGATCTGATCCAGGAGATCCCCGGGGAGGTCCTCTCCGGAGAGGACGGAACTGCAGGATTTTCCGGTGCGGGCGATTCCGGCGAGACCGGAATGCCGCCTTCCGGATCTGACGGGGCACTCCTCTCTGAGAGTGAGGCCGGCGAGCCCCGGAGCGCCGTCTTCAGCGGCTGGATCGACCGGACCTGGCGCATCACCTCCTACAGTTCCCTGTGCCGGGGCCACCATGCCGCAGCGGCGGCGGCCGCCGCAGGGCTCCGGGACGATGACTCAGTTCTGGGGGAGGGTCCGGATCCGGCGGAGGATGCCGGCGCAGGTGCTGCCGGGACGGGGAGTGCCGGATCAGCCGATGCTCCCGGTACTGAGGCCGCCGATGCCGGGACTGCCGGAACTGAGACCGCCGTTGCCTGTGCTCCCGGAACAGTGGGAGAAACCGCTGGTGCCGGGACTGCCGGAGCAACCGCAACTGTCGGAACAGATCCTGGGGCAGGCACTGCCGGAGCCGGAACCGGAACCGCCGATCAGGGCTACCGCCTGGATCGCTTCCAATTCCCCCATGGCAGTGCCTCGGGCACCTTCCTGCACCATCTGCTGGAGGTGGTGCCCTTCCCGGATCCCGGGGCGACCCCGGAGGAGGCAAGGCTCTACCGGCAGGATCTGGAGCGGCGCCTTCAGGATGAGATTGCCGCCAGTTACTTCGCCGACTCCGCCACTTTGGAGAAATGGCGGGGTCCCGAGGGGATCAGGTGCCTGGCGGACTGGTTCATCCAGATTACCACCACACCCCTTGCCTTCGGGGACCGGATCTTCTCCCTGGCAGAGGTGCCGGCAGGGGATCGGCTGGCCGAGGCGGACTTCACCTTCAGCCTGGGCACCTTCCGGATGGATGCGCTGCTGTCCTTCCTTGAGGATCTGGGGCACCGGGGGCTGTGGCTGCCGGTTCCCGGCCCCGGGGAGACCCCTTCCCGGACCGTCACTGGATTTCTCAGCGGCGTCATTGACCTGTTCTTTGTCCATGAGGGCAAGTTTTACGTGGCCGACTACAAGTCAAACTTCATCACCATGGAGCCCCAGGGCTATGATGACAATGGCATGGCCAGGAAGATCATGGAGAACCGCTATGATATCCAGTATGCCATCTACACCCTGGCGGCCTGGCGCTTCCTCAGGAACCGGATCCCGGGCTTTGACTTCCAGCGGGACTTCGGGGGGATCATGTACCTGTTCCTCCGGGGCCTGCCGGACAGCGTCCCTCCGGGCCGGGGGGCGGCCACCGGCGCCTTTTTCCGGAGCTTTGCCGGGGCGGGCCTGGGCAACGGGTTTATTGAGGCCCTGAATGATATCTTTGCCCGCGAGGAGGGGAGAAAATGAATCTTGCTGCATTCCGTGAGCGCCTCCTGGCCATGGAGGACTATCTGGATCTCACCGCCGCGGAGTCCGCCCTGATCTTAAGCGGCGCCCTGGAGCGGCGCCGGAGGGCGGACGTGGCGGATGCGGCGGTGCCGGTGCTGGGACTGTCCTTGCTGCTGTCCTTTGCCCACTCCTACCAGAACGTGTGTGTCCGCCTGGAGGATATACCGGATCTCCTGGGCCGCATGCGGGAGCAGTGCATCAGCGCCAATTTCACCTCCCCCCGCTTCCGGAACGCCCAGGATCCCGCCGGAGAGCGGGAACGGGCCCTCGGGGAGTTTGACCGCTTCTTTGAGGATGTGCTGGGATCTGATCGGGAACTTCTCCGCCAGGCCCTCCTGGATCAGAAGCTGGAAGGGATCCTGTTCTCCCGGCGGGATCAGAGCCCGGAGACGGGACCGGAGGAACTGGGGGAACTCCGGCCCCCGATCCTGGGCGTGCCCCTGGCGGTGCGGGGGACGACGGTGTACTATGCCCGGCTTTTCTCCCAGGAGACCCTGATTGTCAGCGGGATCCGCCGGCAGTGCCGCCGGGGGAACGGGGATCTGAGTGATGACAGCCTCCGGGAGGCCGGCGCAAAGCTGGAGCTGCTGTTCGGACCGGCCGCAGATGTTGGCGGCAAGCCGGACATGCAGCGCCTGGCGGCGGCGGTGTCCTGCATTTCACCATTTGCGGTGATCACCGGGGGTCCGGGCACCGGCAAGACCACCACCGTGGCCAAGCTCCTGCTGCTCCTGCTCTCCGCCAATCAGAGCCTTAAGATCCGGCTGGCCGCCCCCACGGGCAAGGCGGCCAACCGGATGAAGGAGTCCATCGGCAGTTCCCTGAAGGGCTTCAGGGAGCAGCCGGAGAAATATTTCCCCAAGGGCCTCTCCCGGGATGATCTGAAGATCTTCCTGGAGCTGGAGCCTCTGGTTCCCCGGGAGGCGGAGACAGTGCACAAAATGCTGGGGAAGCGGATCAGTGCCTCCTATGAGCTGCCGGTGGAGCCCCTTCCCTGGGATGTGGTGATCCTGGACGAGGCCTCCATGATGGACATCGGGATCCTGTGCGCCCTGATGCGGTCCCTGAAGCCTGAATGCCGGCTGATCCTCCTGGGGGACCGGGATCAGCTGCCCTCGGTGGAGGCCGGCAGCCTCTTCGGTGATCTGTGCCGGGCCTTTCTGACTCCCGGGGGCGGCACCGGGGCGGTGTTTTCCCCGGAGACGGAGGATCTCCTGGCCCAGATGGGCTATGACCGCCAGATCCTCCAGAAAGAGGCCCTGAAGGGAAACCTCTCTGATGCCGCAGTGCGCCTGATCGATAGCCGCCGCTTCAATCCCGACCAGGGGGTGGGCCGCCTGGCCGCCGCCCTGCAGGATCACCAGAAATCTCTCGGGGAGACTATGGAACGGGTCGGCGCCGGAGGTAAGAAGGATGACGCCGGAGGTAAGAAGGATGGCGCCGGAGATAAGAAGGACGGCGCTGGAGATAAGAAGGACGACCGCCGGGACTGGAGTTTCTTCAGGGATCTCTGGGCGCTGACCATAAATGAGTGTCCGGAAAAGGCTTTGCTTCTGGATACGGGATCCTTTGGCCGGGGAGATCTGGCGCAGTTTCTGCGGAGCACCAGGGGTTACGGGCTTTATCTCTCTGCGGTATCCCGGGCCGGGGAGGAGGGGCTGGATCTCTCCCTGCCGGAAAACCATGCCGGGGCGGAGGTGCTTTTCCAGGCCTTTGAGCATTTCCGGATCCTGTGCACCAACCGGGAGACAGATTTCGGAGTGGAGGCGGTGAACCGGATCCTGGGGAAGGAGGTCCGGAGTCTGACCGCTCCCCAGGCCCGGGGCGGGATCCGCCGCCAGGATCCCGGCGGGGAGTTCCAGTGGTATCCGGGCCTGCCGGTGATGATCACCCACAATGACTATCAGCTGGGGTTATTCAACGGTGATATCGGCATCACCCTGAAGACCCCCGGGGCCAGGGATCCCGGAGATCTCAGGGTGCTGTTCCACATGGCCGACGGATCCTTCCGCTATTATCCCACTTCGGCCCTGACGGACTTTGAGCCCTCCTTTGCCATGACGGTGCACAAGTCCCAGGGATCTGAGGCTGTGCATGTGCTGCTGATCACCCCCCAGAAGGACAGCCAGTTCATCACCCGGGAGATCCTGTACACCGGGGTGACCCGGGCCCGGAAGACGGTGACTCTGGCCTGTCCCGCTGGAAAGGATCTGGAGATCCTGGATCGGCAGCGGCGGCGGAGCAATGTGCGCTGCAGCTGTCTGGAGGAGCGGCTCTGCCTTGGCGGGGACCGGGGTGAGTGAGGGGACGCGGCCGGCGATCTGCTGATCGGCGGGGAGCCGGGCGCCTGGGACTGCCCGGGGATCCCGGCAGATCCTGCCCCGGCGGCAGGGAGCAGGGGACGGTCCGGTGACTCTGGTGAACCTTGGTGAGGAATAGCTGGGACTTCTGAGGATGCTGCTGCCTCTGGCCCTTGTGATGGGCGCCGATCTGTGCCACGGGGATGAGATCGCCGCCTGCCATGAGGCGGAGAAAACCCGGGATGAGTCGGCCGCCGTGGCTGCCGCCTGTGCCCGGGCCTGTGAGCTGAAGGACGGTTACGGCGGCATGGCTGCCGGCTTTCTTTACGGCAAGGGAAAGTCGGTGCCCCGGGATTTTGCCCGGGCCAATGAACTTCTCAAGGCCGGCTGCGATCTGGCAGACGGGGTGAGCTGCTATTTTCTGGCCTACAACCGCTCCCAGGGAAACGGCGCTCCCCAGGATCTCCCTCAGGCCGCTGAGCTGTACTCCAGAGCCTGCGGTTTCGGGACCCCCTCCGCCTGCCAGCTTCTGGGGAAAATGCAGGAGCAGGGCCGGGGAGTGGAGCAGGACATGAAGGCCGCTCTTGCCAGTTACCGGAAAGCATGAGAGCTGGGAGGCAGCGGTGCCTGTGATCTCTATGTGGGGAAGGCGGAGAAGGAGTGGCAGCCCGGTGCCGACAGCCTGTGCTCCGAGGCGGTGTCCACCGGCAACCTGGGGGATGCCAACATTTTCTGCGTGAACTCCTGCGAAAGGGGACAGGGGGGATCCTGCTATCTGCTGGCGCTGCTTTTCTCCTACCTGCCGGAGATGCTTTCGGGGAACAAGCCCGCCGATCCGGCAAAGGTCCGGGAGCTCTACGAGCTGTCCGAGCATTTCTATAAGAAGGCCGCCGATCTCGGAGTGGAGGATGCGCTGTTCTTCCTGACAGATCTCAGGTGCTTCAAACTGGATGACGCTGCCGAGTGCCTCAGACTTGGAGACTGGATGGCAAGGGGCCAGGACGGGCAGGGAAGCGATGGATCCTCTGATCCGGCAGGAGATCCTTCACCCCTGCCTCCGGAGTTCCGGAACATAGGCGCCAGAATGGCCGCTGACATTTATGAGCGCGCCTGTAGCCTGGGGGAGAGCCGGGGCTGTGATCTGGCCCGGAAGCTCCGGGAGCAGACTGAAGATCCTGCTGAAGGCGGTTAGATCCTGGGATCGGCAGGTACTCCGGAAGGTGGTTTATCCTAGTCGGGCAGTGAAGGGTATAGCAACGGGGTTGGCTGCGGAAGCGTGCGGGCCAAGGCTCATGGCCTCATGGTTGTCAGGGGCACCACGAAGATTCCGGTATCCGGATCCCGCATCACTGCTGACAGATGACCTACAATGACGCACATGAATGCGGGTTTTTTTCTTACGTACCCATAAAATTTTTTGAGGCTAGCAAGAGCGTCTTGGATACCTCTTTCGCTGAGTTTTATTTCAAAGGCTGCATAACTACCGTCTTGGAATTCGATGATGGCATCAACTTCATCACCGGACAGATTATCACGGAAATGATATAGATGACCACCGTGGTGCCCTGCGTAGATCCTGAGATCTCTTTCTGCAAGTGCTTCAAACATGAAGCCGAAAGTTTTGTGATCGTCCATGAGTTTTTCTGGCGTCAGACCTAGACATACACAACTCAGTGACGGATCTACAAGGTGACGTTTTGCCGATTTTCCAATTCTTGCTGAAGAGCGGTAATTAAGGCTGAACGCTTCTTGATCCGCAGTAATATACAGTTTTTCAAGAATTGAGGCGTAAGTTGCGATTGTTGCCCTGCTTTCGATCCTTTCTTCACTGGATTCCTCTTCTTCGATGTCCTTTAGTAAAGTCTGATTTCCAACGGGTGATGATTCGTGACGTGCCAGTGCCCTGAGTAGCATACGCATTTTTCTGGGGTTTCGCATTCTATCATAATTATCATGCATATCTTTATTAATAATAGTCTCAATATATTCTTTTGGAATGATCCCCAAATTTTCATTAGATGCGCCAATGTTGGCAGGCCAACCTCCACGTACTAACAGACGTGCGATATCTATGAGTTCTATGTCGCCAGTGAAACCTTCTTTGATGTGTCCTTCCAACATCCCCTGGAGAGAAGCTTCGCCTGTCGAGTCCCCTGATTCCCAAAGACTCATTGGCCACATTCTGATTGATGCTATCCGTCCAGCTCCAGAGTGGAATATTCTGTTTTGATCGCTGGACTTAGTTAATGTTGTAGATCCTGTGAGGATGAATTTTCCTCGTTCCTGATCTCGATCGCACTCATGCCTAACCGCATCCCATAGTTCAGGTACAATCTGCCATTCGTCCAGTAGTTGAGGTCGGTCTTTACTGAAAACATATCGCGGATCTACTTCGGCAAGATTCCTAGATCTAAATTCTGTTAGATATGTAACACTGTTCGCGTGATTGAGTCCTGTCCAGGTTTTTCCACACCATTTAGGACCCTCAATTGAGATAGCACCGAATATTTTCAGGTATTTGGTAATCATCTCATCGATAAGCCGTGGACGGTAACCCTGGATGAGCGTGTTCATGGAACCTCCCAATTATCTAGGCAAAACTCTTACGTTATTGAGATTTTGAGTCTTCAATGCTTTGTTGTATTTCGTATCATATGATTAGCAAGATTTTATGATGTTAAAAAAAACTTACAAAATTAATACAACATTTTTCAAAAAGATTATTAAACGCTTTTCGAAACTTTGGTTATACAATTTTCAGATTGTTTGTTGAGCAGTTTTCTATGATTTGACTGGTCATTTTTCGGTGGATTTATTGATCACTCTTCTGATAGTTCTTTGCTCACTTTTCTCTGATCTGATTGAGCACTTTTCTGAGAATTTACTGCTCACTTTTCTGATAGCTCGTTGCGCATTATTCTATCAATTTACTGTACACTTTTCAGATGTACTTTTGCGCACTTTTCTTTGATCTAATTTATCACATTTCTGAAGGTTTGTTAATCAATTTTCTTTCATTTTAATGAGCACTTTTCTGATAACATGTTGAACACTTTTCTTGTAGTCCGTTAGGCACCTTTCTTAAAGATGGTTGAGCACTTTTCTGATGGTAAGTTGAGCACCTTTCTTGCGGTCTGTTAAGCACATTTCTTGGAGATGATTGAGCACATTTCTGGTGATTCGTTAAGCACTTTTCTGAGGTTGTGTTGAGCACTTTTCTGAAGTACCGCCTGAAGCCTTGCAGGACAAAGGTTTCTGCTGTCATTTCCGTTTCGCTCTGGCTTCGGATCTGATCCGACTTGCCCCTGATCTGCCACGGATTCCGCCTGGGGAGGTGCTTCTTTCAGCGTTCCTGAACCAAAATCTGTTTTCCCCCACGGATTTCCCACACTTGACGGGTACAATTAGATCAGAGGAGGCGCCGGTGCGCCTCCCGGAGTCATCCCGGCAGGAGGCCTGCGTTTTTCCCATGATCCCATTTTGTTCACCGCTGAACATCAGCCGACATTCCCTTTGCCGGGAGGCGGCCGGTTTCCTGCTGCTTCTGATCCTCCTCCTTCTGCTCCCCGCTGCTCCTTCCATGGCCCTGGATGCCGCCCCGAAGGCACAATCCGCCGCCGGGAGATCTGCAGGAACGTCTTCGGGCGGGGGCGGGCAGGAGGGATCCTTCCTGGGCCTATCATTGGGGGAACTCCGGGAGCTGGCCTCCCGGGAGGGAGCAGACGGCGCCTGGTACCGCTATGTCCTGCAGTGTGCCCAGGAGGTTTCCCGGATCTGGCAGGAAGATCAGGAGCTGGATCAGCGCGCCGCCGGGATCCTGGCTGATCGTAAGGCCGCCTGGGCAGCTGATGCCCGGCACAGCGCCCGGCTGCTGCGGGATCTTTCCCGGCTGTCGCCGGAGGAGATCCGCCGGGAAGTGGCGGCCCTGGAGCGGCGGAAGGAGGAACTCCAGCGCTTCATCCAGGACACCGCCGGCCGCATGGATGCGGTGCGGATCCTGGCCTACAATCCCCCGGAGCGGCCGCGTCTTCCCCGGGAACTGCGGGATCTGCTGGCCGTCTCCGGAGAGGATGCCTCCCCGGGCCGGGACACTCCCGCCGGCACGGCCCTTATGGCCCTGGAGGAGCTGGATGACGCCCTGCGGACCAGTTACCACCACCGCCTGGCCATGAGCGGCGAGACTCTGGAGCTGGAGGCGGAGCTGCTTACCCTCTCCCGCCGGGCCCTGGCGGACACGGAGCGGGTGCTCCGGATCCTGCGCTCCGCCGCATTGGAGCGGCGCCTGGCGGAGAACCGCATTACCTCCGGGGATCTGGCCGCCGGTGTCCCCGCACCTCTGGCGAATCTGTCCCGGGACAACCGGGAACTGGCTGGAAAACTGGAGGAGATCTACCGGCACTGGGGGGAACTGGATGAGATCCGATCTGATCTGGAGCGGCATCTGGCGGATGCGAAGCGCCACCGCCGGGAGCTGCAGAGCCAGATCAGCAGCTTCTCACGGACTCTGTTCCTGGCCCGGCGCCTGTTTGACCGGCTGGAGCCTATACCCCTGTTTCCCCGGGGCCGGGACTTTAGGGAGCGCACTGAGGAACTGCGGATCCTGCAGTATGATCTCAGTGAGGAGCTGGAGAAGATCGCTGTTGCCGGAACCTGTCCCCGGGAACTATATCCCGGGTGCGACGAACTTTCCGGGGAGGATGGAGCGGCCTTCAGCCGCCTGCTGGGGGAGCGGCGTTCCCTGATCGCCCGATCTTGCAGCGAGGCCGGGGCCATGCTTTCCGATCTGCTGGAGATCCGGCGCCTGGGGGAAGAGTATGAGGCCCTCCGGCAGGACTTCAACAGCAGCCTCATGCAGGAGCGTCTGTGGACCCCCTCAGCGGAGCCCCTGGGTCCCGGGGTGTTCCGGGGGGCGGCGGAGGATCTCCGGGAACTGGCTGCCCGGATCCCATCGGGTAGAGGCGCCGGATCCTGGATCCTGCCGGCGGTGGCCCTGATCCTCCTGGTGGCCCTGCTGATCTGCCGGAAGCGCCTGCTCCGGATCGCCGGGATGCTCCGGGACCGTATCGGCGGGGCCACGGACTCCTTTTACCTGGCCTGGCAGGAGGCGGGGATCCTGCTGCTGCTGGCCCTGATCCCCACCCTGGCTGCCGGCCTGATCCTGACTGCCGTCGACATATTCCTGCTGCCTCTGGGGGGCGGGGACGGGCTTTTCATTCCCGGATCCCTGCTGATGATCTGGAGCGCTGAGACTCTGATCCTCATCCACGGTCCCCGGGGGCTGGACCGGGCTTTCTTCCGGGTGCTCCCGGATCCGGCGGACAGTTTTCTGAGGGCCCTGTCCTACCGGCTTATGGTGGCAGTGATCGTGCTGCATCTCTGGAACCAGCTGGAGCCTGCCGCGGCGGTGGAGGACCGCCTGGGGCAGCTGCTGCTCTTCATCCTGCTGCTGGCTTTGCTGATCGGCACCCTTCTCCGGCTGCTGCGTCTCCGCACCGCCGCCGACCGGCCCTGGACCTACGAAGGGGGCACTTTGGATCACCTGACCTTCAGCCCGGTGTTCCTGTCGGCCCTGGGCCTGGGGGGCACGGCCCTGCTGCTGGCCGCCTCGGAGGTGCTGACCTATTTTGGCTACTGCCACACAGCCCTGGTGCTCACGGCAAACCTGACGGTGACGGTGTTCATCGCCGACGCCGGGGTGGTGCTCTGCCGATCGGTGTTCCGGGCGGTGCGCCTGGCGGCGGCCCGGATCCGGCTTCTCCGGGCGGCCCTGGACAGTGCGGACGGGCAGGATCCCCATCAGGAGGTGGCGGAGATCAGCCGTCAGGCCCACTGGTTTATCAGCCTGATATGTGCCAGCGCCTGCATCTTCCTGATCTATTCCCTGGTGTGGGACGATCTGGTGCATCTGACCCGCCATTTCCGGCAGGTGGTGCTGTACAGCACCTCCGGGGGCAGCGTGACATTGTGGGATCTGCTGACGGTGATCTACGCCCTGGCTCTGACACTGCTGGTGTGCCTGAACTTCCCGGGGTTCCTGAAGATGCTGATCTTCCACCGGGTCCGGCTGCTGAACCAGTACAGCTATTCGGTGATCACCGTCTGCAACTATCTGTTCATCGCCGTGTGCATTGTCTACTGCTGCCGGGTGCTGGGGCTGACCTGGGATCGGCTCCAGTGGCTGGTGGCGGCATTGTCGGTGGGCCTGGGCTTCGGTCTCCAGGAGATCTTCGCCAATTTTGTCTCGGGTCTGATCCTGCTGTTTGAGCGCCCGGTGCGCATCGGGGACACGGTCACCCTGGACGGCCACAGCGGCAAGGTCACCCGGATCCAGATCCGGGCCACCACCATCACGGACTTCGACCGCATGGAGTATGTGGTGCCCAACCGGAAACTCATCACCTCGCCCCTGACCAACTGGACATTGAGCGACACGGTGACCCGGGTGGTGGTGCGGGTGTCCTGCCCGGTGGCGGAGGACACAGATCTGATCCGGGGGATCCTGCAGGAGGTGGTGCTGCAGTGTCCCCTGGTGCTCCGGGAGCCGTCCCCGACGGTGTTCCTGGCGGGCTTCAGCGGGGGGATCACCAATTTTGAGATCAAGGCCTTTGTGGCGGCGAATGAGCACCGGAATCCCTGCATTGACGCCCTGAACGCCGGGGTGCACCGGGCCTTCGCCCGGCACGGGATCCGGCTTATTGCCTCCAGCGTGGATCTGCATATGTGCGGGGAGGAAGGCGGTGCCGCAGGGGACGCCGGGACCGGGAAGGAGCCTGCCGGGGCAGGGGGATCCGGTGCGGGTGCAGGAACGGGCGCAGAACTGGGTACCTGATGGTATGGGAACAATAGCGAAGTTTTGTCAGGTTGTGAATTCGTGGATGTTTCTGGGAGAGCTAGACCTGACGGCTGCAGTGACAGTATGTAAAGGTACGTAGTTAGGGTAGGTTTCTAATGTTTGATGATTTTTTTAACGGGATCTGGAACAAGGCAGTTTCGTAGTGCTACTAAACCTTATTTTAGTAGCAGTGAGAGATAAATCACAAAAGTTTTGTAAATAGTAAGTCTTAACTGTACAAAAAAAAACAACAGTAAAATCGATTTGGGCGTGGGTATTGTTACCTGCTAATTTATGTTGTTTGTTATTGTGTTCTAAGACTGAAATATGACAATATTTTCGCATGAATTTTTCGAACGACTAAAAAAACTTGTTCAGGATGAATTAGCAAAAAAGCTTAAAGATAATCCTCAATTTTTTACTGAGGTTTTTAAAAAATCTTATAATAATATCAAGGATCCAAACTGTCTTTTGGATTATGGAATGTTAAAAGATTGCGAACTTAAGCATGAAATCTTGCAGGAAAATATTGATTTAATCGAGATGGATTGCAAGTTTTCTGTATATCTTAAATTTGAATCGGTATTTGAAGTTCAGAATATTGAAAACGGGGAGTTTTCTCACATTTCTACTGACACGCCAGTTGAGATTCCAGCAACCATAACTATGGACGCATTGGGTAATCTCAGATTGCTATTAGACGACAAAGGAATTAATGCGGATGATATGATTATTTAACTGGTGGCGAAAGATGGATGTTCTTTTGACTCTTTTAGCATTCCCTTTAACAATGTTAGGTATTGTGTGGATCGTTGCCAAATACCCGGAATGGAAAGACAATTTTACTAAAGTATATACAGAGGTGAGTGAAGAAAGAGATAGACAACGGAAACTTGACGAGGATTACAAAAGAGCGGTAATCGAAATTAACGAAAGAGAGAAGAGGAACAGATTCTAGTTCGGTATTTCTAAAATTCGTGTAATTAGTCTGCCCCATTAACTCATTCCTCTGGCGAAAATTCGAGACAAATCGGCAGAATCTTCGGAATGACTCTGTTGAAGAAATGCGGAGAGTGCAGAAGGTGCAGAATATGGCACCGGTGATCCTTGGGCGGATGAGCCGGAGGAGTGTCCGGAATGTCCGGGAGACAGTGTCCTGGACAAGGCGGCAGCTCCTCTGGCAACAGGGACGGATCCTGATCTGCTCAATAAGGCTCCAGGCGGAATTGGCGGCCGCCAGATCTTGATCCTTCAACTTCTGAAGGATAATCCCCGCATGACGGCAGAACTGGTTTCCCGGCGCCTGGGCCTGTCCCGGTGTACAGTTACACCATTCGTTCATACTGAGTTACACTAAAACATCATAATCACATTACACAGACATAATTTCAGATTTATCCAAAAATTACATCATAAACATATACTAGATCACATTAAAACCGTATAACGTGTTACACCATAATGTTATAATACTGCCATAGTCCGTTATGGTGGAGGATACGTTATGTCCAAGATCCGCAGCAAGTGGTGTTCGGCCCGCTTCCACAAACTGCTCAATGAAGGCCGGGGTCAGGGTATCCTCAAGGATTACCAGCCTTTCATCCAGATCCATGACATCCCCTCCTTGGGCATATGCAGCCGGATAAAGAGCACAACCGTTGGAAGGGTGCACCATCTGCTCTCCCGCAACGAACTGAATTTTTTCTACCTGCTGGATTATGACGATGATGTGACTGACATCCGTGAGCAGTATCCTCTTCTCGATCCGGGCAACCTTTCAGATTTGACAAGCATTGTTAAAATTGCGGAGACGATGGGGATCAAGTATCCCCGTGATCCGAGGAGCAACTATCCGTATGTGATGACCAGTGACTTTGTGGTCACCCGGAAAGACGGCACTCTGGTCTACAGCATCAAAGAGTCTGAGGCGTTCAATAACAGCAGGACAAGGGAACTGCAGGAGTTTGAGCGCAGATACTGGGAATGGCGGGGGATCTCCTGGCAGATAGTCACAGAGCTGGAAATAAACACCACCCGTGTCCGGAACATCCAGTGGATCTACAATTCCCGTGACATAGAGGGCACCTTTCCCGATAAGGAACTGCGTGCCGAAGTCATGAAGTTTGAGATGTCCCTGTACGAGAAGACCAAGGACTCCATTCTGAAGATTGCAAAGGAGACAGAGCACAACTTTCAACTGGCAGGCGGCTCAGGACTGCTTTTCTTCCAGCGTCTTCTGTTTGAAAAACGGTTGGATTTTCCCATTGATCAACCACTGGATCTGACAGCCCCGAGACTGACCGAAAGCAATGGAGACCTGGCATGTTTCAGTGTGTTTCAGTAAATCAGGTGCTGAGAGACACTGCCTCAGCAAAAGAATACCGGATCCTGCATATCTCAGACGATCACAAAAACGGGTTCTGGATTGAACTTGCCCAGGATGGCGGGATGCCGAGCGCCTGTGACATCTCTGATATTGACGCTATGCTTATGGGCGGCACAATGATCCAGATCAAGGACGAGTGGACACCGCCAGTCAGTGCCTCAGAGAAAAGCCTCAGCCAGAGAGACTTTTTATGGCAGCACCTCCATGAGTGCCTGGAATGCGAGCCGGCGATCTTTGAGAAGGAAGCCAGAAGAGAACTCCTGAAGAAAGCTTCTGAAGGATGTGGTATTGCAGTTTCCAACCTGTATCCCAAAATCAAACGCTACTGGCGCTACGGGAAGGTCAAAGACGCCTTCCTGTACGCAGATGCCAGGAAAGGAGGAAAGGGTAAGGCCCGGCTTCTGCAGAGGAACGGCGGAAGAAAGCCCGCGGGAGGCGCTGTCTGCTCCAAAGTGCTTACCGAAGAAGACTGCAAACTGTTTGGCACATACATCCAGAGGGAATATCTCAGCAGGGAGAAGAACCTTTCTCTGCGTGACGTCTACAACAAGCTTATCAGGGAAAAATACTCAGACGTCATCAGAGACAGCCAGGGAGCCGAAAAGGTGGTCTCCTGGGGGATGAACCGGGCTCCCACATTCCGGCAGTTCCATTACTGGTATACTAAGTTCAAGAATGGCAACCAGGAAACTGTAGCCAAAAAGGGACAGTCAGCCCTGGATCTTAAGGAAAGGGCTATAACCGGCAAAGCGGATTTTGGAATGACAGGACCAGGATATCAATATCAGATAGACGCAACCATTGCGGACATTTACCTGGTTTCCCAGTTTAACCGCAAAAACATCATCGGAAGACCGGTGGTGTACTTTGTGGTGGATGTGTTCAGCAGAATGATCACAGGAATGTACATCGGCCTGGAGGGTCCGTCCTGGATGGGCATGGCCATGGCTCTGTACAATGCCTTCACCGACAAGGTGAACTACTGCCACAGTTTTGGCATTGAAATCACCGAAAACATGTGGCCAAGTCACCATCTTCCCCAGTCAATCCTGGGAGATCGCGGCGAACTTGAGGGGATTAACGGCGGCCGGATCGCAGACAGGCTGAACATCAGGATAGACAATACCCCTCCTTACCGTGGCGATCTGAAACCGGTTGTGGAAAGATATTTCAGAACCATGAATGACACCACTGTGCACCGTCTGCCGGCTCATGTCCGGCCTGACATGGCTCAGCGTGGGGGTCACGA
>FLNX01002848.1_pt1 | contig 24912 bp, 13 predicted proteins | sample 1140341 | NCBI WGS metagenome assembly FLNX01 (sample SAMEA3878208, study PRJEB12797) | bioreactor metagenome | biome: Moose rumen | place: Sweden | collected 2011-10 | reverse complement strand
GTCCAGTTCATCTTTTCCGGCAGTCGCAAACACATGATGGCCGAAATGTTCACGTATGAGGAAAGCCCATTCTATGAAAGCGCAACGCTTTATTCTTTGGACAAGATTGACCGCAGTGTTTATGCCGGTTTTATTTCAGAGCAGTTCCGCAGACACCAGAAAAGTATCAGGGAGGAGGCTGTGGATTATATCCTTGACTGGACGCGCCGCCATACATTCTACACCCAAACATTATGCAACCGGGTATTTGCCGCCACGCGGAAGGAAGCGGCGGTGGTTGATGTTTTGGTTGCTGCCGATGCTATATTGAAAGAGAATGAAGCCGCTTTTCTTGAGAGGCGCTCTCTGCTGACCGCCAAACAGTGGAAGTTCCTGACTGCCGTGGCAAAAGAGGGGGAAGTGAGTGAACCTACCGGAGCGGCATTTTTGCAGAAATATGGTCTGGGTGCGCCTTCAACTGCCGCCCGGCTTTTGGCCGCATTGACGGAAAAAGAACTGTTGCTGGAAACCAAAACCCTGAACGGCAGTTCGTACTGTGTGTATAATGTGTTCTTGTCAAGGTGGCTGGAAAGGTTATAAATGAGTAATATGATCAATAACTAGTTTGACAAGTTAGTGCGGATGATTCAGCGAAATTACGTGCCCTCGCTGGAGTCCATCTGCTAATTGCAATAATCTGTAGTTCCACCATGCCTCAAGAAAAGACTCCCTGGCTGGATATAAGGCCCAACTTCATTGACGAGAACATAGACAAGTTCATCGCCTTCCTCCGAGACCCCGGAGAGGAAGACGTTGAGCCAAGCATGCAAATCTTCCGAAGCAGAATTCAATCTCTCCTGCAGAAGGTAAGCAGCACCCCTGTGGGACGGTTGGACACAATCGGCACTCATCATCGGGAGCTTTTCATCAGATTGCTGGGAGCATATCTTCTGACGGAAGACACGAAGTTTTCCCAGCGGGAATGTTTCGTAGCCCTGCTTCTCCTTCTTGCCACCCTTCAACCGGATTCACAATACAGCCTAAAGTTACTGACCCTTGCGCTGGGAGTCTATCGGCGGGACGGCATGACCTTCTCCAGCCATTTCAGTTGGGATGATATCGCCAGCTTCGACATTGAAGCCCTCAGCAAGAAAATAAGCAAGAGAGGCCTTTCCGGGAAAAATGCCAGCTTCCGTCAGCGTGTCGGAGAGAGTGAAATCGTAGTGGAAAGCGACCTGCTCGCAATCTATTCTTCCGCCCAAGGGGGGCATAATACCAGCGTTGCTGAGAATAAGGTCAAAGTATATGAGGAGAAAGAGAACAAGAAGACCTACCTGAGCCAGAAAGAGAATTTGACATCGGCTGATATCCAGCTGATGGCCAAAGCCTTGTTCCTGTATCAGAAAAATGTGCGCGACCCCAGGAAACGTCAGGAATATCTGGAAACCGGAAGGCTGCTTTCTGTCCTTGCGGGTGATAACGCGTCAGCTCCCATTTTTGCCTTTTATTCCGGGTACATCGACAGGCTACTGCTCTTTGCGAGTGAGAAATATGACGAAATAACGCCTCTGGATTGTCCGGCCCTTGGGCAGGCTTACTCCGACTGCATTCAGAAAAGCGCCATCACCGCCCTGCTTTGCGCATACGGACATCCGGAGAATCCCATTCTGAATCAGATAGAGATAAGCAGCAAGGATGCCAGGCTGGTAAAAATTTCTTGTTTGATACAGGCGTGTAACAGTATTCGTGAGGCGCTTCCGCCATCCATGGTTACCCTTATCCGTAAACGGATACTGGAAGAGCTCAAGATGGATGCTACCGAGGGTGACGAACTGGATAAGGAGCTGGGAACCTTCGTAGGCATGGAAGGGCCTGGCGTGGAATTCAAGACTTCGTTCATCTGGTGCGCGGGGTCTTCCCGGCCCGATGAAAATGCGCAGAAGCACGAGATCTATCGCGAGATATGCGGCTTTCTCAACAGCGAGCTGGGAGGTGTCCTGTATCTGGGCGTAAACGACCGTGGATACGTGAAGGGCCTTGATGCCGACCTCCGTCATCTTGGCAAGCTCAGCGGGAAGGAGTTTGACATGGATGACTATATCCGTCATATCCAGGATGACATGAAGACCCGCTTCGACCAGCTGGTGTACAGTACGATTCAGCTCCGCAGCGAGTATGGAGGCAGGGTCCTGTCCATTACCGTTCCGCCTTACTATAGCGGAGTCGTGGAAATCGGCCAGCCCCCGAAGGCATATATCCGCTGGAGCAACGAGACCGTCGAGATGACAGACAGGCTCAAAAGCGAAGTTCGCCGCCGACGCCTGGCCGATTTGAGCTATCTGGACAATGAAATCAAGGCAAAACTCAGCAGCGCCATGGAGCGCAAGAAGATGGTTGTGCTGAAAGATTACCGCCCGTCTGACAGCGAGGAGCTGCAGGACAGGACGGTTGAGCCCTTCTTCCTCAGTCCTGACGACTCTTACGTCACTGCTTTTGAGCCTGTCTCCGGCAGGAACAGGAACTTCTTTCTTTCCCGAATTGGGGGCGTGGAAATCCAGGCTGCCACTTGGAAATTCGAGGACAGCCACATGGTCCGCAAGCTGGACATCTTCCATGCCGGCGGCGATGAAGAGATGGATTTTACCCTGGAGATGGATTCGCTGGCGCACAACATCCTGATTGAAGAATACGAAGGCGCTGCCCAGCACGAAATGGAGTATAATGCGGAAACCGGGATGTGGACCTTGAACACCAGGATTTTGGATGTATCGGGGGCCGGGCGCTTCTATATGAGCCTTCCCGGACATTGCCGGATTGTGAATGGAGAAGCAGTCAAGGCCTGGGTGAGAGAGATGAAAGAACAATTATAGAGGAGCAAAGTACATAATCATTTTGACTTGATCTGTCTCAGTGGCACAATTCACCCGCTACCGGCACAATAACATGACAAATATAATATAGGTGAACTACGCAAGAATAATTCGCTTATTTTTATAATTATTTAAATAAAATTTGGTTGTTTGAGATTAATGAGTTATATTTGCAGCGCATGAGTTATTGTCTCGGCATCAAATAGTATTTCTACTGTTTTGCAGATAACGAAAGAATAGTTCGCTATTTGCAAGATAGTTGTATATTTTTTTTGCAAAGTTAAATATATGTTTTATCTTTGCAGTCCTTTCGCGTCAACCGCCGGGCGAAAGAGCTGAAAAGGCGGCCGGGCGACCGGGGGTGGAGACCCTGTCAAAATAGACGAAGCCTCTGCGAAAAGGAACGCGCCCGATGAGGGACGGAGCAGGACGGGTCATCCGCTGCGGGAACGGGAAGTAGTAAACACCTGCCAGCGCGGGTGCCTGGGGACTTCTCGAAGTTGTTCCTGTACTTATTGACTATATCGAACTCCTGCACAGGAAGTTCGAGTCATACTAATGAAATTTTCATTATATATGCCACCAGTTCTTTGACAACACGGTAAATCAAGGTCTCAAGCACCGTATGGTGCAAGAGCTGTCTCTGCGTGAATAATTTATGTTTCTCTCTACTCTTTTCTAAGGAATTGTTTTTATCTATCCAAACCATAACTCAAAGAGAATTGCCTCACACATTTTTCTAGGGATCCAATTCCAACGACATGGATTGGCCTTGGATAAGGGTTTTTAATGTTTAACTTAAAAAATTTGCCGATGGTAAATAAAAGTGCTCTCAGCAAGGGCCGCGCAGAAAAATCTTTCTTCGAGAAGAAGTGGGATGAAATTTACACGATCTGTCTCCGAAAAGCCAACCGCTGGCACAATCACCCTCGCTATCATGAGCCTCAAGACCTGGCGCAAATTGCTGCCATCAAGGTCTGGAAAGCGATTGACCAGTACGATGCCGATCGGCCGCTGTCCGCCTTCGTCAACACGATTGCTTTTAACGCCTTTGTTGACGCCTGCCGGAGCAGTGAAGACGTGTACGAGGTTTCATTGGATGAAACCCGCCCCGTGTCGGCCCTTCAGGGGCGAGGTGTCTGCACTGTCGTTGACAGGAACGAAGACAGCGATACGGACCCCCGCCCCGCTTATTCCGTTGAAAGCGAGAGCGGCTCTATCGCCTCCGGCCTGGAACCTCTTCTATCCCGCCTGCCCGACAGGCAGCGTCAGGTTATCGAAATGTCTTTCGGTCTTGGCGACTGCTGGTGGGAGCAAACGGACGAGAGTATAGCCCAGGAGCTGGGTATCACCCGGCAGACGGTTGTCTCAGACAGGAAGAAGGCCATCCTGGACATGCAGACCCGTGTTGGAAGAATCGGAGTTTGGGCGGCATAATGCCTCCCGCCCGTCTGGCAGGTGCGATTTCCATCGCGCCTGCTTTTTTTTTATGTAGCGTTTTACATTTTCCATTTTCTGTTCGTATTAACATTTAGACAGCGCCTTGATTTTGATCTCGCTGGCGTCCTGATTCTCGGTCTGGGTATCGGCATTGTTCCGCAAGGCCCACGGCAGGTGACCGCTGTCTTTTTATTGTTTTACCCCCTTTTGGACTGGCGCTCAAGAATCTTTCTGGCCCTCTCCACGACGCCTTTGCGGATGCTGTCGTCCGAGATGTATGCCGTATGGGCGTACATCATCAGGTGATTCTCCAATTCAGGATTCCGGCGGATGTTTGCCGATGCGGTGCCGGAACAGTCGTCGTCGCGGAAACTGAATCCGTCGTAGAACGGATTTGATTTGAGCAGGTTGTAGAACAGCCTGTTCTCGTTGTCCCCGGCCTTTTCTCCGGAGCTGTAATCGAATTGCAGCTCAAGGTCCACCGGCTCCCTCCAGTCGTTGTGCAGCCCCACGATGTGTGAGAAATACTTTTGCTTGTAAGCCTTCAATTCCGGAACGTTGAGACGCTGGTAATCGTAACTCCTTCCGCTGCATTCCTCGATTTCCGACATCCTGTCCACGGCATAGTAGCGTATGACGTCGCGGGTCGAATCCGTCTTTACGCCCGGCCTTGGATTGTCTTTGCCCCTGTACAACGCGAACAGGTACCAGCGGTTGTTGTATTGATGAAGGAAATACGGATGCACGCATTTGGACTCCGTTTCCTTGGAGAAGTCCTTGGCGTACCGAAACTTTATCATCCGCTCTTTGGAGATGGCGTACATGATTTTGGGGAGCCCTTCAATGTTGGCGAGTTTCAGGTTGTCGTCGTAGTCTACGATTTCGAGCATTTTGTCATTGTTGAAACATTCCTGCATGTGATTCACCTGCAGGCGCAGCCAGTTGAGCCGTCCGGAAAGGACGTCCTGCGACCCGGAAAGCTTGTAAGGATCCCTCGTCCTGTTGAAGATGCAGAAAGAAAAGTCGTCGTATTTTATTCGCCTTTGCCCCCGTCCGCTGCTGATGGGGGCCCCAAGGATTTCCTTCATGTCGGAGATATCCTTCTGGAGCTGGCGGAGAGTGATGCAGGGGAGCCCCTTTTCTTTGAGGGCGGAGTTGATACTCTCGAGCATTTCGCCGGAGCTCATGCCCTCGGCGTTCAGATAAAGCATTCCGTCGATCAGGTAAAAACGATGCAGTTGTGAATATTTCATAATATAAACCAATAACTTGACAAAAATAATAAATATCTGTGTATATACCGGACGCATCTGTCTGAGTAAAATTCCCGTAAATGATAAAAGATTTTGAAAAATTCGCCCTGTCCGAGCGCAGGGTGTCGCCCACAATGCTCGACCGTTATGCCATCGGTACCATGGCATCTGTCAATCCCGTAATCATCGAAGAAAAGCAGTTGAAAGCCACTGCGATGGATGTATTCTCGCGCCTGATGATGGACCGCATCATCTTCCTCGGTCAGGCGATCGACGACGAAGTGGCCAACATCGTGACGGCGCAGCTGCTTTATCTGGCGTCGGTCGACCCGAAATCGGAGATATCCATCTACCTGAACACGTGCGGAGGCATGGTTTACTCGGGTCTCGGAATCTACGACACCATGCAGCTCATCGGCCCTCCGGTATCGACCATCTGCACCGGCATGGCGGCCTCCATGGGGGCGGTCCTGCTGTGCTCCGGCGAAAAGGGTATGCGAGCGGCCTTGCCGCACTCGCGCATCATGATTCACCAGCCGCTCGGCGGATTCAGCGGACAGACCACCGATATTCTGATAGAGGCGCGCGAGATAGAAAAAATCCGCAAAGAGCTCTGCACCATCCTCTCGACCCATACCGGGCAGTCTTACGAAAAGGTGTTCGCCGATGGGGACCGCAATTATTGGATGACCGCCGAAGAAGCCCTGGAGTATGGAATGATTGATTCCATACTTTCCAGGGAAGGAAACGGCATATTTAATAATAATAAAAAAAGTTTATGAGAAAGGAAGTACCCTTCTTCAGAAACGGTATTCGGGAAAACCGTAATTTCCTGCACTGCAACAACCTGCTCCTCGTGATCCGCGACTGCTCTGCGGACGCGCATGCAAGCGCAGTGGCAGCCGACGTGCTGTCGAGGCCCCTGGAAGCAGACGGCACTCTGAGCCTCAGTCTTATAGAGGACCTTGGAGACGAAATATCGTTTTCTTTCCCGAATGGTGAAGGAAAAATGAGCCACTGCCGTTTCAAGGCGACGGCCTGGTGGAAGAAATATGTCGAATCACTAAAAAAAGGAGGTATCGAATGACATTGCGGGAAGCAATCAAAGAAGCCGTGGATCCCGACAGGCAGCAGCTCTTCATGAAGCTGCTGTCCTCGCGGTTGGAAGATGACATCGACGAGGCGACAGTCGAAGACGAATACTACTACTCTGACATCGACGACTACTACGATGATGACTGCGACGAGTGCAATAAATTAGCCGAGCGCTTAATACAATTCTGCAGTTCGGACGTTATCAAAAAATGGCACATTACGGAACTGTCCGATATCGAAGAAGAGTTTTGCGAAGCATTGATAGACAGGTTCGAGTCGCAGTCCATCGAGCCCATTGCCTGGAAGGGCGACGAACACGTAAAACCCATGGAGACCCTGGTTTCCATGGGTATAGCCGAGGTCGTGGTCAAGGAAGGGGATAGTCATGCCCAAGTCGGCTTCTCGCTCACGCCTGAGTTCGTGAGGGATCTGTACGAAGGGCGGGAGGACCTTGTCAGCCTGGGGCCGGCCGGCCGCTATGCCGAAATCCTTTTCCCGAAGGACCTGAAACGGAAAGAACTCTACTTTTCCGGTGAGACCCGGGAGCAGATAGAGACTCTGGAGAAGGTCCTGAGCGGAGACAACCTGGCGAAGGTGATGGCCCGTCAGGGAGAGAAAAACCGGCCGAACGGGCTTCTCTACCTGTTCAGCGGGGAGCCGGGCACCGGCAAGACCGAAGAGGTGAAGCAGCTCTCCATCATTTCCGGGAGACCCCTGGTGGTGGCGGACGCTTCGAAGCTCAACGGTACCTGGAACGGCGAGAGCGAGAAGTCTTATAAGGGGCTTTTCAGGGCCCTCCGGTATCTCTGCGCCCTCTCCAGGAAAGCGCCCATACTCCTCTTCAACGAGGCGGACGGGATTATCTGCAAAAGGGATGGAGATGCGCATTCGTCCTGTGGAAGACTCAACAACACCATTCAGAGCATCATGCTCCAGGAGCTGGAGGTCTTCAACGGGGTGTTCATCGCAACGACCAATCTTGCGAACGCCATCGACCCGGCTTTCATGAACCGCTTCGCGGACAAAATCGTCTTCTCCCTGCCGGGAGCCGACACCCGCACGTCCATCTGGAAGTCGCAGCTTCCGCAGCTTGACCCCGAGTTCGCCGGGGAACTGGGCAGGAAGTACGTTTTTTCCGGACGTTCCATCCAGAATATCGCATCGAAGTGCGACACGGACGAGATTCTGAAAGGAGAGTTCCCTTCCCGGGAGCGTATCATCCAGTACTGCGACACTGAGGCGCGTTCCCAGACACACTACCAGAATACTTCCGGCGGCGGAGAGAATCCCCGCTGCCGCATCGGCTTCATGAATGCCATAGGCTGATTCTCTCAATGCCGGGCGAAACTGATTCAATCTCTTTCGCCCGGTATCCTTATTACTTCAGATTTGTCCCACAAAAAAAGACCGTCCCGGCAACGCCTCCCTCAAACTGAAAATTCGTATATTTGAAAGCCCGAACTTGAAGAGAAATTTAAAAATTATGAAAAAATTCCTCGTTGCAGCCGCTCTTGCTGCGGCTCTGGTGTCCTGTACGGACCTTTCTTACGACCTCATGCGCATCGACCAGAGGATGACGGTACTTCCCGGCATCCGCGTCGACCTCGACGAAACCGTGACCGTCGAGGCCGATTCGGCGTGGACCTTATTCACGGACGGCATGACGGTGGTGAAGGATACCGTCACCCTCTCCCGGATCGGGCTGGACCTTTCCCGATGGAAGCTCGAATACTTGCACGTGAACAGCGTCGAGGTCGGGTACCGCTTCTCGAACCCCTTCCCGGTCTCGCTGATGGCGGAAAGCCCCGACGAGTCGCTCTACTCCCTGGAAATGAGCCCCTTGGAAGCTGGCACGGCAGCATCTCCCCGCAACATGGAGGGCGTGATAAGGCTTTCTTCGAAAAAAGACCTGCTCCGCATCGGAGACCTGCCGGTAGTGCTCACACTTGAGAAAAATCCCGGACCGGAGAATGAATTCGAGGGTGAGTTCAGCTTCACTCTCATGTGGATATCCTTCCCCTCCGGGGTCGGAGTTAGTTTCCTTTAACGGTGGATGAAAAGATGAAAAGGACCGTTCTCATCGCAATTGCGGTGCTGCTTGCATGCATCGCTCCGCTGAGGGCCCAGGAGCCCGAAAGCACATATCTGCTCGACAACTACACCTACGCCCACAGGAGTTCTCCCGCACTCTCCGACACAACCGTGTCGGGAGTGGCGGCGCTCGCCCTGGGGTATCTGGGAATCGGCGTCAGCTCCGACATAGGCGTAAAAACCATTCTGTTCCCAAGGGACGGCAACCTCGTGACCGGCCTGAACGACAAGGTGTCCGCCGACGAGTTCCTCTCCGGGCTCAAAGACATGAGTCACGTCATGGCGGACGTCGACTGGAACCTGCTGTCGATGCATTCCCGCACCGACCGCACAGGCCGCTATGTGACCTTCGAAATCAACATGAAGAGCCACAACGACGCCTGCATTCCCAAGGAGATCTTTGAAATCTTCAAGACAGGCACGGGGCCTGCCGACCGCTACGACTTTCCAAGCTTCGGGGTGACATCTTCGAGCTGGCTGGAGATTGCCGGCGGCACGGAGTTCCGTCCGGGCGACTTCACCATCGCCTTCCGCGCCAAGTTCCTCCTCGGGGCGACTGACGTAAGGCTTTCGGCGGGCAACGCCTACATGTCGGTGGAGGGGGGCTCTCCCTCGGCGGGCATTGATGCGACGCTTCTCTCGTCCATGAATACTTTCTCCATCCAAACCACCGCGAGCGGAGGCCTCGATTTCGGATCCATCTCCTATGCGGGCGTCACGCCTGCCGGGTACGGAGCCGGGCTCGACCTGGGAGTGGCATGGAAACCGTCCCGCGAATGGACGGCCACAGTGTCGCTGCTCGACCTGGGAGGTATATGGTGGACGGGCGACCTGTCGGCGAAATCCCGCTTCCGCACCGACGAAACGGGGAATGACAACATCAACAGTCTCCTGTTTCCGATACCCGACGAGGTTCCGCACGGAACATATTTCAAGGGGATTCCCTTCACGGTCAACACCGGATTCCGGTATAAGCCCTCCGGCCTTGTCACCCTGGGCTCGAGGGCCGTCTGGCGGCACGGCGAGGGCTTCAATCTGTGGCACATAAGCGCAGGCGCCGGGCTCAACCCCTGGAGGGAGCTGGGGCTCGCGGCTAACGCGTCCGTCGGAAACGACGGTTTACGGGCAGGCGGTTCCCTGTGCTTCAGGCTTGCCTTCTTCCAGCTCTTCGTGTCGGCGGAAGCCACTCTCACGAAGTTCACCTACAGCCACATCCCCATAAATCCTCCCGGGGTAATCGTGGCTGCCGGCATGTCATTCACTTTCAGAAGAAAATAGCCCCCCCTACACCTTCACCACCGCGCGGCCGGCGCGGCCGTCGATGCAGATGGTGAGGGGGCGGTCGGTGCGGACGTGCCGCAGGAAGGGCGTTTCGGCGACGGCCGGGAGGGCGTCGAGCTGCGGGAGGTCGAGGCGGTCGCCCTCGCGCGAGAATGGGTCGACGTTCACGTAGCCGGCGTTGAAGGAGGTCAGGTTCTGGAAAAAATGCGTGCCCTGGCTGGGATCCACCTGGAACCCGGGCAGGGAACACTCCACGAGGGCCCTGGCTTCGGAGATGTCGCTCCACGCCACCGGAATCCCCAGCGTGGGGATGCTCGAGCCCCATCTGCCGTAGCCGATGAGCACATAGTTCCGGCCCCCGGCGCGCATCGCGGCGTTGATTTCGCGGAGTTCGGCGGCAATCTCGCGCGTGCGCAGCTTGTCGAAGGCGTCGCGCTTGACGTAGATGACGTCGCAAACGTCCCGTATCCATCCCGTGCCGAGCGCGCTTCCGGAATTCACGAGCGCGCCTTCGGTGTCGATGTGCTTCCAGTCTACCTCGGCGTCGCTGCTGTCGGAGGAGATGGGCCTCACCTGCAGCACGTGGAAAACGCCCGATTCGAGGTCGGCCGCGAACTCCAGCTCCACGTCGCACTTCATTTCCCCGGAAGTGATGTCGAGAAGCTCCCGCAGGATTTCGGCGAGAGGGAAGGTGCCGTAGCGGAGGACATGGGCGAAAGTCACGAACTTGGGGCCGTCGGGGAACGGGGAGTCCACCATGCGCTGCCCGTTCAGGTCGAAGGTGGAGACCACCTTGGAGAACGAACGGAACCTGGTGCATTCCGTGACGGGAATCCGTTCCAGGTTCACCGCGTCGTCGAGCGAGGTCTTGAATTTCTCGGGCTGGAGGTTGAGGGCGTACATCACCTGCTGGGTGTCGCTCATGACATGTTCGGGAGTCGAGGTCTGGAGTATGTTCCGCGGGTGCGAGGGGCTGAATCGCAGCACCTGCTCGCCGTCCACCACCGCCTTGCCCAGGCCGTAGGCGAGCTTGACGATTCCTTCTTCGGCCTTCTCGTAGCCCAGGGGATAGAAATTGAGCGAACGGGCCACGCCCGAGAGGGTGGGGAAGAAGAAGCCGCCGTCTTCGGAGCCGCTCACTTCCTGCACGATGATGGCCATCTTCTCCTCGGAAATCACGTTCGCGGTGGCGGTGATGTAGCCCCTTGAGGCGGCGTAATACACGGAGGCGTAGACGCTCTTGATGGCCTTCGCGAGCAGACGCAGCTCCTGGTCCTCGTTCTCTACCGCCGGAATCATGTAGGTTGAATACACCCCCGCAAACGGCTGATAATAAGAGTCTTCCAGCTTGGAGGAGGAGCGTATGGCGAGCGGCTTGCGGACTTCCCGGACAAACACGCGCAGATCGTCCAGAAGCTCTTCCGGGAGCCTGGACGACACGAATTCCGAGAGGATTTCGTCGTCGGAGACGTCGGCGTTGATGACGTACTGCAGGCCGTTTTCGAGAATGAAACGGTCGAAATAATCCGTGGCTATCACCAGGGTGCGGGGGACCAGCATCCGGACCCCTTCCCAGCGGTCGTAAAGGCTGTGCTTGTAGAGGATGTGGTTGAGGAAGGCCAGGCCGCGGGCCTTTCCGCCGAGCGAACCGCTGCCGGTCCTGGAGAACCAGACGGCGTCGTTGTAGGTGGCCGGGTCGAAGGCCGCCACCACGCCCACGCCCTGCCCTATGCGGTAGTCGTGGATGAGCCCGACCGCCTGGGTGCGGAACACTTCCATGTCGGTGAAGCGCGAGTTCTTGAGGGCGTTGCCCACGGAGAAGATGCCCCTTGCCAGCAGCCAGCGCGAGACGTAATTCTTGTCCTTGAGGCTCTCCAGGTCTTTTTCGGTGAGGGTGGAGATGATTTTTTCGGCACCGTTAAGGTCGTGGGCGCGGGCGATCTCGCGGCCGCGGTGGTCGGTCACCACGAAGTCGCCGAAGCCGAACTCCTTGCCTATGTATTCGCTCAGCTCGTGGGTGAGCGTCTTCGATCGCTTCATGAGGAAACCGGCTTTCAGCGACACGGCCACGGCCTTCATGCTTTCCTGCGAAGACTGCATGAGGATGGGCATCTTGGGCATCTCCTCCCGGATGAGGTGGCAGAGGTCGACGCCGGCGTCGAGCTTTTCGAGCGAGGGGCTGTCGTTGCGGTGGAGCACGAAGCCGATGTCGGAAATCACCCCAAGCAGGTTGCTCCCGTAGCGCCGGTAGAGGCCGACCGCGTCGTCGTAGCAGGTGGCCAGGAGGATTTTCGGCCGCGCCCGCTTGCGAAAGAACTGCTGCTCCTCGTTCAGGGCGTCCGCCAGCGCGGCCACGTTCTGCTGCAGCACGAGCTTGTAGAGCAGGGGAAGGTAGGTGGAGTAGTATCTTACCGAGTCTTCCACGAGCAGGATGCACTGCACCCCGCCTTCGAGGATGTCGTGGTCGGCGTTCATCCTGTCTTCGAGGAGCTTGACTATGGCTATCAGGAGGTCGGACTGGCCGTTCCAGTTGAAGGTGTAGTCGATGCAGCTGCGGTCCTTGCCTTCCATCTGCCGGGAAATCTCCTTGGAGAAGGAGGTGAGCAGCACTATGGGGGTGGAGGCGTCGTAGGCCTTCATCTTCCGGGAGAACTCGAAGACGTCGGGCTCCCCGGTGTTGTACATGCTGATTACCAGGTCGAAACGCTCGCCGGCGGCGGCCCTTGCCAGCGCTTCCCCGGTCGACTCCACGCGCTCGAAGACGGGCGGGTTCGACAGGTCCAGCTCGGCGTACTCGCGGGAGATGCGGGCGTCGAGCTTCCCCTCCTCTTCAAGGGAGAAGTTGTCGTAGTTGTTGCAGACCAGGAGGATCCTGCGTATCCGGCCGGTCATCAGAGAGATGCTGTCCGAGCTTGTCATGTCATTCCCATTCTATGGTTGCGGGCGGTTTTGAGGAGATGTCGTAGACCACGCGGTTCACTCCGCGCACCTTGCGTATTATTTCGTTCGAGACGTCCGCGAGGAAGTCCCAGGGGAAGCGGAACCAGTCGGCGGTCATGGCGTCGGTGGAGACCACGGCGCGCAGGGCCACGGGATGCTCGTAGGTGCGCTCGTCGCCCATCACGCCCACGCTCCTGACCGGCAGGAGTATGACTCCGGCCTGCCAGATGGCGTCGTAGAGGTTCGCGGCCTGAATCCTCGGGTCGGAGGCCGAGGGGAAGCCGCTGCATTTCCGGGCCTTGAGGCTGCGGATGAAGATGTCGTCGGCCTCGCGGAGGATGCGCAGCCGCTCCGGGGTGACTTCGCCCACTATGCGTATGGCCAGCGACGGGCCCGGGAAGGGATGCCTGCCGATCAGTTCCTCCCCGATGCCGAGGGCCCTGCCCACGCGGCGCACTTCGTCTTTGAAGAGCATGCGCAGCGGCTCCACGATCTGCAGGTTCATCCTTTCGGGAAGGCCGCCCACGTTGTGGTGCGACTTGATTTTCGAGGCTATCCCGGGAATTCCCGCCGATTCGATGACGTCGGGATAGATGGTGCCCTGGGCGAGGAAACGGGCGTCTCCGATGCTCCGGGCGCACTTCTCGAAGGTCTCGACGAAGAGCCTGCCTATGATTTTCCGCTTTGCCTCGGGCTCCTCGACGCCCTTGAGCGCGGAGAGGAACTCCTCCGAGGCGTCCACCCCCATGACGTTGAGGTTCATGCTCCGGTACGATTCCAGCACGCTCTCGTACTCGCCCTTGCGCAGCAGGCCGTTGCCCACGAAGATGCAGGTGAGCCGGTCGCCGACCGCCCTGTTGAGCAGCACCGCCGCCACGGTGGAATCCACGCCTCCGCTGAGGCCGAGGATCACCTTGCCGTCGCCTATGGTTTCCCTGAGCGAGGCCACTGCGGTTTCGATGAAGGAGGCAGGGGTCCAGTCGCCGCGGCAGCCGCAGATTCCCTTGGCGAAATTCTCGAGGATGAGGCCGCCTTCCACGGTGTGATACACCTCGGGGTGGAACTGCACCGCGAAGGTCAGGCCGTCGGAAAGCTGGAAGGCCGCGTTCTCCACGTCTTCGGTGGACGCGATGACCTCGGCCCCTTCGGGCAGGGTGGAGATGGTGTCGCCGTGGGACATCCACACCTGGGTGGTGCGGCTGACGCCCCCAAAGAGGGGAGAGTCCTTCACCGTGAGCATCGCCCTGCCGTATTCGCGGCTGAGCGAGGCTTCCACCGTGCCGCCGCCGCTGCTGGCGAGGTACTGCGCGCCGTAGCATATTCCGAGCAGCGGGAGGCGCCCCTTGATGCCCTCCAGCGAGGGTTTGGGGGCGTTGTCGTCCCGCACCGAGCAGGGGCTTCCGGAGAGGATCACGCCGTTGCAGCCTTCCGTGGAGGGAATCTTGTCGTAGGGGACGATTTCGCAGTAGACTCCTATTTCGCGGAGCCTGCGGCCTATGAGCTGCGTCACCTGGGAGCCGAAGTCGATGATGAGTATCTTGTCCATAATATAGAGGAGTACAGCTTATCGTTCGGGACCGTCCGTTATCCGGAAGGCCTCGCGGAGTGCGGGAACGGCGTCGAGCTTCTCCCATCCGAAGAACTGGAGCCCGTTCTCGACATACGGCTCCCTGCCGAAATGGCCGTAGGCCGCGGTGGGGGCGTAGATGGGGTTCTTGAGGCCGAAGCGGCGGATGATCGCCGCCGGGGTGAGGTCGAAGAGGGTGCCGAGCTTCGCCGCAATCTGCGCGTCCGCCACGCGGGAGGTGCCGCAGGTGTCGACGAAGATGCTCACGGGTTTTGCCACTCCGATTGCGTAGGCGAGCTGCACGAGGCATTCGTCGGCCACTCCGGCGGCCACCAGGTTCTTGGCCAGCCAGCGGGCGGCATAGGCGGCGCTGCGGTCGACCTTGCTCGGGTCCTTGCCGCTGAAGGCTCCGCCGCCGTGGGCTCCGCGCCCTCCGTAGGTGTCCACAATTATTTTGCGGCCGGTGAGGCCGGTGTCGGCCGCGGGACCGCCCTCCACGAATTTCCCGGTGGGATTCACGTAGAGGATGAGCCTGTCGTCGAAGAGGTGGCGCACTTCGGCGGGAAGGGAGGCGATGAGCCTCGGAAGCACTATGCCGCGCACGTCGGCCTCGATGCGCTCGTGCATTTCGGCGTCGGAGGCGGCGAAGGGGTCGTGCTGGGTGCTGAGCACTACGGTGTGGACGCGAACGGGCTTGTGGGTGTCGGCGTCGTATTCGATGGTGAACTGCGCTTTGGCGTCCGGGCGCAGATACGGCATTTCCGGGGCGCCGGTGCTGCCCTCTCCGCCGGCAGCAGTTGTTTTGGGGAGAGGCTGCCTTGCGGAGAGGGCATCACCGCCAGCAGGTGTTTTGGAGAGAGGCAGCTTTGTGGAGCCTCCCTCGCCGGCGTGCCGGATGTCCGCGAGGACCTTCAGGAGCGAATGCGACAGGAAGAGCGGCAGCGGCATGTATTCGGGGGTGTCCTTGCAGGCGTAGCCGAACATCATGCCCTGGTCGCCGGCGCCCTGCTCCCCGCCGCTCTCCTTTATTACACCGCGCGCGATGTCGCCGCTCTGTTCGTGAATCGTGGAAATGACTCCGCAGGAGGCGGCGTCGAAGCCGTATTCGGCCTTGGTGTAGCCTATCCTCCGGATGGTGGCCCTCACGGTGGAGGGGATGTCGACGTAGGCGTGCCGCGAGGCGACCTCGCCGCCCACTACTACTAGTCCGGCGGTGCAGAAAGTCTCGACCGCCACGCGGGACTCCGGGTCCTGCCTGAGGAATTCGTCGAGGATGGAATCGGAAATCTGGTCCGCGACCTTGTCGGGATGGCCCTCCGAGACGCTCTCGGAAGTGAAGAGATAGTTGTTCATTTTAGCATTTTTTTGGTGCGGGGTTGCAAGCGGTCAAATCTGTCCCCGCGGTTTGTAAATTGTTTACAAAGGTATAAAAAATTGTGCTATCTTTGCCATGCGAAAAAACTTATTCAAATCAATCGAGTATGAAAACATTTCTCAAAAGTTTATTGCTGAGTCTCTCAGCGATGCTTTTAGTCGTTCCTGCCTTCGCGCAGATCACGACTTCTGCCATGGGCGGCCGTATTACCGACCGTAGCGGCGACCCGATTCCGGGCGCGACCGTAGTGGCAGTCCACGAACCTTCCGGCTCCCTGTACTACGGCCTCACCAACAATGAAGGCCGCTACACGATTACCGGTATGCGTTCCGGCGGCCCCTATGTAGTGGAAATCTCCTGCATGGGTTACCGTAAGCTCAACTACACCGACGTCACGCTCCAGCTCGCCGAGGTCTACGCCCTCAACGCGAGCCTGTCCGACGACAACGAGCAGCTTACCGAAGCCGTCGTGATTTCCACCGCCTCTTCGAAGTTCAACACCGAGAAGACCGGCGCCGCCACCAACATCAACAACAGGCAGATCGAGGCCATCCCGACCATCAGCCGCAGCATCACCGACGTCACCCGCCTCTCTCCCTACGGCGGCAACGGCATGAGCTTCGCCGGCAGCGACGGCCGTACGGCCAACTTCACCGTCGACGGCGCCAACTTCAACAACAACTTCGGCCTGAGCAGCAACCTCCCCGGCGGCGGCAACCCCATTTCGCTCGACGCCATCGAAGAACTTCAGGTCGTGATCAGCCCCTATGACGTGCGCCAGACCAACTTCATCGGCGGCGGCGTGAACGCCATCACCAAGAGCGGCACCAACACCTTCAAGGGTACGGCCTACGTCTACCACCAGAACGAGAACCTCCGCGGCGACTCTGTCGACGGCGACCAGATTTCCGGCGCCCGCGCCACTGACCGCAAGACCACCTACGGTCTCACCCTCGGCGGCCCCATCATCAAGAACAAGCTGTTCTTCTTCGTGAACGCCGAATATTCCAAGATTCCCACCGTGGTCAACCGCTGGCGCGGCTCCACCAACGGCGTGGCCGATGCCAACAACTACATCTCCCGCACCACTGTCGCCGACCTCCAGGCCGTTTCCGACTACGTCAAGACCAAGTATGGCTACGACACCGGTTCCTACACCGACTTCCCAGCCAACGAGAGCAACGGCAAGATCCTTGCCCGCCTCGACTGGAACATCAACGAGAACCACAAGCTCGCACTGCGTTACAACTACACCCTCAACAAATACTGGAACAGCCCCAACGCCACCTCGATGGACGGCGGCACCCGCATGAGCGGAGCCCGCATGTCTCAGTATTCCATGGGCTACGCCAACAACATGTACTCCATGCAGAACCTGGTGAGCACCTGGTCCCTCGACCTCAACAGCCGTCTGGCCGACAATCTCTCCAACCAGTTCCTCGCCACCTTCTCCAAGCTCGACGACATCCGCGGCTCCAACTCCGACGAGTTCCCCCAGATCGACATCACCAAGGACGACAACAACTACATCTCCCTCGGTTATGAGCTCTTCACCTGGAACAACGCCGTGCACAACACCGTCGCCAACGTGAAGGACGACCTCACCTGGTATGCCGGCGCCCACAAGGTCACCGGAGGCGTCTCCCTCGAATACCAGATGGCCGACAACCAGTACATGCGCAACGGTACGGGCTACTACCGCTACAACATTACCGACGACATGTACGGCGCAGACGGCACCCTCAACGCCGCGGCCCTCTTCGCCAGCACTCCCGAGATCGTCTGCCTCACCTACGGCTACGACAAGACCGGCGACGGCACCCCCGAGTTCGCCCCCGCGGCCCGCGTGCAGTTCTACAAGGCAGGCCTCTACGCGCAGGACGAATGGAGCGTGAATGAAAACTTCAAGCTCACCGCCGGCCTCCGTATCGACGGCCTCTTCTTCAACAACGCCGACCTGCTCACCAACAACGCCATCTACGACCTGGCCTACTATCCCAAGTCGCACAACTATCAGGAGCAGCACATCGACACCGGCAAGTGGCCCAACTCCAGCATCACCCTCTCTCCCCGCGTGGGCTTCAGCTGGGATGTCTTCGGCAACAAGACCCTCAAGATCCGCGGCGGTTCCGGCCTCTTCAGCGGCCGTCTGCCCCTGGTGTTCTTCACCAACATGCCCACCAACGGCGGTCTGGTGCAGTATCAGGCCCAGATCAACGCCAAGAATGCCGCCAACAACGGCTTCAGCATGCACACCTTCGACGGCGGCCTCGTGACCGACGCAAACGGCCAGGCCACCATCAAGGGCCTCTACGACAAGCTCATCTCCCTCGGCTATCCCGGAACCGTTTCGTCTGAAGACGGCGCCATCCCCAGTGCAATCTGCGGCGTGGATCCCAACTTCAAGATGCCCCAGGTGTGGAAGAGCTCCCTGGCATTCGACTATTCCTTCCCCACCTCCTTCCCGTTCAGCGTCACCGCCGAAGGCATCTTCAACAAGACCATCAACGCCGTGTGCATTTCCGACTGGAGCATGCAGGACGTGGGCGGCTTCGCCCGTCTCAACGGCGCCGACAACCGTCCCCTCTATCCCGCCCAGTACCGCACCGCCATCACTTCCGACGGAGTTGACAAGCACACCAAGGCTTTCGTGCTGGAGAACACCGACAAGGGCTACGGCTGGTCTGCAAGCGTGAGCATGAACATGCAGCCCATTCCCGAGCTGAGCCTCTCCGCTTCCTACACCCACACGGTGAGCAAGGAAATCACCGGCATGCCCGGCTCCGCGGCCGAGTCCGCCTTCACCTATGTGCCCACCCACGAGGGTCCCAACTACATCCCCCTGCACAATTCGCAGTACGTGACTCCCGACCGTGCGGTCGCATCGGCCACCTTCCACGACAAGGGCGGCAACCACTACAGCTTCATCTACGAGGCCTGGAGGGGCGGTTACAACTACTCCTACATGACCACCAACGACATGAACGGCGACGGCTACGCCTACGATGCGGTTTACATCCCCACCGACGAGCAGGTAGCCAAAAACGAGTTCCGATTCGTCTCCCAGGACGACGCCGACCGCTACATGGCCTTCGTCCACAACGACCCGTACCTTTCCAAGCACCAGGGCGAGTATGCCGAGGCCTACAGCGTCTATTCTCCGTGGGTCCACAGGCTCGACTTCAGCTACAAGCACGATTTCAAGCTGAAGATCGGAAACACCACCAACGTCCTCCAGCTCTGCGCCGACATCAAGAACATCCTCAACCTCTTCAACTCCAGCTGGGGCGTGAGCAAGTACCTCAATCCCGCCATCGGCTCCGAGGCCAAGATCCTCAAGTATGAAGGCGTGGATGCAGACGGTTACGGCCTCTTCTCCACTCCTGCTGCAATCAACGCCAGTACCCAGACCTTCGTGCCCTATCACGCCCTTGGCCAGTGCTGGTATGCATCCGTGGGTATCAAGTACATGTTCAACTAATAAGCGGTACCGATTATGAAACTCAGATATATATTTGCAACGCTGGTCGCGGCCCTCTCCGTCTTCACCGGATGTGTAAGCGAGTCCGACCACTTCCTCGACGAGGTACAGGTATCCTCCTCCTACCTTGCATTCACCGCTGCGGGCAACTCCGTTGAAGTCGCGGTTACTGCGACTGCCGACTGGAGCGTCAAGGATCTCCCCGACTGGATCAGCGCCAGCCCCATGTCGGGCGGCCAGGGCGCCAACAAGGTCATATTCACCGCAAGCGCTGCCGATGAGACCCGCGAGGGCCAGTTCTCCATCGTCTGCTCGGGCAAGTCGCAGACAATGAAGGCCATCCAGGTCACCGCGGCCGTCGAAGTTCCCGTCACGCCCATCGCCAAGGCGATTGAGGCCGGAGCGGGCAACTTCCGCGTGCGCGGCACCGTCACCAAGGTGACCAGCGACCAGTACGGCAACTTCTACATGTCGGACGACACCGGAGAAATCTACATCTACGGCACCAAGGACGCCCAGGGCTATCCCAAGGACGGCAGCGGCGGATGGGCCCGTTTCGGCATCGATCCCGGCGACATCGTCACCGTGCAGGGGCCCATCTCCCTCTACGGCAGCACCTGGGAACTCGTTGACGTAGAAGTCATCGACGTCGAGAAGTCCCTCATCGACGTGGCCGACTTCGACTTCACCATGCTCCCCGCGACCGACACCACGTTCGACATGACGGTGAACGCCAAGGTGAGCCCGCTGCTGGTCACTTCCGACGCTTCCTGGCTCCAGGTGGTCGACGTAAAGAGCGGCAACGTGTTCGTGCTCCATGCCGACGCCAACGACTACACCGCCGTCCGCACCGCCAACCTTACCATCAAGGCTCCCGGCGCACTCAAGAGCGTGTCGGTCTCGCAGGAAGGCATTCCCGCCACCGGCCAGACCGTGTCCGAAATCATCGGCGACGTCGACGACTCCCTTGTGGAGACGCTCGAGAGCACCGTCATCGCCAGGACCGGCGCCGGCTTCGTGCTCTACGACGGAGCCAAGGCCCTGTACGTCTACAGCAAGGACAAGGCTTCCGAAGTGAGCGTGGGCGACAATGTCAAGGTCTTCGGCAAGAAGACCACCTACAACGGCGTGCCCGAAATCACCGACGTGACCGATCTGGTAATCTACTCCCACGACAACACCTTCGAGGTTCCCTCCTCCAAGGACATCACCTCCGAGGCGGGCAGCTACAGCGCCTCCGAAGCCGAGTACGTCAAGCTCACCGGCACCCTCGCCGTCAGCGGCAACTATTACAACATCGCCCTCGACGGCCTCGACGACAAGATGGGATCCATCGTGTCGCCTGTCGACGAGCTCGACGCCAAGTCCTTCGACGGCAAGAAGATAACCGTGACCGGCTGGTTCAACGGCCTGTCCGGCGGCGGCAAGTACATCAATGTCATCGCCACCAAGATCGTCGAATTCTCCGACAACCCGAAGGGCTCCGCCGGCAATCCCTACACCGCCTCCGAGATAGCCGCCGAGATTCTCGCCGGCAACGTTCCCGAAGAGAACGTCTACATCAAGGGCATCGTCTCCGCGGTCCTCTATGACGCTTCCGCAAATTATCCCACCGCCACCTTCTGGATTTCCGACGACGGCACCGCCTACGGCGTGGCCGACGACAAGAAGTCCAGCTCCGAACCCTCCAAGGACTTCGAATGTTACGGAGTGTACTGGTTCGGCGGCGAGCCCTGGGCCGAAGGCAACGGACAGGTGACCGTCGGCGACGAGGTCGTCGTCTGCGGCAAGACCACAGCCTACAAGGGCCAGCCCGAAACCTCCAACAAGAGCGCCTGGCTCCACAGCGTCAACTATGTGACCACCGCGGGCAACGGTCTCGGCAGCACCGCGTATCCCTTCAACATCGCCGGCATCGAGGAGGTCATCGACTTCCAGCAGGCCGCCATCGACGCCGCCAAGGAAGCGGAGGCCGAGACGCCCGTCTTCAATGATGTCTGCGTGAAGGGCAAGGTCTCCGCCATCCTCTACACGTTCAGCGCTTCCTACGGCACCGGCACCTTCTGGATTTCCGACGACGGCACCGCCTACGGCGTGGCCGACGACAAGAAGTCCACCACCGCAGTCGACAAGGACTTCGAGTGCTACAGCGTCTACTGGCTCGGCGGACAGCCCTGGGCCGAAGGCAACGCCCAGCCCGAGGTGGGCGACGACGTGATCGTCCGCGGGCAGTTCACCATCTATAAGGGAACCTACGAGACCTCCGGCAAGAAGGCATACGTATACTCCCATAACGGCGCCATCGAGTAACCGGTGCCGTATCTGCAGCAAAGGCGCAGCTCCTCCGGGGCTGCGCCTTTTTTCGTGTAAAAAAATCTTTTGAATTTCGTTTGCTTTTGTTAAATTTGTAAGCTACAAGAATTGTACACAAACACAAACACCTACTCATATGAAATTCAACAGGATTTTCACGCTTTTAGCGCTCGCAGCGCTCAGTATCGCAGGATGTAAGACTCCCGACGAAGAAATCGGCCCCGCAAAGCTCGACGGGGTTCCCGCATCCCTCAGCTTTACCGCCGGAGGCGGCATGGAGACCGTCTCCTTCACCGCCACCCGCGACTGGACGGCAGTCGTGTCCGACGACGCCAAGGCATGGATCAGCGTCTCGCCCGCAAGCGGCAGCGCCTCCACCACCACCCAGACGGCCAGCGTCACCACCCTCTCCAACCCGGGGTACGACCGCACCGGCACCGTCACCATCAACCTCGTGAGCAGCGGCCTAACCCTGCAGAGCGTGGTCATCAACGTCACCCAGACCGGCGACAAGGGCAACAACAGCCACGCCGGCACCAAGGATGATCCCTACACCGCGTCCGAGGCCCTCAAGATCATCACCTCCGGCACCTACACCGCCGACGAGGTGTACGTCACGGGCAAGATCTCCCAGATCAGCGAAATAAGCACCCAGTACGGCAACGCCACCTACTTCATCTCCGACGACGGCACCTCCGCCGACGCCCTCGAAGTGTACCGCGGCTACGGCCTCGGCGGCGACAAGTTCAAGTCCGAGAGCGACATCAAAGTCGGCGACGACGTCATCGTGTGCGGCGTGCTCATCATGTACTCGAACACTCCCGAGGTCACCCAGGGCAGCTACATCTACTCGCTCAACGGCACCGTCAAGGAGAAGGGCGAAAGCGGCGGCCAGGACGGCAAGCAGGACGACACCAAGGGCACCCTCGAAAGCCCCTATTCCGTGCAGATGGCCCTCTACCAGGCCGGCACCCTCGACGCCGACGGCAAGATCGCGAACGTCTACGTGAAAGGCAAGATCAGCAAGATCGACGAAATCGACACCGGCTCCTACGGCAACGCCACCTACTACATCTCCGACGACGGCACCACCGACTCCCAGCTCGAAATCTACCGCGGCTACTACCTTGGCGGCGCCAAGTTCACCTCGTCCGACCAGATCAAGGTCGGTGACGAAGTCATAGTGCTGGGCGACCTCATCAACTTCCACGGCAACACCAAGGAGATAACCCAGGGCAGCAGCATCTACTCCCTCAACGGCCAGACCGCCGAACCTTCCGGAGGCGACGACGACCAGGCGGGCGCCAAGGACGACACCAAGGGTACCGTCGACAGCCCCTATTCCGTGCAGATGGCCCTCTACCAGGCCGGCACCATCGACGCCAGCGGCAAGTTCGAGGGCGTGTACGTGAAGGGCAAGATCTCCAAGATCAACGAGGTCAGCACCCAGTACGGCAACGCCACCTACTTCATCTCCGACGACGGAGCCGAGGCCAAGTCGCTCGAAATCTACCGCGGCTACTACCTGGGCGGCGACAAGTTCACCGCCGAAGACCAGATCAAGGTCGGCGACGAAGTCGTGATATTCGGCGATCTCGTGAATTTCCACGGCAACACCAAGGAAATGACCCAGGGCAACTACATCTACACCCTCAACGGACAGGGTACGGATCCCGGCACCGGGCCCGAACCCGGCAACGCCAAGGGCAGCGGCACCCTCGAAGATCCCTACAACCCGGCGGCGGCCGCCGCTGCGGTGGAAGGCTTCACCTGGACCTCCAACACCGAGTACCAGAGCACCGATCCCGTCTACGTGAAGGGCAAGATCAGCAAGATCGCCGACAAGGGCACCTTCACCGAGGGCGGCAACTACGGCAACGCCTCCTTCTACATTGCCGACGCCGAGGACGGCACCGGTGAGTTCTACGTCTTCCGCACCTACTACCTGGGCAACCGCAAGTTCGAGGAGGGCGACACCGACATCAAAGTGGGCGACGAGGTCGTAGTCTACGGCAAGCTCATGAACTATCGCGGCAACACTCCCGAAACGGTTGCCGGCGAATCCTATCTCTACACCCTCAACGGACAGGGTGACACCGGCCTCAAGTTCTCGGTGACTCCCTCCGTGCTCAACGTGGCCGCAAGCGCCACGAGCGCCGTCATCGAGGTCAAGGGCAACGTCGAATGGAACGCCGCCTGCGACAACGACGCCTTCACTCTCGACAAGACTTCCGGCACCGGCGACGGCACCGTCACCGTGAGCTTCGACGCCAACACCACCGACGCCGAAAGGGTTGCCAATATCACCATTGCAACTGCGGCCGAAGTGGCTACCAAGTCCTTCACCGTGAAGCTCACCCAGGCCAAGCCCTCCGACGGCTCCGGCGTCACCGTGGTCTTCGTGGCCGGCACCGACAAGACGAACAGCTCCGAGGCGGGCCATGAGGTCCTCACCAAGGACGGCATCACCCTCGACGTTTCCAACGGCGCCCTCTTCCGCACCGACAACTACAGGGTTTACAAGGGTCAGACCATCACCGTGTCCTCCTCCGTGGGCGACATCACCAAGATTGAATTCACCTGCACCGCCAGCGGCACCGCCCAGTACGGTCCCGGCAACTTCCACACCGAAACCGGCACTTACACCTTCGAAGACACCCAGGGCGTCTGGACCGGCACCGCGGCTTCCGTTGTGCTCTCCGCAGTCGAGAACCAGGTCCGCGCCACCAAGATAGTCGTCACCGTGGGTGAAGGCGGAAGCGGCGAGAATCCCGGCGACGAGCCCGGCGGCGGTGACAATCCCGGAACCGATGTGGACGCCAAGGAAATCAGCGTCGCGGATTTTCTCAAAGCCGATGAGTCTTCGACCCAGCCATATCAGCTCACCGGCACTGTAGCGCCCCACAAGGGGTCGATCAACACGACTTATGGCAACTTCGACCTCACGGACGACAGCGGCAGCGTGTATGTGTACGGCCTCACGGCCACCAACCTCGGCTACGGGGCGACCAACGACAAGTCCTTCTCGTCCCTGGGCATAAATGAAGGCGACAATATCACCATCATCGGCTACCGCGGCTCCTACAATGGCGATCCCGAAGTGATGTACGCCTACTTTGTCAAGAAGAATTCCGGCGAGACGCCCGACGACCCCGGCACCCCCGACGACCCGGACACCCCCGGTGAACCCGGCGACCCGGCCGTGGCCGACGTGGTCGACCTTGCCG
>FLNX01000816.1_pt1 | contig 24951 bp, 26 predicted proteins | sample 1140341 | NCBI WGS metagenome assembly FLNX01 (sample SAMEA3878208, study PRJEB12797) | bioreactor metagenome | biome: Moose rumen | place: Sweden | collected 2011-10 | reverse complement strand
TACGGCTTGAATGTACGCTTCAGGCGCTTCCATTACAGCAACCCCATATTCGAAATAAGCAACTTTATTGTTAATGGCACGAATTATGGAGCTCTTTTGCCACAACAGGAATTAGACCTGCAGAACCCCATGAAGATTACGTCACTCGTAGTTGACGGCTTCTGGGTATTCAACAAACGCAAATTCTCCTATTCCGCCGCCTATAACCAATCAACGCGCCAGCTGCGCTCGGCAGGTTCAATCATAGCAGGTCTGATGTTCTATTTTCAGAAATACGATCTGAAGCTCGACTTCTCCTCCAGCGCTTTCTCTGACAGAAATGAGAATTTCGGCTTCCTGACGGCCAACAACATCGGCGGCTTCGAGATGTATCAGGGCAGCATCGGTCTGGGTTATACCTACAACTGGGTTCCCGGACGCAACTGGGTGATAAACCTCACGGCGATGCCCGTGCTGAGCGTCGTAAACAAATTACATGCACACCAGATAGACCTGGATTTCAGGGATGACGGCGATGTCACCGAAGACGACTTCACGTTGGTCGAGAAAGAAGCCAAGACAAATAATGGTGGCGTAAAGCTGAACCTTGACCTCCAGATGTATAATCCGCAAAACGAAATGTTCGCTTATTTTTAAACGAAGTGACATTTTATATAAAACGAAATGTCCCCTCAGTCGCCAGGAAAAGAACTTATTTAATTTTTAACAAAAAGCCCCGAAACTTTAACAGTTCCGAGGCTTTTTTCTTTTTATATTTTTGTACCTTTGTAGCAGAAATTAGGGCTTATGTGCGTTTGTCAAAAGTAGCGTACTGCTCTACCTGCGGCACTCTGCGTTGAAAGCCATTAGAAATGTTGTTCAAACAGCGTTCTAACGTTCTTAACATAGCAGGTAATATGTGCTGCTCGTAGAAGTCTCTTGGGCGCAGATTATAGTCTATCTTGACTATTTCCTGCTCACAGATATCGCCTGTGTCATAGCCATTATCTGCCCAAAACCATGTAGCAGCCGTTATAGGCTCATGTCTTTTGTATGCCCATTTGATAGAAGAGGCTCCGCGTCCGTATGGCAGTGGTGAGGGATGGAATATGAGTGTACCGAAAAGTGGCTCTTCAAGTTCTTCCTCTGATACCTTTTCTGTCAGTAATGGTGCAATAGCCAGCTGGTAATTGTGATTATTCTCATTACAAAGCTTATGGCCATGCTCCATCACTAACGAGCGTGCCGCCTGATATGCAGCCGTATCTTTATTTCCTAATATTTTGACTATCATTTTCTCCTATGTATTTAAATGCCTGTACCGCGCGAAAATGACCGCCGTAACCAATCGCGGCAATGTCCTTTTTTCCTGCTCGCTCAGCAGAACGACGCATAGATGCCGCACTGCGCCCCTTATTATCGCCATACAGATGTGCGCCCGTCTGGACCCATTTCTTAGAGTGCCTGAGTGCCCCGCATAACTGAGGGTGTGATGTGTGGAAGAACACTGGCAATTTATAGCCACAACGTCCCTTGCCCTGTAGGTGGTACTCACAGACCGCATCAAGAAACCGTGTGCCGACACCTATGCCCTGCCACTCCGGCATAACTACCAAACGCGTAGCCCTGTAGGCTTTGGCCGTAAATAGCGGACACACGCACAGGTGACACACCGGTTCACCGTTGATAAAGCCCACAAAGCACTCAGCAGCTACAGGCATGGCCAGATCTAAATAGTAATGCTGCTTAAACAATCTTGGGAACACAGTTCCCCTGACCTTATAAATTTGAAGTTCGAGTTTCGGACGTTGCCGAAGACAATCACGCTCGTAAAAGCGTGCCTCCGCAGTATCATAAACCCAATCGGGCTGAAGCCATTCAATAATGTCGTAGTGGCATGACAGCAGCACAATCTGCCCCTTTCCACGTCGCCACGTCTTAGCGAATGCGGCGGCTCCAACTTTGGCAATCTGGCGGTCGATAACAGACGTGAATTCGTCTACGACGGCATGCTCTGGACGCTCACAGGCCAGACGTGCCAGCCCTGCCCTAAACTTCTCGCCATTACTGAGAACACTGAACGGGCGTAGCCACGCGGGTACGTCGCCAAGACCTACGGCTGATAACATACCCGTGACAATATTAAAGTCTCCCTCAGGATCGATACAGTCAACAATGGGCTTATTACTATCCCATCCTGAATACAGATCATAAATAGGCTCGCCCTCGAAGATACGGCTTCCTATGCTTGTTTTCCCACTTCCTGACGGGCCGACTACAAGGCCGATTTGCCATTCTTTGTCCTCGATGGGCAGTTCTACTGTCTTGTGCCAGTCACAGCCATCTTCTGCATTGAAAAGGCTCTTGACACGTGCAGCGCGATAACTATTGAAATCGCTGCAATGATGATTAATTTCAATCCTCATACATTTACAATTTTAAGTGTTAAGCCTTCACTCTGAAGGCGGTTAAAGACGGCCTTCTGTTCATTTTCATCGGTGCAGATGACTATTACGCCGTACTGCGGTTTGTATGTGTACTTTCCCATAGCTTGATATTTTTGAAATACGCTGCAAAGGTAGCCTAAGAAGATGAAAGTAACGAGGGAAAGAGCGTAATCACACTGCACCAGCCGTGCAGTTGGTTTCAAATTTTTTGATGATACTGTATATTTTGCGTTCACTTACGCCGTAGCGTTCAGACAATACCATTACAATATATGTTATTTTTTCTCCCTGGTTATGCATCCGCACATAATCAGCATAAAGTTCTATATACTTGCTGTCGCCAACCTTGAAACCAACCGAAATAAGCCTGTCTATGAGTTCTTTATTAAAATTTAATATTTCAAATAGTGTCATTTCAAAAAAAATTATTACCTTTGTGCCGCCAATCATTTATTATAACAAAATATCCCGTATAGAGTAGTGAGGGACATATTACCCCCAGCTTCGCTCTATACGGGTGTCGTTAATAAATGATTGGCGTCTATATTAACAGGCTGGGGGATTTTTATACCCCCTCTCTATATAGGTATGGTTCCTTCTTATATTCTCTTGAAACCATTTCTTCATAGAAAATGCAAAAGTTCTCATTCGAAATGTGTTTAAGAATCATACATGCAAAACCACCTATTTTCCAACTGTGGCAAACGAGGAAACTCATTATAGAATATAAATTTCCTTCTAGTGGTCTTAGGAAGTGCTATACTTTCACTCGGGTCATCTGTTCCATTCTTGACTATATCGTGTGTGTTGCCTGAGATTATTTGTTGTACATTGGATTTATTCTCTATAACAATTACGCAACGATCAATCGGGTAATCAGGTAAGAGAATTGTCTGTGTATTATCAGCCGTAATATCAATTTTGGTGGCATAATTAGGAATTGGCCCCATCTCCTCAGTCCATTCCAGTGTTAAATCTGAAGGTTCTTTTTCCTCTTTATGCTGTTCCGCGTATGATTCATAGATCATATCGACCTTCTTTGCAAGGCTTTGAAAAACGGATGAAGAGAGAGACTCTGATATTTCTATGTCAGCAATTTCCGGTATGTTGACATGTCTTGATATTCTTGTTATTCTTGATGAGAACATTCCTTCTGTATCATGGAAGAATTGGTTTGAGAAGAGTTTTACCTTCCTTCCTATATGCAGGTGAGGGAGGTTTTGGTCTTTCCACAATACATGGTTGGTTGTTCCCTTATATGTAGATGTATCTTTTCTTGCTTCATTTATGAGCCATTTCGCCTTTTCGCGCAACCTCCCCTCTGCAATCTTTACGATAATATCTGGAATTCCTATATTCTTGAATATGTAGAGGTCTCCTCTTTTCGGCTTAATTGTAGCGTTAGGAATTATATTTCCTTCTCCCGCGTCATAAGTTTGTATTTCAAAATCAATGACGCCATGTTCCTGAACATCTACTGAAGTTACTGGAACATCGAATCCGTCGTCGTCCGGCCCCAAACCTTTCAGGTCTCCCGTAAGAAATGATATCTTTAACGTTGTCGCTCCAGGTTCAATATAGTCCGCAACGTTGAATGGTACATGGGCATCTCTTACAATTGTTTCCACTTTTGGCGGATTAAGGACTTGAGCTTGACTCACATAATCAACCTCGCCTATATATATAGGGTATATATCCTCGAACAATGTCTCCTCAGCATGTTCTATTATACCATAATCATTGATATCACTGCTTTCAATATATGTTGGTCTTTCCCCGTCAGTTTCGGGCAGTTGAAGTCTTTCATATCCATAGTTTTCCGTATCAATGTTTTTGGTTGAACCTATGGGGTATAATCTTGTAAAGAATTTCTGGTTATTATTATTAACCTTTTCGAGGGATACCAGTTCCTCTCCATATCTAAGAGTAATCTCATCACCATAAGAGCATTTAGCCAAATTAACTTTTCCACCACTATCAATCCACCATTCTGTGTTAGTTTTCTCCGTCAAAGCAGCAAGAGCCTCATTAGCATACATGCAATTATATTCTATGCTAACCAATTCAGTAGGTTCGACATTCCCTATGCGTAGCCAGTTATATCCGATACCTCTGTTAATGTTATCAATTATAAGCTGCAGATGATCTGCTGGCGTTCCTGTCAACGGGAATACTACATTACCGTTATCACTGACGAGATAACGTTTTATGAGGCTTGTTGGTCCGTATAGTTTGATATCGTATCTCCATTTTGTTTCCGATAGCTGTTCTGGCAGGTATCTTTCCATTGCCCTATAGTCTTTCCCGTCAAAGAAGACGCAGTCGTTTATGTCGATAGGCACGCATCTGAAGTGTATAAACGACAGGCTCAGTACGTCATCCTCCTGTACCCCTATAGTTTGCCTGCTGCTGTCATCCGGCTGTATTTCCAGTTTGACAGATTCATCTGCATTAAGTATATACATAAAAAATAGGATTAATGTTTATATAGTGGGTTTTGGTTCCCTGAATGTCACCTTGAACAGAGCTGCCTGCTGTCCTTCCAGCCATATATACGATAGTGTTGACATGTCTGTGGAATTGAGATAGAAGCATCTTATAGTCAGCGGTCCGAGTGTCTGGAAATTCATCGTGAGCCATCCAGCCTGTCCGCTTTTCAGGAACTGTATGAATAACATGTATTTCTCTATCCACAGGGCCCTTGTCGCAGCCGTAATTGCAAAAGTGAGCGTAAAATCCCTCTGCAGGTTCTGAACATTGAGCACTTCCGGATATTCCGTTCCCCTGTTTTCGTGTATGTCAACCCCCGTCTGTTCCTTAACCTTGCTTGCTTTCAGTATTTCATTGAGGTTATTTCTACCTCCCCTTCTCTCTTCGGCGAGGAAGGCCCCATACGTTGTATATATGTCTATATCGTTGATAGTGAAGTCCATATTTCTATTTCATTGTAAGTCCATCCCTTTTTATAGTCTGTATGTCATTCTTTATTTCCCTCAGGCTTAGTGCAGTTGCAGCAGTATTTTCCTCTATCTTCGCGAGTGTGCTCGCTGCAGCGGACATCTGTGTAGCCACGTCCGTCATTTTCCCGTCTATTGATTTCCATACTATCAGTCCGTTGGTAAAAAGTCCCTCCAGTTTGGTTCCCTGGTCATAGCTCATTGATGAGAAACTGCTTCCAGATGTCTTGGAGGACTTGGAACTGTCAGAACTGTCTTCATCGCTGGTGCTCTTTATGATGCCTTCCCGTTTCAGAGTCTCAATATCGTTCTGGGCCTGCTTTACGTAATTGTCATATTCCGTCTTCAGACCTTCAAGCCTGTTTCTGTATTCGTAGTCGCTTATCATGCCCTTCGACTTCTGTTCGTTCAGCATTCCAAGGCTGTTATACCACTGTTCCAACTGTTTCTGGAACTTCGCACCCACAAGGTTGTTGATGGCCATTTTGTTCACCATCTGCTGCCAGTTGTCAGCGATATCCTCGAACACTGTCTCGCTACCATCAGCAAGGTCGTAGAGTGAGTCCAGAAAGCCCGAGAATACATCCTCCTTTGTAGTCGTCGTTAGGCTCTCATAGAGTTGTTCCTGAAGACTCTTTAACTCGCCTGCAAGCTTGGCATATTCGTCCAACTCGTTCAGGACGCTTTCGCCATACGGACCCTTGCCGGTATTCCTGATCATCTCCCTCACCTCCGTTATCGACACGAGGGCTTTCGCCTCCTCTGGAGTCAGCAGGTGAATGTCGCCGGCCCATCCTGCCAGGTCCGACCTTTGGCTTCTGATGCTTTGCAGCTGCTGTTGGCTGAATCCTCCCCAATAGTAGTTCCATGAGTGGTGAGCACTATGGTAGCCCATCTGCTCCGTCACCTTCCTTAGCGCATTGTCGTTTATCAGCTGCTGCGCCTCCTTCGATTTGTTGTAGGCATCGACAGCGAGCGCACCCTTCGAATTCGCAAGCTCTTCCCTCAGACTGTCAAGGGCTATTATCAGGTCTTCGTTCTTCTGGGTCAGTTCAGCCATCGTAGCAGCATACTCGGCCTCATTGCCGCCACTCCAGTTTATCCCGAAGATTTCGCCAAAGCCGCCTATGCCGTCTATTATGCCGCTGATGGCCCCGAACACGTCACCGCTCGCAAGGCTCTGTACAGCTCCCATAAAGCCGTTTACGCCGTCAGCAAAACCGTGTACGGCCTCACCGAACTCCGTCTGTCCCAGACCTATCTTGTCCGTCAGCTCCGCCATGCTGTTGGCATTCGTCTGTATCAGCTTCCCTATTCCTAACGCACCGCCACCGGCCATGCTTACGGCATTGGAGAAGATGTCACCCAACCCGCCTGTTACGCCCTTGCCTTTGAAGCCCTCCAAGATATTCTTCTTTATATCCTCCGACTTCTTCGCATTGGCAGCAGCCTCTTCTGCCCGGGTGGTTCTCTGCGTGGCCTCGGTCAGGGTGTCAAGGGCTTTCGACACCTCACTGAACTTAGGCGATACCTTGTCTATGCCAAGACGTTTTAAGATGTCTTCCTTGCTGCCTTTCAGGTCATCTGTCTGTATGTCCCTGCCAAGTATATTGCTCAGCGTGCCTTGAACTCCTATTGTCGTAGCAGTCTGCTCTGCACGGGCTTTTGCAACATTCCCGACGGCAATGGCCGTCTCCTTCTCTAACTCCGCCACCTCCCGCGTGATGCGCTCACGCTCCTTCAGCGCAGGGATAAGGGATGACCAGATGTTGCCTCTCTCCGATATCTTGTCTTCTATCTCCAGGATCTTTTCCGACAACACCTTGGCATCCTCCGGAAGAATGCTGCCGCTGCCCAGTAACGTATGCAGTTTATCCTTCAGGGCGTTAAGGCTCTCCGTACTTATCCTGTCAAGATTCGAGAATGTCGTTTCCCAGTCTATCGACTCCTTCAGGGCTTGGAATTTCTGTGCATTCTCCTCCTGTTTCTGCTGTTGCTGTTGCGCACGGGCACGTGCATCCGCATGAGTTTCCTTTTGTGTACGCTTTTCCTTAGCTAAGAGTCGTGCGTTATTTAGTTCGTCACGCTGCTCATATGTCAGTCCGTCATGATCAGTCTGCGCCCCAGTCTTTTTGTTCAGCCTTGTCCATTCATCGGCAAGGGCCTCTAACTCGCTCAGACGCTCGTTATATTCTTTCTCAGCTTCATGGTATGCTTTCTCCCGCTCGTCTTTAATAAGGCTGATGGAATCCGTCATATTCTCCTCCTGCAGCTTTTTTATTGTATCAGACAGCAGCTTCGCTATTTCATCGCTTGTCTGTTGCTCCTCTGTCGTGGTTTTACCAATGGACTGCCGTTTCGTCTCTATCTTTGTTTTCGGGGCATAATGCCCGCCAATGTTCGCACCCTTGCCTATGGCAGCCGCCTGTTTCTGAAAGTCAGACGCTTCTTTCAAGGCGTTGTCCCTTTCTGTCGTCAGTTCCCTGGTTCTTTTGTCGTATGCCTCTTTGTTATGTTTCTGTATTTGTTCAAACCCATCGAGAGGTCCGATAGTACCTATTAGTCCGACCGAACTCCAGAACCCCATGTCGGTCTCAGCTTTCCCTGGTTTAGTTGCCTTATGCTTGTTTAGCTTTTCGTCCGCTTCGATAGCCTTGTTTACCAGTGCCTGTGCCTTGGCCTGTAGGAAAAGTATCTGGACATACTGCTCCGCTTTATTGGTTAACACATCATACCATTCGGAAACTTTGTCATAATAACCGAAGGCCTCACCGTATTTTCTGTTCAGTTCTTCGCATTTCTGCTTTTCCTCTTCTTTTGTGCCAGTAAAGTTCCGCAGGCTCTCACGTGTACTGTCTATTTCAAAGCGGGTCTTCAGCATTTCTGCGCGTCCTTGTGCTTCTGTCTCTACCATTTCCAGAGACTTACGCCCTGCCTCCTCCTGAGCGCTATTGAGTTTATCCCATAATACAATCAGGCCCGTGATAGCTGCTGACAGGCCAAGTGTCAGCGTACCCATAAGTACCGATGCGGCAGTGTTGGATATGCCCAGAGCAACGGCAAGACGGGAATTAGCGGCTGTAAGTAATTCCTTGGCTCTCGTTAATGTGACCAGCCTGAAAGCACTATCCTTGTTTAGGGCATTGAACATCTGTTGCAGGCCCATAGTGATGGCCATCACACTCTGAAGACGTGCCTGTACCTTTTGTAGGTTCTCATTTTGAGTGGCAAAAAGTGACATGACACCTGTAGCAGTGGTGAAGGCACCTGACAGTCCGTTCACACCAGATATTAGTCCCTGAAGGTTGGCATCATCATTAGACAGTATGCTGGTCTGCTTCTTAACATCTGCCAATGTGTCTGACAACACGGCTGCCTTTTCTGACATTTGGCGGTACTCTTCCGTGTTCTGTTTTCCCTCCATACGCATGCGCGTCAGGGCATTCTGCATGTCTCTTAGCTGCATGGAAAGGCGGCGGTTGCTTTCTTTGTTCCGCTCTTGCTCGCTGGTAAGCCCGGCAAGGGCGGCTTTGTCTTCGTCCAGAGCTTTCTTTGCCGCGTTAAGTTCAGCAAGGGCCTCCTGCTTGCTCCTGCCTGGCAAAGCGTCATCGTAAGTTTTCTGTAGGGCCTTAACATCTGCTTCTGTCTGCTTCACAATGGCTTTCTGTTCAGCAATCCTTGATGTCAGATTCTTGCTTTGTGCAGCAGCCTGTTCTTCAGACTGGACAATACCCTTGTACTCCTGCTCAAGCCGTGATACGCTCTGGCAGGCTTGCTCATGCTCACGTTCTAAGCGGGTAAGTGTCTCCGACTCCTCGGCAAGTACCTTCTTGCAGGCACTGATTTCCACCATCAGCTGCCGTTGGCCGTCACCAGGTTTCATGCCCTGCAGCTTGGACTCCATTTTGCCCAAGTCTGTATTAAGGCCCGATATCACCTTGCGCTGCTTCTCGATTTCCCCCTGAATCTCTAAAGACGCACGGCGAGCTGCACCTAACAGACGGCCTACGCCCTGGCTGTTTTTCTCAAGTCCACCACTCAGCCTATCCCTCAACAGTATCTCTATTTCTACAGGTTTTGCCACAGTCTCTTAATTCTTAATTCAAAATTCTTAACTCTCTTCGTCCGGTGCGCCGCACTTCAGTGCAGCGTTCCTAAATGTCCTCTCTGACTATCACATAGTCTATGCAGACGTTCGAGGTTACGCCGCTGTTGTTGCATACCTGCAGGGTGACACCTGCCGGAACGCCTGATTCATTATCAATCTCAATCCGACATGTCATCTCATCTTGTACAGCAGGGTTCCATGTCAGGGTTCTCGTCTCTTCAGCACCATTTAATAGCATCTTTACGACGAGGTCTGCGGCACTCGAACCCATGTTGCGACCGGCAACTGTAACGACGTAGTCCCTTACCGTTCTCGGAAGTATTATCTCAAAATTGTCGGCTGCTATATAACTGTCAACTGACAGTCGGTGCCAATCTCTGCCGCTGGCTCTTTCCTTGGCTATCTCACCGCCACGGAAGGAACCTGCCAGACGCATATCCTCCGACTCTGCATAATACAATATGTGTGGGTCGTATAAGTAAGGTTCCGGAATAACTTGCCCGTAGTTTATACTAAGAGAATATGGATTATACATTCCTGGCAATTCCTCTTCCACAACATAATACCTGCCGTTATGTCTTACACAGCGTGTAAAAGGAATTATGACACTACCACTCCCCCTCGCTCCAGACTCTTCTGACTCGATATAGAGGTTGGCATCCGTATCTCCCTCCAGGTTCAATAACTGCAGTCTCAGCAGTGCCGGAAATCCTGACTTTATCTTATAAGTCTTTTCTCCGCTCTCTGGCTTCATCATCTCAAGCTGACACTCTATCTTAGATACCTCCGTCAGAGTCAGCTTGCCGCCCATTGAGGCATATATCGCTGCTTCCGGAATCACCATGACCTGCCCTGAGGCAAATTCTATATAGAAACGCCCCTGTAGCCTTACTATGTCCGACGGGGCTTCCCAGCCTCCGGTAACCAGCCTGCCGCCTAAAAAGCGATGGAGGTTTACATAGTCTAACTGTATCAGGTTAAACGTGGGATTGTTCTGCGTGTTACTGTTTACTATTGATATAACTGGTGCGTCTGGAACCTGCTCTGCCTCTACGTCCGTCACCTCGGGTTTCTGGCCACCCCAGTCCCAGCTGCCTTTCTCAATGTAACCTATCTTGGTTGACATATCTCCCAGATATATCGCAGCTATACCGTATATAAAATTCTTGCTTGCCATCGTCTCTTAATTCCTAATTCTTAATTCTTAATTCCTATTTACCCAAGCTTGCTCTTGAAAATGCCCACAATATCCTCGGCTTCCTCTTGCTCGGTCTTGTCGTCTGTTTCTTCCGTTTTCAGCCTCGGAGCATCTGCGAGCATCATGATGAGAGCCTGGTAGTTAACCTTGTTCATGATGTAGTCAACTGTCCATCCCGTGGCACTTGCTATCTGCCATATGAAACCAAAAGGGCTATGGGAGCCTTCCCAACGGCTCTTTAACCCCCCTTCTTTTCTTGGCTCAGTCTCAGTACCGTCGGATTCACCGCCTCGGCTGATCTGATAATAGGCATAAAAGCCTCGGTTCCCATTAGCAGCACGAACGTCTTCACGCTCTCTATCATGTATTTATGCGCCATGAAGTTGCGCACTATCCACCCCATCTGAGGCATTGCCAGCTTACGAGCAAGATATCCACGACAGATACACAGGGCTATCATCTTGCTGATGCGCTTACCGTGCTCTGCCAGGAACTGCATCTCTTGCTCCTTCGTAAAGCCCCATATCTCATCGCTCGTGACACCCAGCGAGAGGTATTCCCTGGCAATCCGCATCTGTCCTGCCAGCGTTGGGCGCTTCATCGTAACGCGCAACGTTTTTCCGAAAATGGTGAGCAGCGGAACGCTCACTCCGTTGTCTAAAAGTGCGTCCGCTGCCTCACGCTCTATCATTCGTTCTAATACTGAATTCATAACTCCGAATTCATAATTCCTAACTCCTAATTCCTAATTCTTAATTCATAACTACCCCACAGTGTCTTCTATCTTATATGGGGCACCGCCGTTGCTCGGCTTCATAACCTTCAGCTGGCACTCTATCTTAGATACCTCTGTCAGAGTCAGCTTGCCGCCAAGGTTGGATATCAGCAGGCTGTTCGGGATGGTCATCGTCTGACCACTAACGAAGTCGATAGTAACAGGACCGCTGATATCGACAAGAGAGGTAGGGGCTTCCCAGCCTGTATAGTTGGGAGATGTGCCTATCAATGTGCCTCCTAATACTAACTGCAGGTTCGGATAGTCCAACTGTATCAGGTTGAACGTTGGACTGATTGTGCCGTTCTTGACAGGAAGCGACAGTACTGGAGCATCAGGAACCTGCTCCGCTTCTACGTCCGCTACTTCTGGCTTCTGACCGCCCCAGTCCCATGAACCTTTCTCAATGTAACCTATTACCTGGTCGTTAATCTTCACGGCTCCTATGCCGTAGATAAAATTCTTGTTTGCCATAATTCTTAATTCTTAATTTTTAATTCAAAATTCCTAACTCCTCCGCATTACCATCGCCACTGCAGCCAGCATTGCCGCAAACAGTGCGAACATCACAATTATAGCCCAGTCTGGAGGTTTCGTCAGTCTGCTCTCCCTATTACCTTCGAACGCCTTTAGAATGCTGTTCTGACGAAGGGATTCTATTCTGGACTGCTGTTCCTCACAAAGTCTCTGGAGACTGTCACACGTGGCCCATACCATGATGGTGTCATTCACACGTCTCACTATGACCCTTGCCCGCCCGCTGCTGGCAGTGAAGGCGGCCTCACGGGGAAGATGCCTGAAGCTGTCCACTGCTATCGTCAGCTCCGCAGTGTCCGCTGGTACCGCAACTGCTGTCACCTTTCTTATGCTTACGCTTGCGCTGCTGTCGCAATGAAGCTGGTGCTGATTCAACGCCACCGACGACTCCGTACTCTTCACCGTCCTGCAGCTCTGCACGGACAGGACACTCAGCCCTATAAGGGCAAAACTGTATAGCTTCAATAGCGCGGCTGAGACGGTCAAGCGCCCTCTTGAGAATACGGCTCTCCTGAGAGGCCTTGTCTGCTCTTTCAAGTATTTCTCCATTTTCATTTCGTATTGCCCTAAGCTCCGCAGACACGTCTTCGTACATCTCTTTGTATGTGTCGTGTATCTGTTTCGCTTCGGTTGTCTTTCTCACATTACGGTTTGCAAACCAGGCAATGGCGGCACCGATGCCTCCTGAAGGTATCGCCCATGCTAAATATTGTAGTATCGTCTCCACCATTGCCTTAATTAACTCCTAATTCCTAACTCTTAACTATCCCTACCGCTTTCAGCCATTTCTGAACGTCAAAGCTCGGACAGGCTTTCTTCGGGTCAAGTTCGTTGTGACCTACGATCTTCACCTCAGGAAATCTGTGGTGAAAACGCCTGCAGTAACTCTCCAGGGCTGCCCTCTGGGACATCGTGCGGGTGTCCTTGGCTGTCTTGCCGTCTTTACCGACACCGCCTACATATACTATATGCCGGCTCACGCTGTTATGCCCCTTGGCACCGTTGGTGATTTCCCAGGGATCTACAATGTCGTCTTCGTTGTTCTTGACAAGACGCTCCACACCGCCGTTGAGGTGTATCATATCCGTGTAACCCACCTGCTTCCAGCCACGCCCACCCTTCGACACAGGGTCGGTGTGCCAGTGGCGAAGCTCCGACGAACTCACCTCGCGGCCTTCCGGCGTGGCGGTGCAGTGGATTACAAGATATTTCAGCTTACTCATAGTCATTACTTGTTTTTCTTACCGCCTTTGCTGCCAGGCTTCTCCGCAGGATCTTCTGCGCCTTCCGCCGTTCCTGATGACGGCTCTTCTTCCGCAGGATGCTGCTCCGCCACAGTCCTCCATCCTTGGGAGGGGACAGGGGAGGTCGCAAGCCCTCTTGCCACCAGGTCGTTAGCACGTGACTCGTCTTGCGTTTCAAACACGTCGCCAGGCTTGTATATCTTCTCGTGATTATCCTTGTCACGGAACTGTCTTAATACTCTCAGCTTCATAATTCCTAATTCTTAATTCCTAACTCCTAATTCTTAATTCCCGACTGTCCCGCCCTCCACCAGGGAGGGCAGGAAGGGCTTTTAGTTTTCACCACCGTTGTCGTTTCCGACTGCCATAGCTTGTTCTACGGTCACCGTCTTGGTGACATCGCTGCCGGCAATGCCTATCGTGACGGTCGCAGTACGTGGGTCGCTGCCCGCCGCGTCATAGGCGTAGGCCTCACGGGTGAAGGTTACCTTGTTGCCCTCAACACTGACCGTCAGCCATGCAGCGTCTGTCTCTGCCGTGACACCGGCTCCGTTGCTGGTGGCGTAGGTGCGTACGTTACTGCCCTGGCCCGCTAAGAGGCTCAGACTGTCGGCTCCCGAAATGGTGAGAACCTCGCTGCCGCCATCGTTAGCACCATCGTTAAGGTTATCGTTAGCGTTATAACCGCTCCTTATCACGACACCGGCATCTGCCTTCTTTGGCATGCAGAGGAACATGTGACGGAAGTTCACCTTGTTTCTCTGATACTCTGGGTCGGTACTTGCCTCGCTGTAGTACATCTTCGTAGAGCCGGTAGCCTTGAACACACGTGGCACGTAGAAGGCAAACGAACACTGGAACTCACCGGTCTCTGCTGTGGCATCGACGGCTTTCTTCTTGCCGGCGGTGGTGTACAGTGGGTTACCGGCAAATTCATAGATGTCGAAGCCGTACAGCCTGCCTATGGTACCCTCGCCACGGTTGATGTTATACTGTTCCTTGAAGCTCTGCTCTGTCTCCAGCAGGTCATTGACGTGGTCGGGACACAGCACCAGGCGTCGGCCTTGCGCAGGAACGCCGAGATTGTCCATGGCTTTCTTCATGTTGATGATGTCCTGGATGCATGCCTTCACGCGTCCACTGTTAGCATCTCGTGTGCCGCTGGTGGCAAGCACAGGTGTCTTCGCACCGTCCTGCTGTGCACAAAGGGCATGGGCGGCCTTCTTGAACTTCGCATCGTTGATGCTGTTGCCGTGGCTCTCCTTCACACGACCCATCTTGTCATAGCTTACGGCATACAGCTCATCGTCGGTGATTGGGGTCACCTTCGTCTGGAACTTGTCAAGGCTGACGGCGATGTCTTGGTCATCAAGGGCTTGCAATGGTATAGGGTATGTCGTATTGTTTATCAATACGTCAGGATCCACACCGACATCTACCAGATGGATAACATCATTATTCACTATGCTTGAACTGTCGGGAATACCGTCAAGCCACGTACCGGCCATCATGCCGCGAAGACCCTTTACCATCTCGCCGGTCCATATCTCTGTATAGACACCGGCACAAGCACCTGCAGGCAGACCCACAACGGCACTGATTACAATCAGACCCAAGGCACCTGCCATCGGAACTACACCAACTGTGGCAGCCAATGTGCTGCCCATCAAGCAGTTCAACAGAACCGCACTGAAAAACATTACAAACTTTCTCATATCGTTTAATTGTTACTGTGCAAGGCGGTTCTCCCGCCTTTGTTACGTATGTTGGATGTCATCGCAACTCCTAATTCCTAATTCCTAACTCCTAATCATAGTTCACACTCCATGCCGTACTCGGCCTTATACAGTTTCTTATACTCGGCAGGGTTCTCCTTGCGAAGCTTCAGCAGCTGCTCTTCCGTCAGGTCGCTGAACTTCTTGATCTCAACGCTTGCACCATGTCCGTCGGCACCGGCATGGCTCAGCAGCGTGCTGATTTTCACCTGAGGGCTCATTGCCGCAAGGGTCTCCTGAAGGGTCTCGGCACCTACCTTCTTGCCAAGCTCCATAAAGTGCTGCTTCTTGTCCTCACCGATTTTCTTCTCGGCAATGGCAGCATCTACCATACTCTCAATACGCGCGGCACGCAACGTGTCACGTTCCTGCTCAAGTGCCGCTGCACCTGAAGCCTGCTGTTTCAACTCGCCAATCTTCGCCATGATGGCTGACTCGCTGGCATCCTTCGGCAAACCCAGTTCAAGGGCTAACTTTTCCAAATCCATTTCTTTCTCTTCGTTTTTAATTGGGTTATTACTATCACTGTGCAAGGCGGTTCCCCCGCCTTTGTCGTTACTATGCAGCAGCGGCAACATTTCTGCCGCGTTCTTGCCTAATGTCAGTCGCACGCCGTCCTTGTGAAGCACTATGGCATCGTCATTGGCTCCGATATCTACTATAGACACTTCAAACAGCTTGCTCCTGGTTATCGTCGCTGAGGTCTGACCGGGCTTCAGATACTTCGCATCGTCGCTCGTCTCCTTGATGTCTATACCTATAGACACCATGCGCAGACTGCCTACTTCCCATTGCTTCTTACACTGTTTGCTCAGGTCGCTGGCTTCGTCGAATACCAACTCTCCGGTAATCTCATCGCCTTCTACCCGAAGTTCCTTCACATAGCCGATTACCCTGCCGCGCTCATGCATATACAATAGTACGGGATTCTTGCCATACTGTTCTATGTCCATGCCGCTCGTTACGACCCATGTGCCGTAACTGTTCAGACTCTCATTGCTGATTCGTACTCGTTTACTCATATTCCTTATTTATTACTGTGCCACGCGGTTCCCCCACGATGGCTCTTTTTAATTATGAATTATGCATTATGCATTATGAATTGTGTATGCAAAGGTCGCACTTTTGCCACGCTTTCCCAAGTATCTCTGCAACCGCTGCACACTTCTCTGCAACCACTGCACGCCTTTTTCTCCTATAGGTGCAAAATATCTAATTTTGCACCGTGAAAGTTAATAACAGGAAGCAAAAATGGAAGATAAATGGGCACTCCCTTTTCACTCCCCTTTCACTCCCTTTAAAAATAAAAGAATATGAACAAAGCAGAACTTGAAAAAAAGAAAAACCTTGCCCGCTCTCTTTACCTCTCCGGAATGGAGCTGCAGGACATTGCAGAACAGATAGGGGTCTCAAGACAATCCGTATCCAAGTGGTCTAACACCGAAGGATGGAAGGAGGCACGGGCAGCAAAGAACATTACACGTCCGGAACTGGTCAACAAACTGCTCCTGGCTATCGACAACCTCATTGACCAGGTCAACAAGTCCGGAGATCCGGAGGCTATCGGAACACTGGCTGACAAACTCTCCAAACTGTCGGCAACAATCGAGAAACTCGACAAGAAGGCTAACGTCGTCGATGCCATCGAGGTGTTCATGGCGTTTAACCGTTGGATACAGGATCAGGCGTGCTACGATCCGGAGATTACGCCGGAACTCATCAAGGCCATCAACAAGTACCAGAACAAGTTTCTCATGGAGAAAATGGCAAGCCCCTCAACCCTCTAAACAGTGCCCGGCGGTTCCCCCGCTGGGAATAACAGACAATCATGCCTACAATCTCTGACATAAAGAAATTACAGGAAGAGTGGCGGGAGCACTGTCGCCAGATACAGTCGATAACAGACACTAAGACCCTGCAGCGTGAGACATCGCTTCAGAAGGAACAGCGCATACGTCGACTGCAGAAGAACTATGATGCCTTCTGTGAATATTACTTCCCGCATTTCCTGCAGCTGCGCGACCAGGTAACGGGAGAGGTCATACGCACTGTACACAACGCGCCATTCCATAGTGCTGCTGCAAAAAAGATTAAGGAGACTCCCAACCTCAAGGCGGTGTTCAAGTGGCCACGTGGACATGCGAAATCTACTCACATGGATATCTTCTGTCCGCTGTGGCTCATGTTCCAGCCTAAACGCCTCATTAACTTCATGGTCATCGTGGGTAAGTCGGAAGACTCTGCTGACCGTCTGCTGGGTGACATTCAGGCTGAACTGCAGTATAACCAACGCCTGATAGCCGATTTCGGAAAGCAGGTGTCTATTGGCGACTGGACTGAAGGCGAGTTTACAACAAAGCAAGGAGTTCATTTCCTCGCATGCGGTCGCGGACAGTCACCGCGTGGACTGCGTAAACGGGAGGCACGACCTGACTATATTGTCATTGATGACCTTGACGATGATGAACTGTGCAAGAACAAACGGCGTGTGCGTGAAATGACGGATTGGGTCAAGGAAGCTCTCTTTGGTGCCCTCGACGTGGGACGCGGACGCTTCATAATGGTGGGAAACCTCATCTCAAAGAATTCGGTGTTGACTAATATCTGTGCCATTAAGAGTGTACACGTCTCTACCGTATATGCTGTTGACAACGAGGGAAACCCTATATGGTCCGAGAAATGGACCAAGGAGGAGGCAAGGGCTTACGCGGATTTCGTCGGATACCGCGCTTGGAACAAGGAGATGATGCACAACCCCATTGTGGAAGGCTCCGTATTCAAGCAGGAATGGATTCGCTGGGCTAAGCGTCCGAAATGGGGGGACTTCTCTGAATTTGTCCTTTATATAGACCCCTCGTGGAAGGGCTCTGTAAAGAACGATACAAAATCAGCAAAGCTATGGGGAAAGCAGAAGACTAACCTCTGGCAGCTGCGGGCATTCGTCCGTAAGACTTCACTTGCAGAAATGGTAAGGTGGTGCTATGATATCTATGAGTGGAGCCAGGAAGAGGGAATTGTTATCCTCTTTGCAATGGAGGCTTCCTTCATGCAAGATATGATTCTTGATGACTTCACGACGGAAGGGGAACTCAGAGGCTACCAGCTGCCCATCACTGGCGACAAACGGAAAAAACCTGATAAGTTTCAGCGTATAGAGGCAATCAGCCCGTTATGGGAACGCGGCTTCGTGTTCTACGACGAGTCACAGAAAGATGATCCCGATATGCAGGCAGGGCTGGAGCAGACATTAGCCTTCGAAAAAGGCATGAGCGGCAATGACGATGCACCGGATGCCGATGAGGGCGCAATATATATGTTACAAAAGAATACACGCGCACAGGCGTTTACACCCAAAATCGGTAAACGACCCTCTGCTAAAAACCAATGGTAATATGTTAGAATTGATAAAAAGACTATTGTTCGCATGGCGTTATAAGCGTGCCGTTAAGAGAGCTGTTAAGTTCCAGAAATTGACAGGCCATAAACAGTTCGTAGTAGTAGTTAACGGTAACCTGGTTGTGGTGGCCAAACAGGACATTAAGAAAATGGTGGCCACACGCAAGTTCAAAAAGGGAGTGAAGGTTGTAGACATTGAGAAACGCGCCCTCTTCATAACCAAATAAATACCACTATGTTCATAACAGACGAAGACTATAAGGTAGTTATCGGCGACCAGGCACTAAAGGTCGTCTCACAGGTAAGTGCTGAGAACCGTGCCAACGCCGAACAGGAGGCAATAGAGGAAATCTCATCATACCTCCGACCAAAGTATGACACAGAGGCAATATTTTCCGCCACAGCGCCCTGCGGTTCTCCCGCAGGGGAAGACTGCAGAAACCGCCTCATTGTAATGTATGCATGTGACTGTGCTCTGTACCACATGTCGGCATCTGCTCCACAGAAGATGGGAATGGAAATCAGAAAGGAACGCTACGAACGCGCCATAAAGTGGCTCGAGGGGGTACAGGCTGGAAAAATTATGCCGGACTTGCCTCTTGCCACAGACGAACAAGGGGAACCGACAGGACTCTCCTTCACCTACGGATCACAGAAACCACTAAAGCATAACTGGTAATTATGAAAAAGAATAACAGAATAAATGTTCCTGTCTCGGAAAAGGGAAAGATGGTAATTGATACCCCGTTCGGCAAGGTACGCCTGGCACGTAAAGATGCGACAAAGGTCAAAAAGACCATTCTGCAGCTGGAACGTACTACAGATTCTCTCACGCGAAAAGATATCGGCGACTGGCGCAATGCGTGGCAGCTGGCCATCAATGTTGAACACCCAAACCGTCAGAGACTGTATGACATCTACCGAGATGTCGAAGTGGACCTCCACCTCTCAGGATGCGTACAGCAGCGTGAGGGGTTCGTAATGGCTCGTTCCTTCAAGATCGTCAACGCCGAAGGTGTGGAGGACACGAAGGCACTGAATATTTTCAACGCACCGTGGTTCAAGCAGCTGCTGCGTTATGCTCTGGAGGCTAACTACTGGGGACATTCCCTCATAGAACTGGGCGATATCGTAATGGAGGGTGGCCAGTGCTCAAGGTACAGTGGTGTAACGCTCATCAACCGCAAACACGTCATTCCTGAGTACCACCGTGTCATACGAACTCTTTCCGAAGATTGGCATAGCGGCATTGACTACCACGACCCGTCACTGTCGCCCTGGCTCATAGAGGTGGGACAGCCGGACAACCTCGGACTATTCCTCAAGGCGGCACTGCAGACCATACCAAAGAAGAATGCACTGGCTTTCTGGGACACATTCGCCGAAATCTTCGGTATGCCTATGCGTATAGCACGTACTAACACACGTGATGATAAGGAACTGGCAAAAATCGAGCGTATGCTTAAGGAGTCAGGACTGGCGGGATACATGGTGGCAGACCAGGGCACGGAACTGGAGTTTGTTGAAGCCTCAAAGACGGATTCCTACAATGTCTATGACAAACGTGTCGATCGTGCCAACAGTGAGATTTCAAAGCTTATCATCGGACAGACAATGACCATCGAGGACGGTTCCAGCCTATCACAGTCACAGACACACCTTGAGGTCTTCCAGAATATTGTGGAGGCTGACTGCGACATGCTACGCGATATGGTCAACACACAGCTCCTGCCGCGAATGGTGATGCACGGTTTCCCCGTTCAGAATATGCACTTCGAATGGGACTACAGCACCGACTACACACCGGAACAGCAACGGCAGTATGAGGAACTCGTTCTCAACAACTACGAGGTTGACCCGTCATACTTCGCCGAAAAATACAACATGCCCGTGACAGAACGAAAGCCAACAGCGCCCAGCGGTTCCCCCGCTGGGAAAAACCAACTCACAGTGCCCGTCGGTTCCCCCGACGGGAAAAACAATAGCAAACCTTTTTTCGACTAAGCCCCTCTGACTATGAGGGGCTGCATCAACGATATGCCAGTATCATAAACGGTTCCGTATGTTGCGTTGCCAACGCAACCTTTGCCCTCGAGGAAGATATAAAACAGCAGCTCTCACAGCTCTTCGATGCCATGATGCATACACTCTACAAGCTCAAGGGCTCACAACTGAGAATAGAGGTGCTGCAGGCAGACAAGGTACAGCAGTTCATCGGAAAGCATGCTGAAATCCTCGACTCAGGCTTCCAGCAGGTGAAGATGTCTGATGCCATGCGACAGCGTCTCCAGCGGTCTGACTATATCTTCTCAGGCATTAAGACATTCCACGAACTTAATGAGGCCTTCCCCTCACTCATCAATCCGGATGGCAATCTAAAGCCCTTCGAACAGTTCCTGAATGACGTTCGAAAGATTGACAAAACATACAACCAACACTACCTACGTGCAGAATATAACCTCGCACAGCAGTCTGCTGTCATGGCGGCTAAGTGGGAACAGTTCCTCGAAGACGGTGACCGATACAACCTGCAGTACAGAACGGCCAATGACGGAAGGGTACGTCCGGAACACGCTGCTCTTAATCGTGTCACACTGCCTGTATCTGACCCCTTCTGGGAGACTTACTACCCGCCGAACGGATGGAACTGCCGCTGCACCGTCGTACAGGTACGAAAAGGAAAGTACCCGGAGACAAACCACGATGACGCTATGCAGCGGGGAGCAGCGGCTACAGGAAACGACAAAAGGGGTATCTTCCAGTTCAATCCAGGAAAGGAAAGAAAGACCTTCCCCGACTATAACCCATACACTATACGTCGATGCCGAGACTGCGATCTGGCAAAGGGTACTGCGCCCGACGGTTCCCCCGTCGGGAACAAACTCGTCTTCGTCCCAGAGAACGAACTATGTGCTGCGTGTCGCATCGTAAGGGCATTAGCTAATGCAGATGCCAAACAAACAAGGAAATACGCCAAGCCACTACAAGGAACGGCTATCGTCACTCCAAAGTTCCCACATCCCATCAACATCTCAAGGGCTTCAATCACAGAATGGACCAACCAGCCAAACAAGTATCAAGAGGAAAAGAATAAAATGCTGTTGCGCATAAATGAAGTCTTCGGGGATAAAGAGTGTAAGTATCTGGGACCTGCAGACCCTCCACTTGGGAAAGAAAGAGAAAGGGTAATACAACACCATATTTTCTCAACGAAGGTCAAAGGAGAAGAACAATGTATAATCGTATGGGAATGGGACTGGGGAGAATATACCCTACACTCCATCTCTGACAACCCCGATAAAATTAAAAAACATATAAAAAAGAAATAGCAAAGAGAAAGAACTACCTGGAACTACAATCCAAGGCTCAATCTCAATGCTTATTTCTGCCTGCAAAGGTAAGCATTTTTTTCAAACTACCAAAGAAAATGACAGAAAATTTTCAAAAAATCATAAAAAACATACTCAGCGACATCCGCGTCGAGATGGCTGAGGAGTTCGACCAGAACTTCGAACGGCAGGCTTTCTTCTCTGAAGCATGGCAGCGACGCAAGTCGCCCATCAGGAACCAGAACCGCGCTATTCTAACCGATACAGGGGCACTCCGCTCAAGCATACAAAGCAGAACCACAGACAACTCCGTCATCTTCTATACTACACTGCCACACGCCGAGATACACAATGAAGGAGGCGAAATCATCGTGACAGATAAGATGAAACGTTTCTTTTGGCATAAATACAATGAGGCCAACGGAGGATGGAAGAGAAAAGGTAACAACCCCGAAGCAGAGTTCTGGAAGTTCCTCGCACTCAAAAAGGCAGGTTCCACAATACGCATTCCACGCCGCAGGTTCCTCGGAGCTGGACAGGACGTAGAAAAAGCCGTAAGAAACATCATAGAGGAAAATATCACACAATACGTCGAACAGGCCATCGATATCGAAATCAGAAAATTATAAACCACATACATAACCTTTTTTTAGTGTCATTTTGTTTAGTTAATAGGTTAGTTTTTAAGTTAGTAAAAGAGTGCCGCCAGCTGTGAAGCTCGCGGCACTCGCTCTTTTTAATCTTAATCACCACCGTGCCCTGCAGTTCCCCGCAGAGGCTTTTCCCTTAAACATCGCCGCTCTCGGCGGTGTTCCGTCATGTCCCGTATGCTGCGCTACTATCGCAGCGACTTTATCGCCACACACTGGTAACTCTCTATCGTCTCTATTATCTCGTCATGGTTATGGTTCGTCGTGCTGCCGATAAGGTCGAAAGCCTTGAACGTCTCACCCTCCATGCCAACGACCGCCCTGTGTATCGCGTCCAGCAGGTCGAACACCTCAAGGCTCTTTTCCCTGAACTCACTGTCCGCAGCGCTGCTTCCCTGCCAGTCAGTTACCACATGAAGATTTACAGTCGCCTCCGCACGGTACTCAACACCCTGCACGATGCTCTCCCATTTGATAGGCTCAAACTCCACAAACACCGCAGGACGTTCCCACTGCTCCTCCTGCTCGATAAACTGAACGTTATGGTTCCACAAATCAATGTACTTAATCGCTCCGTCGCCTACTTCCTTCAGCCGATCACAGAGCATCTGATATAACTCTTTTCTCATAATTCGTATTCACTCTACCCATCCCCCTTGGGGAGGTCGGGAGAGGGTCATTCCTCACTCTTCCTAAACCATCCCAGGTCTTTTATCTCCTCTTCATATTCAGGGAACAGGAAACCCTCCTGCAGCAGCTGTTTATGGTCTTCTACGGCAGGATTGGCGGCTGCCTTCAGAAGATTATAGAACGTGCGTTCGCTGATGCCATACTGAGGGTAGATATAGCGAAGCCATATCTCCCTGTTAGACAAACCGGTACGCACATACCTGTCGTATATGAGATTGATGTCGGCTATACGCTTGGCATAGCTCCTGCCATGACGGCTCCTGTTCCTATTCATAATTCTTAACTCCTAATTCCTAACTCCTAATTCATTCACTCCTCCTTCGGTTCCACATAGAAGCTCTCATCCTGAACTATCGTCAGGCCGCAGCGCTCTATTGCCTCCCTCATGCTAATCTCCTCCGTGATGTCAGCACGGCAGTAGGCTACGGCCTCGATGTCACGGTCATTGAGAATACGGTCCTTGTCTATCTCCTCCTTGCGTCTGATATAGCGTGATGGGAGGAAGGCACTAACCAGCTCAAGGGCACTCGCCCAGGTAAAACCTTTCAGGGTCTTCAGCTTCGGAGTGCCGGTTCTGAAGCCGATGGTACCATGTGCCATGTCAAGGCTTTTCTTCTTGGTAAACAGCTCCGCATGGTTCTCCGTGGCGTATGCCTGAAGGGTAGAAAAAGCGGTCTCGCTCTCCTGCGTAAGTTGTGCCAGTTCCCCCTGACGCTTCTCACGGATTTTAGCACATTGCAGTTCGATATCTGCATTGATCTTCTTAATACTCGCACTTGCCTTCGCATAACTTGCAAATGCCTCCTCTGCAGCATCTCTCGTAACGCCGCTGATAACTGTCTTCTTTTGTCTCTTTGTTGCCATAACTTTTCCTTTTATAATGTTTATTGTACTGTGCCCTACGGTTCTCCCGCATGGGTTTTTATTCTTCACTCTTCTTCCTTATCATCGCCCGCAGTTTCCGAGCCAGTTTCTCCAGTTCTTCTATGCCGATGTATCTGAACGGCTTACCTGCTATCCTCGAATCCTGGCAAAAGGCATTAATGCGATTCCAGTCCGTGGTATCGACACCATACTGCTGCATCAGCTTCAGACAGCAGCTACGGAGCTTCTGCCTCTCATGGTGCGGCATCAGCATGTCTTCCAACTGCTCACACAGTTTGTAATACTCCCCCAGTTTCAACTCCCTGAGGCTCGTTGTCCTGCCACCTGAGACCTGAGCGACAAAAGCGCATTTCGTATCTTCAGGACACTTGTTGTAAGGCAGCCGGTTGAAAAGGCTGTAGAACCTTGCGAAATTAGTTACTTCCTGTGTCATAGTCAATTCCAACACTTGCTTTGTTTTACTCATATCCAATCTATCATTTCGTTTTCGTAGTAAACCGCCTGCCTCACCTTTAGCCCGATAGCCTCCGCAAAGAAAAGTTCCGCTTTTGCACCAGGGCTGTCAGACCAATCAGGCAAAATGCAAATTATGTCACACTGTTGTAATGCCATGATGTCAAGCAGCAGTATCTCCCTATAGAAGGTTGTGCCATTAGCCTTTGCCGTATTCTCCGCTATTTTGCCGTAGCCGCTTGTGGTAGGGTTGAATACCTTATATCCCTTTGCCTTCAGGAACTTCTCTGCGCTGGCGAATTTCTTGCGTGTTGCCTCATTCAGGACCTCTTCGCCTATCTTGCCCGATATATATACTTTCTTACTCATTGCAATAGATTTATTTAGTATAATCCTTTATAATCAGTTTCCAATCACCCTTAAAGCGTTTCTTAAACACCTCTTTGGCGAATTTGACTATAGGGGCTTTTTCATACCAGCCATTTGTTACTTTCATATCTTCATTGTAACGGTGGGGGTCAGTTTTAT
>FLNX01001663.1_pt1 | contig 24954 bp, 17 predicted proteins | sample 1140341 | NCBI WGS metagenome assembly FLNX01 (sample SAMEA3878208, study PRJEB12797) | bioreactor metagenome | biome: Moose rumen | place: Sweden | collected 2011-10 | reverse complement strand
CCATGACGTGGGTCGGCTCGCCGTCCACCACGTCGTAGATGGAGTAGTAGATGACCGTGTTCTTTGCGGGGCTTTCCTCCTCGTAGGGCGTCCATTGGAGGATTTCGCCGCCGCCGGTGCCTTGAACGTGGTCGAGGTGGATGGTGCGCTTCCAGTAGCTGGGGAGCGGACATTCGTCGCCGTCGTTGCCGACCGCCACGAGGTGGTACTGCCATTGGGTGGCTTCGCTGCCGATGTCGTCGGTGAACGAGCCGTCCAAGTAGGGCACGGTGGCCACGAGCTGGTAGGTGTTGCGATAGACGTTCACCGCGCTGACGTATTCGGCCTGCTCGGGCGTGGTCTGCCAAGTGACTTGGTTGAGGTTGGTGCGCAAGTCGCAGGTGGCGCGGTAAAGCTCCACGTTGTCGCGGACGATGAAGGTGCGCGTGGCAGTGCCACACCAGTCGGTAATCTCGACAGAGTAAGTACCCGATTCGGTTACATCGATGGTTCGCTCGGTTGAGCCGGTGGACCAAAGGTAAGTGTACTGAAATGGCCATTCGATACTGTCGTTACCGACGGCTTCGAGTGTTTCGATAGTGCCTTGGTGCTTCCACACATCATGCGTGAATGAAGTGGGAACCATCGATTCGTGGTAATACACAAAGAATGTGTGTGTAAAATTCTCGCAAGCAAGATCATACTTAATTCTAACTTGGTGTCCGTATTGCGAATCAATGATTATTGGACTTTCGTTCCAAATAATCTGTTCTCCGCTGTTGATGAGCCAGCGAAAGTTTTCGCAACCGTCTTGTGCGTAAACAATCACCCTTTGATTGTTCTCGACACACAAATGTTGTGTTTCTGGACAATCGGTGATGTACAAGACGATGTCGTCTTGGGCGAAGGTCAGCATCAGGTTGCCGACCAGCAATGCGATAAGTAACACAAGTTTTTTCATGTTTTCCTCCTTTTTTATTTTAGTTGTGATTTTGTTTATTCGTTAGTATTGTAACTATTTCAGTATTAAAGTCAACTACTATTTTGTAAATTATTTTACTCGTTTTCAAGTCATGGCTCCACTCATTGCACAGCACAGTTAGATGAAATTGTAGGACTTCAGTTTCATGTGGTAAACTTTTTCCATCATGAACTTGTACACCCATAGAAATTATTGCCATCAAAAACGATTGTTCATCTATTTTCGTCGTTACATGCTGTTTGAACACATGGGTTACCTGTGGTGTCTATTCTCAAACTTCATTTAATATCGAGTGTTGCCATAGGATCCATGTTATTTACTCAAATCCTATACTGGCTATAGTTTGCATTTTCATAGTTCTTGAAATAGATAAATGCTCCGCTATAGGTTCACACGGCGAGTTCTTGGCTTGCCATAACTTCGTAGTGCTTGTTTGGAGAATTGTTTGTTCATGTGGCATAGATACGGATATAGTTGTCGGTGCTTTTGTTTCCTACCAATAACTGTCACGCAATGGACACTCAACCGATGTTCAGAGTCCTTGCTTGGCTTGAATCAGCGCCGAACTTTGCTCACATTGCGTTGAACTCGACCGGCGAAGTGACAGCATTCAGTCCGTAGCGTTGGAATTTCAGTGCTCAAGTCGTAGTTGTTCCGTAGTAAATTGTAGTTGTCGCTTTGTTACCGAAGTAGATGTCAACTGTATTTTTTGGCATTATGTAGTTTCAAATGTTTGAATTATAACCGGTTGTCCATATTCCGTCGCTTCATCAGGTTGGGGCGTCGTAGATACATTTTATTCAGACGGAACCTCATCAATCTTGAATTGAAAGTCCTGCAACATATTTACAGTACTTGTCGTTTACTCCAGACAGGAGAGTTATTCAGTTTCAACCCTCACCGGCTTCTCGAGGGACGTTGACGTAGGCTTTGTTATTTGAATCCAAAACCACAGGATAGTTTTTATCATTTTGGGAGTAACCTAATTTGATACCTCACAATGCGCTGGAAGTGGCAGCTGGCAACGTGTAAGTGCTTCAACCGCTTCAGCTTCAGGCTTCTCGTGGGACGTTGACGTAGGCTCTACTATTTGAATCCAAAACCACAGGATAGTTCTTACCGTTTTGGCTGTAACCTATTCTGATACCTCACAATGCGCTGGATGTGGCAGTCGGCAATGTGTAAGAGGTTCAATTTCCACTTGGAAGGCCACTGTTGTTGCAGATTAGTGTGTTACCATTCTTTTTCCGGTAACAATAGGCTCAGTCTGTTCCGTCGATGGTGATGGAGCTTCAGCCTCAATTTCAGAGATTGGCTACTGTTTTGCAGTTGTTTCCGTATTCGTCGCAGATTTTGGTTGGTGGATAAGTCCTTATTACCTTGCACGTTTCTTCGTGCTGCGACGCTTTAGCCAATCGCGAAAGTCGTTGGCGGTCAAGCCCAAGTTTCGAAGATTGTTCCTTACGATAAATTCCGGGATTGGGTCGATATGGGTTTGGAATACCACAGGCCTGACCAATCCTTCTTTGGTCCATTTTTCATGCCCTGTGTTGCCCGATGCCACCTCCACACAGCCTTGGTCTGCAAGGAAGAGGCGGAAATCCGCGATGCTGATGTTGCCGATACGGTAAGTGTTCATGCTGGCAACGGGCAGGTCTTGTTCACGTTGGTTTTCTTGAAAGAGTGCATGACCAGCCTCCTGAGTTGCTCATTCACGCCGAGCATGTCCGACAATTCTGGCTCGTTGCCTTTGGCTTGGCTCATTTTCCAGCCGTGCGCGGCAAGGTCGGCACGAAGCGTTCCGTGGCTAAGCTGGTGTGACAGATAGTCGGAAAGCATGAAATCGAAATCGGCACGAGCGCTTTCCTCGGTCAGGTCGTAGCCCGAAAGGTCGAGAGAAGGGCAATAGGCTATGTAGGTGTCACCCTCCTTGAACACAAACAGTGAAACGCTGATTTCGACCCCATTGTTCGCGAAACTGATATAATTGAGATTGGTCATGCTTTGGCGGATTTTGCCGCAAAGGTAATCATTTTTGCGGAAACGGTTTGCTTTTGTTGCAAATTGTTGCCATTTTTCTGTCGCAACCTATCCTTGTCGCCCCTACGGGGCTGGGCCTGCCGGGGGGCGGGGTCGCTGCTGCCCGAAGCTGCGCTGCGCTTGCATCGGGTTAATGAAATGGCGTCCCTTCGGGACGCGGGCCGACTGAAAACGCTCAACTACCAACTGAACAACTGCCAACTGAACAACTGCAAACTGTCTACAGCTTCGCCCTTTCAGTCACAATTTTACATCTCAATTATTTGAGAATCAACATATTTTGCAACCATTTATAGTCAAGCCGATGTGTGCTACAAAAATAGGGATTGGAATCGGAAAACAATGATTTTCAATGTCAAGTGGTCATTGACAAAAATGTCAAGCGTTGCTTGTCGCTTTCCTTTCGTTGCGATAATCGGAATAGCATTTGAAAAAGTCGTAGTCCAACGCATCGCTGATTTTCAGCAGCATGTCGCTGTATATCCACGGGTTCTCGAAGATGCCGTACACGTTTTGGCGCGAGCACTGCAGTTGTGCCGCCAACCATGTGACGGTTCGCCCTTGTCGAGCGAGTTCCTCTTTGATAAGACGGCCTATATGTGGGGCTTCGAGCGTGGGCATGGGTTTGAGGTTGATGTACAAAAACAGCGTGGAATCAATTCCTTGCTTGAATCCCAGGGGTTCCACGCCCTACACCTCTAACAAGTATTCCACGCCGTACCAAGTACGGCATTTGCGACTTGTCCTTGAGGTGTGCCCCGCAAGAAACGGGGACTTGATGGAACTTTTTGGGATTCAAGGACAGCAACAAGTGCTATCTGCTAATACGTTGGTTGATTTGTGTTTTGTTTTCTACTTCTATTATTCTGATTTTAGGTCAACTAATCCTTTAACTTTATCGATGTAGGCTACAACTGGCGGAAACAACGGTTCAACTTCTTCCTGATGCCATTCAATGAAGTCATCGTAATCACCAGTCTTGCGCATATTCTGAAGTCGGGCCAAAAATTTGGCTTCGTCTTTTGAAATCACGCCAGTAAGGACAAATTTCTCGCCAATCTGCCCAATCACTCCCTCATGAGATTTCGCAACAATCCCATATTGAATCAACAAAGCCTTTGAAGCATAATAGACAGCGTAATACAAACGATTGGCTGCCAGAGTCCAATGGTTATCATCGGCACTATCACGGGCCTCGATTACCGTCCCGTATGCCTTCTCGATGCGATACTTCACCAAGGCTTCCCTTTCTTCGTCCGTCAACATAACTCCACCCCTTCCCTCATCACGTTCTTATAAAAAGGCGTAATCTGTCGCACTTGCCACTCTGCATAGGTATAAACCACTGGATTGATTTCAACGCCAAGCGACCATCCCAACGAAATGAACGGGAAAACCCAGCGGTCGAAGTCCTCATTGGTGACCCTTTCGCCATCAAGCAGCAACAGCAAGTCCCAGTCGGAATCAGCACGAGCATCGTCACGAGCCTGCGAACCGAAAAGCGTCAGCTTCGCATTCCCAGGAAGGATTTCCTTCCCAAGTTGCCTAATCAATTCCGCTATTTCAATCTGACGAGCCGACATTTTCACGACATTTTTCACGCCGCAAATATAGGCATTTTTCGGAAATTCATTACCTTTGCGGAAAATTTCGACGCCGTCATGACTAACAAGATTTCCATACGGTTCTACAACGACCGCGAGGTGCGGGCGCTTTGGGACGAAGAAACCCATCGCTGGTTCTTCTCCGTACTCGACGTGGTCGGCGCACTCAACGACCAAGAGGATTACAACAAGAGCCGAAACTATTGGAAGTATCTGAAAGCCAAGCTGAAAAAAGAAGGAAACCAGTTGGTTAGTGCCACTACCCAACTGGTTAGCAGCACTACCCACTTGAAACTGACATGAACATTACCGAAATACTAAATAAAGTCGGACCTTCGACAGGCTCAGAGACCTCAGATTTTACCAAAGAGGACCTCAAAACGCTCCTTTCCGCCGAAGGCGACGACAAGAAACTGCTGTTCGACAAGGCCTTGCAGACCAAGCTGGCGCATTTGGACAACTACGTCCACCTGCGCGGACTCATCGAATACAGCAACGTCTGCACCAAATATTGCCTCTATTGCGGCGTGCGCAGCAAGAACCCCAACTTCGAACGTTACACGCTCAGCGACGAGGAAGTCATCGAATGTGCGAAGTTGGCGCATGAGTTGGGCTACGGCTCGGTGGCCCTGCAAAGCGGCGAGAGAAACGACAAGGCTTTTGTCGAAAAAATCAGCTATTTGATTCAGGAAATCAAGAAGATAGGCCATGGCAGCCTTGGCATCACGCTCTCGCTCGGCGAACAGACCGAAGACACTTATCGCCGTTGGTTTGAGGCGGGCGCGCACCGCTATCTGCTCCGCATCGAGGCCTCGAACGAGGACCTATACTATAAGATTCACCCGCGCGACGCGAAGCACGACTTCCGGCAACGCTTGGCCTGCATCGACAGCCTTTTGCGCATCGGCTACCAAACGGGCACCGGCGTGATGATAGGCCTCCCCTTCCAGACTTTGGACGACCTTGCCGACGACCTGCTTTTCTTCAAGCGAAAAGACGTGGCGATGGTCGGCATGGGACCTTTCATCCCGCACCCCGACACCCCGCTTTGGCAGTTCCGCGACCAGATTCCTTCGGCCAAGGAGCGCATGGACCTGACCCTGAAGATGATTGCCACGCTGCGCCTGCTGATGCCCGAAATCAACATGGTGGCGGCCACGGCCAACCAGACCGTCGATCCGCAAGGGCGCGAGAAGGCCATCGCTGCGGGCGCCAACGTCATCATGCCCAACCTCACGCCCAACGAGTTTCGCGAGAACTACCTCATCTACCCCGACAAGGCCTGCGTCAGCGACAAGCCCGACGAATGCCACAGCTGCCTCGACATCCGCCTCGCCGCCATCGGACACAAGGTGCTCTACAACGCCTGGGGCGACTCGGTGGCGTTCACGAAGAAAGGACGAAACAAACAAAACCTTGAAAAACCATAGTTGTTTTCCATAAAATTCTTATTTTTGCGCCCAAACCAAAGCGCAAAAAAAATGAGAAAACCTTTCCTTTCCCTCGTCTTGGTCATGCTTTCTGCCGTGACCTTCGGGCAACAGTGGGTCGCCGTCAAGAGCGATGTCCCCAGCACATTCCAGACGGAACTCGTCGCTTCTTCCGAGAGCCAGATTACCGTCAGGCTGCAAACGCCGGGCTTTTACGCCTTGGAGGTGAGCACGCCCCGTGGCGAAGCCAACGTCATTTCGGTGCCCAAGGCCGTAAGCACCTCCGAGGCTGGCGAACCCAACCTGCCGATGATTGCCATCCCGGTTCTCGTCGGCGACCGGCAACACTACGGCATCCGCGTCGTTGATGCGCAATACACTGATTTCCAAATGGAAGTAACCCCTTCGAAAGGCGATTTCTCACGGCAAACCGACCCAGAGGACGTGCCTTACACCTATGGCGCGGCCTATTCGACCGACGCATTTTTCCCCGCACAAAATGTGGGCCTCTATGAGCCTTACATCCTGCGCGACTTCCGCGGGCAGAACATGGTCGTCCATCCCTTTGCCTACAACCCGATTTCGAAGACCTTGCGCGTGTATTACAGCCTCACTGTCGAGATGTTTGCCGACGGGCAGCAAGGCGAGAACGTCATTGACCGCCGTTCCAGCACAATGCGGATGGACCCCGAATTTGAGGCCTTGTACCACAACCACTTCATCAACTACAGCGAGAGCTTGAGCAAATACTTCCCTGTTGACGAGACCGGACACCTGCTCATCATCTGCCACGACGCCTTTATGGACGCCATGCAGCCCTTCGTCAACTGGAAGAGACAGACCGGCAGGCCCACCACGATGGTCGGCATCTCAGCGGTCGGCTCGACAGAATCGGCCATCAAGACCTACATCCAGAACCAGTACGACGCCAACAACAGTCTCACCCACGTTTTGCTTGTCGGCGACGTGGGGCAGATACCCGGACACAGCTATTCGGCCGGCAGTTACAGCGGCAAGTCCGACAACTGGTATGGCCAAGTGGCCGGCGATGACATGTATAACGAACTCATTATCGGGCGTTTCTGCGCCGAGAGCGTGGCTCAAGTCACCACCCATGTCAACAAGGTCATCCACTATGAAAGAGACATCGACGCCTCCGACACTTGGCTCACCCATGGCTGTGGCGTGGCGGCCTCGGCGGGAGGTGGCGGCCATTTCGGCGAGGACGACTGGCAGCACATCAACAACATCCGTGACGATTTGATGGGCTACAACTACACTACGGTCTATCAAGAATACTACAACACTTCGGGATATAATTCCACCACCCAACAAATCAGCACCCGAGTCAACAGCGGCGTGAGCATCATCAACTATTGCAACCACGGCAACCAGACCGCATGGCAGTCGCACAGCCCTTGGTATTCCAACTCATACGTCAACGCGCTGACCAACGACAACAAGCTTCCCATCATCTTTTCGGTGGCCTGCCTCAACGGGCAATACGACTACAGCCAAGCCTGTTTCGCAGAGACTTGGCTCAGAGCCACCAACAACACCACTGGAGCGCCCACGGGAGCCGTCGGCGGCATGTTTTCCTACATCTCCCAGCCTTGGATACCGCCCATGTATGGCCAAGACGAGATGGTGGACGTCCTTGTGGAAAGCTACTCCAACAACATCAAGCGCACCTTGGGAGGCATCTCTTTCGACGGCAACATGAAAATCCTCGACCAGTACGGGCAAAACTCAAACCCGAGCAACGGCACCTACATGGGATGGATCTTGTTTGGCGACCCGACGCTCACCGTGCGCAACGACATCCCTGCCGACATGGGCGTGACCCATGCCTCGACGATGGGCACCACGGCCACGAGCCTCACCGTGACCGCCACCAACGGCGAAAACGCCATTGCCACCTTGACCCTCGACAACGAAATCATGGGGTCGGCCACCATTGCCAACGGCAACGCCATCCTGTCTTTTGAGGCTCCCGAAACGACGGGAACGGCCACTTTGACCGTGTTTGGCTACAACAAGATCACCTATTTGGGCACGGTTGAAATCACGAGCGGAGGCACGCAAAACTACACCATCATGGTTTCGGCCATCCCGTCAAACGGCGGCACCGTCACCGGCGGCGGCACCTTCCAAGAAGGGCAATCGTGCACAGTGAGCGCTTCGGCCAACACGGGCTTCAACTTCACCAACTGGACCGAAAACGGCAACGTGGTCTCGACCAACACCAACTACACCTTCACCGTGACGGGCAACCGCAACCTTGTGGCCAACTTCACCGCCATTCCGCAGACCTACACCGTCACGGTTTCGGCCAACCCCACCAACGGTGGCACCGTGACTGGCGGCGGCACCTATCAGGAAGGCCAATCCTGCACTGTAAACGCCACGGCTGCAACCGGTTACACCTTCTCCAATTGGACGGAAAACGGCAACGTTGTCTCCACCAACGCCAACTATAGCTTCACCGTGACGGGCAACCGCAACCTTGTGGCCAACTTCACGCTACAGCAATTCACCATTACCGTCACTGCCGACCCAAATGATGGAGGAACCGTCACCGGTGGTGGCACTTATACCTATGGACAGTCCTGCACTTTGACGGCCACTCCGTGTATCCCATTCGTCTTTGTCAATTGGACGAAGAACGGCGTACAGGTCAGCACCAACACCACTTACACCTTCCAAGTCACCGAATCTGCAACATACGTGGCTCATTTCGTGGTTCCGTCGTTCACCGTCGTCGCCACGGCCAATCCGACCGAAGGCGGTACCGTCACCGGCGGCGGCACTTATTCATACGAGGAATGCACCTTGACAGCCACGGCCAACGAAGGCTACGGTTTCGTCAACTGGACGGAGAACGGCCTCGTGGTCTCGACCGACAACCCCTATACTTTCTTCGTTGACAGTGACCGCACCTTAGTAGCCAACTTCGAGTTGCAATCTTTCGAAGTCAAGCTCTCGGTTGACCCCACTGAGGCAGGCACGGCCAACGGAGAAGGCATCTACCAATACGGCGAGGAGGTCACGCTGACCGTCGACCGCAACGAGGACTGGGCCTTCCAGAACTGGACCGAAGACGGCGAGGTGGTTTCGGAAGAAATGACTTACACCTTCACCATCACCGGCAACAGGGACTTGGTGGCCAACTTCCTTTACACCGTGGGCATCGGTGAAAACAACGTTTCGGTGAAGGTCTATCCCAACCCCACCCAAGGCGAAGTCACGCTTGAGGGCGAGGGCCTCCAAAGCGTCCGCATCGTGAATGCCTACGGACAGACCGTCCATAACGCCAAGGTGGAGGGCGAGCAAGTCCGCATCGACCTCTCACGGATGGCCAAGGGCGTTTATGTGATGCACATAAGCACCGAAAACGGCGAAGTCGTGAGGCAGATTGTGGTGGAATAAACGAGAATTTATAAGAACTACGATATGAAAATCAAATTCATCGGTGCGGCCCGGGAAGTGACGGGCAGCAAGCACCTCATCACCACCGACCACGGCAAGAAAATCCTGTTGGACTGCGGAATGTTCCAAGGCAAGGGCCTCGAAACCGACGCCGCCAACCGCAACATCATGGTCAAGCCCGAGGAAATCGACGCCATCATCCTCACCCATGCCCACATCGACCACTGCGGCCTCATCCCCTATTTCTACAAGCTCGGATTCCGGGGCCAGGTCGTCTGCACCGATGCCACGCAAGACCTTTGCAACATCATGCTCCCCGACAGCGGCTTCATCCAAGAGAACGACATGGTGTGGTTCAACAAGAAACGCCGCAGCCAAGGCCTGCCCGCATTGCAGCCCATCTACACCGAGAAGGATGCCCGCGCCTGTATGGAGCTTTTCGTCAGCGTGGCCTACAACCGCTACTTCAACATCGACAACAACATCAAGGTGAAGTTCAACAACACCGGCCACCTCCTTGGCAGCGGCTGCGCCATCCTCGAAATCGACGAGGGCGGCAAGATGACCCGCATCGGCTACACCGGCGACATCGGGCGCGAATACAACTACCTGCTGCGCTCGCCCGAGCCGTTCCCGCATTGCGACTACATCATCACCGAGGCCACCTACGGCAACCGCCTCCACAGCGACCGCACCAACGCCGAACAGCAGCTTTTGGAAATCATCTACCACACCTGCGTCGAGAAACGCGGCAAGCTCATCATCCCGTCGTTTGCCGTCAGCCGCACGCAAGAGATTGTGTATCTGCTCAATAACTTCTACAACGAAGGCAAGCTGCCCGAAAAGATCCCCGTATTCGTCGATAGCCCGTTGGCCGTCAACGCCACCGAGATTTTCCGTATGCACGTCGATCTTTTCAACGACGAGGTGAAAGACGTCATCGAATACGACCCCGACCCCTTCGGCTTCAACGGGCTTACTTTCGTGCGCGACATCAACCAGTCGAAGGCCCTCAACGCCACCAAGCAGCCTTGCATCATCATCTCCGCTTCGGGCATGATGGAGGCCGGTCGCGTCAAGCACCACATCGCCAACAGCATCGAGAACCCCAAAAACAGCATCTTGGCCATCGGCTACTGCGCCCCTACCACCTTGGGAGCCAAGCTATTGGAGAAGCCTACGCCCGAAACCGTGTCGATTTTCGGCTTGGAACACCCGGTGAAAGCCGAGATCTTCGAAATCGACGCTTTCAGCGGCCACGGCGACTACAAGGAGCTGCTCCATTACCTGAGCTGCCAAGACCCCGCCAAGGTGAAGAAGACCTTCATCGTACACGGCGACCTCGAAGCGCAAGAATATTATCGCCGCCAGCTGCGCAAGGAAGGCTGGGACAACATCGTCATCCCCGAGCCTGGCGAGACCTTCGAGCTGAAATGAATTAGCTTCTATATGAGTTTTTGAAACAAATCCGCCACAAATCTTCCGCAAACATTCATGCGAGATCTGTGGTTGATTTGTTATTCCGCTGCACGAAGCTCCAGACAATCATCACGATGCCGATGACCACAAACGGCACGCTGAGCCACTGGCCCATGTCGAAGGTCATGCTCTTCTCAAACTCCACCTGCACGTTCTTCAGGAACTCGATGCCGATGCGCGAGCCGAAAATAATGACGAGGAAGGTGCCGAACATCAGGCCGGGCTGCTTGGTGCCGAGGTTGCGCCTGTAGTACATCCACAACAGGATAGCCATCGCCACAAGGCAGAAGAAGGCCTCGTAGAGTCCCGTCGGGTGGCAAGGCAGCCACTCACTGGGCGGACAGGGAGCATCCCACGAATTGCAAGCCGTGTAGTTGTCGAAGGTGCCGCAAAACTGCTCTGAGCCGCGCAAGAATACGAAGCCCCAAGGCAATGACGTAGGCGTACCGTAGATCTCGTGGTTGAACACGTTGCCCAAGCGGATCAAAGCGCCTACGAGGCACACCGCCACCACGATGCGGTCGAGGATCCAGATGTAGGTGATGCGTTGTTTCTCGTCCTTCTTCTTCGGCGACTTGTTGTAGTTGCGCACATAGAGCCACAAGCCGATCAAGATGCCGATGGCGCCGCCGTGGCTGGCCAATCCGCCTTCCCAAACCTTCAGGATGTCGATCGGATGGGCGAGGTATTCCGCAGGCTCATAGAACAGGCAATGCCCGAGGCGTGCCCCGATTACCGTTGACACAAGCATGTAAATCAGCAGTTTGTCCATCGACTCGTCGGGCATTTTCTCGCGGCGGTAGATGCGTTTCATGATGAAGTAGCCGATAAGGAAGCCCACGGCCCACAGCAGGCCGTACCAACGGACTTGCAAGGCACCCAATTTGAACAAGACGGGATCGACGTTCCAAGTGATGTAGTTCAGCAGCATGGTTTTGAAATTTTCCGCAAAAGTAGGAATAATTTTCATTGCGGTGTAACTTTTTCGACCTATCTTCGTATTATTGCAAACGATGGACAGAAGTCAATTCAACCGATGCGTGGAGCAATACGCCGACCGGCTTTTCCGCTTCGCGTTCGCAAGCCTCCGCAACCGCGAGCAGGCCGAGGACGTGGTGCAGGAGAGCTTCGCCCGCGTTTGGGAGAAGGTACAGACCGTGGACTTTGCCAAGGCGAAGTCGTACCTCTTCACCACCGCCCATCACGCCATGATCGACGAAGTCCGTCACAACCAACGCAATGCGAGCATCGACGACCACCCGACGGCCATCGAGCGGAGTGCGCCAAGCCCCTACCCCGACGTCAACGAGGTGCTACACAAGGCCTTGGCCACCTTGCCCGAAGCGCAACGCAGCGCGATACTTTTGCGCGACTACGAAGGCTACTCGTACCAGGAAATCGGCGACATCACGGGGATGAGCGAATCGCAAGTGAAGGTGAGCATCTTCCGCGCCCGCACCGCGTTGAAAAACAAACTGAAAAGCATCGACAACCTCATAGACACCGAGTCATGAACATCACCAACGACAACTACGAAGCCTACCTCCTCGACTACATGGAAGGCAACCTCAGCCCCGAAGGGGCGGCGCAACTGAAAGCCTTCGTCGCCGCACAAGGCATGGATTGGGACGAACTCATCGAGCCGTTGCCCCATCTCGAAGCGCCCGACATCGCTTACGAAGGCAAGGAAAAGCTGAAACAAAAGCCCAAGGTCGTGCCGCTCTATGTCAAGATCGCGTCGGCGGCGGCAGCGGCAGGCTTGCTGCTCACCGTCACGCTGTGGCCCGACAAGTCGCTGCCCAAGGTGGAGCCGATTGCCGAGCTGCAACCGCTGAAGGCCAATTTGACCCTTGCGGAAACAATGCCTCGTATCCTGCCGAGAAGAACCGTTCTATTTGTCAGTCCGCAACCGATTGAATCAAGCCCCATTGACAAACAAGAGCATCCAAAAGCCATCATTGAAAAGGCCGAGACTTTGGCTTTGGCCGAGTTGCCGCCATTGAAGCCAAAAGAGATTACCTCTCCCGCCAATACCGGCTCCGAAACGCAATTGAAGATGGAGATGCTTCGCTATCGCATGGAAACGGATTGGGCTTTGGCCAAGGCAAACAACGCATTTGTTGAGGAGCAGGCACTGCCCACTTCCTTCATTGGCAGGGCCATCTTTCGCTGGAGCGAAGGACGCTATGCGAGTGTCAATGACCTTGTGAACGCGGGATTGCACCGCACCAAACAGGGAATCGCCATCGTCACCACCGAAATGGCCATGGAAGTGCAGCAACGGGCCGAGGAAAACATTGCCGACGCTCGTGAATATTGGAAATCGAGAAGAGAAGAATAAGACTGTTTAAACGCAGAATACACAGAACTTTGGAATTCATTCTGCGTATTCTGCGATTTAACTTCGTTGAATCTTCGATTTCTGCGTGAAACAAAACACTACGATTTCTGCGTGGAAATCAGAAATTGACGCTGAAGCCAAGCATGAGCGGATGGGCCTTGGCCGCCTCTCTACCCTTGACGAAAGTAGGGACAAGAGCATAATTGGCGAAGAAGCCCACGTCCTCGCCACCAATGCGTAGCGAAGCATCGCATTTGAACAGGTTGGTCAGGTAGTTGGAATAGGTCTTCCTGTTTTCGCCGTCGCCATATTTGATTCTGTTCCAAGCGGCCAAACGGATGCCTCCCGTCACGCCAAAGTCGATGTACATGTGGCGCGTAGGCCTCACTTCTATCATCAGCGGGACCTGGGCATAGAGCACGCCGAACTTGCTGTTTTTCACGGGGCGGTCGTCGGGCAGCAACTCGTTGACCAACTCATTGCCCTCTACCGTCATCTTAACCGAATTCTTCCAGCTATAATTGTTCCAGCCAATGCCGACACCCGTAAACATACCCACAGTGTGTTTCTTATTGAATGCGATGCCGACATCAGCGATGTTGAAGCCGAAATACCAGCTGCGGAGCGGACGGATGGCCATCGACTCGTTTGGTCCCGTGAAAGTATTCATGTTTGAAGGGTCGATGAGCATGTTCAAGCCCGCCTCGAAGCCTTGCCAATGGGGATAGAGGAGCAGACCTCTTTCACGTTGTAGGGGTTTCCAGCTATTGGAATAAGACGAATCACCTGTTACCACCCTGCCCGAGCCATAGACGGACACGTTGAGGTCGTCGCACTGTAGAGACTGAGTCCTCAAATCACCTGAGCCATACATGTCGGCATAAAGCACCTTGCATCGCCCGCTGAGCGCGACATCGCCCGAACCGGTCATTTTCACACGGATTGTGTCGTAATCCACCGACATGCGCACATCGCCAGAGCTGAGGTCCCAAATCGCGAGGTTCTTCCCCTTCAACGTTCCTTGTCCAATGACATCGCCCGAACCGGTGACGTAAACGCTTTCAAGTTGCCGGACAGCAACCTGATAATCGTCCGATCCCATAAGAACCACCGCACCGTCAGCCATTTCATAATTAGAAACAAGCTCGTTGTCGCGGGTCAGGGAGAACCCGTCGGTCACTTGTCGGATGCGCACATCGCCCGAACCGCACACTTTGACCGATTTCACCTCTGGTTTTCCTTTTTTGCGAAGGCTGTCGCCAAAAGGATAGTTGAAATTCTTTCCATACTGTTCGGCCCACTGCTCCATCTTGCGGCCCCATTCTTCCATGTCTTTCCCAAATTCCTTGCCCCATTGCTCCATGTCTTTCTCATAGGCTTTCCAATCTATGGAATCGGAAAGATACTGGAGGCCCATGCCCAACTCGCGCATCCTCTCAGCAAATTGCTCTTGGAGTTGCGACATTTCAGCCATTCGGCTCTTCATAATGCTATCCGTTTGGGGATCGATTGGTTTGGGGTCATTCACTTGCGCCCTCGCCGTTCCGAAGGCCAGCAGCAGCATCGCTGCCAAAAACATTCTTGTTTTCATTGTATTGGTGTTTAAGTTGTTGTTTTTCCTGCACTATTGCCACTTCACTGGGTTTCAAATCCTTATAGCCTTGACCGTCATGGCGGAGGCACATCCGCCATCTCCTGAACGCGAAGACGTATTCCTATCACTTGGGAGATTGCGGCTCAAGGCCGCAATGACGGTTTAAGGCTGAAAGACGTTCTTCCCAGTCTCGTGTCAACAACCGTAATACGGAGAAACGGGGAAAAAGTTACAGTCGAAAATAGACTTTTTTTCTACAAAAATTCGCAAAAACATCAAAATCAATTATAATAGACTATATATTAAATAATTACAATTTTACATCGCTCCAAAAAGTAACTTTTTGCAGGTAATTTGACGATTTCACGGTAACTTTTTGCAGGTAAAATCGGCTTTCCATGGTAACTTTTTGCAGGTTGGGTATCCTTACAGTCCATTTATTCGATGTACGAAAAAGCGGAAAAATGGCAGTCGCGCTCGGCTGTGAGGGTGTCGCCTTCGGTCAGTTCCAGCTTCACATATACCTTTTCCAAGTCGGCGATTTGCAAACATTCACTCAGACCTTCAACGACAAATTTCCTGTTCCCGTTGGCATTCAGTTCCACTTTCAGTTTCCGTTCAAACAACGTATGGTTGTCGAAGTCGCGCACTGCCACAGACAACGTGCCGTCAATGCTTCGCATCAAGTCGGAGGTGACGAAAACGCCATAGTCTTTCTTGTCGAGACTCAAAAGCACGGGCGCATAAAGGGTCTTCAGCCTTTCGTGGAACACCTTGGGGTTGCCGTAGTAGTCGATGGACGACCACGACGTGACAGGCCAAGCGTCGTTGAGTTGCCAATAGAGCGTACCCATGTTGCGGGGCTTCGCCGTGCGGTGCGCCTCGATGGCGACCTCCATGCCGTAGGCCTGCGAGAGTTGGCTCAGATGCACATATTCCTCAAAATCCTTGGGGTTGGCGTTGGGGAAATACCGTTGGATGAAGTCGTCGATTTGGCGAGTGCCACGCGGGTGTTTCTGGTGCGCCGCAATCACCTCGGCATCCTTGCCCAATGCCTCGCCTTGCGCGATTTTCTGCAAGGTCGAGTAATCGGGATAGCTTTGGTAGCCGTACTCGCTGTTGAAGCGGCCCACCTTCTCGCGATAGGCCTCGTATGGCAACTCGCCCCACCACACGCCCCAATAATGCACGTCGCCTTCGGTCAGGCTTTCGGGACGGCCCCAGCCTTTCGACGGAGAACTCGGCCAATAGGGACGCGTGCCGTCAAATTGCGCAACAACCTGTGGCAGAATGTCTTCAAAGAGTCTGTCATAGCCCGCTTTGATGGCCTTGTCGTCTTCTTCGGTCCAACCTAACGACTGTTGCCAGCCCCAGTTGTAGTAGCCTTCCGAAATCTCGTTGCCGCCACACCACAAGGCCAACGACGGATGGCTTGCCAAGTGTTTCACCTGCTCCTCCGCCTCGATCCTTGCGTTTTCGAGGAAAGCTTCATCATAGGGATACATCGTGCCAGCGTACATGAAATCTTGCCAAACCAAAATGCCGAGTTTGTCACAAAGCGTGAAAAAGTCGTCGGAAGGATAAATGCCGCCGCCCCACACGCGAAGCATGTTGAAATGCGCGTCTTTGGCTTGCTCCAAGAGTTGGCTCGTATGGCTCAAATCAATCCAAGTCTCAATCATCTCCTCCGGCACATAGTTGGCGCCTTTGGCATACATCGGCACGCCATTCACCTTGAAATAGAACGCCCGCCCGATGCTGTCAGGCTCATCCACCATCTCGAAGGTTTTAATACCCGACTTGAACTTTTTGGAATCCAACACTTTGCCATCCTTTTTCAAACGAACCTCAAAGTCATACAGTAGTTGCTCTCCCATCTCATTAGGCCACCACAATTCCGGATTTAAGATTTCAAATTCAAAGATTTCAGATTGGAAGCCGCTATCCAAATGAACATTTTCCTCGCTGTTTTTCTCACCATTGACATAAATTTCCACTAAATAATTTCCATCTGCCCTACTTTCCATATCAAGACAAAAACGCATCGTAGCTTTTTCGTTATCAACCTTTTCCGTTACGACATAAGCATTTTGCAATTTCGCATTCGACCAACCAATCAATTGCACCTGTTTCCAAATGCCTACGTTCTTGTATTTCGGCGCCCAGTCCCAACCGTGCTGATAGGGTGCCTTGCGTGAGACGGCATATTTTTCGGGCAGTCGGGGCTGATGTTGCTCATACAGAGCCAATTGGGTACTGTCATAACGCGGGAAATGCACTTCCAAAAGGTTGTCTTTCTTTTTCAGCAAGTCTTTCACATCGTGTTTCCAAGTGCGGAATTGGTTGTTGGCAAAAAACAGTTCTTCACCGTTCAATTTCACTTCGGCGTAGGTGTCGATGCCGTCAAAAACCAATTCAACATTCTCTTTTTCAAGCAAATCCTTGTCCGCATCGAAATGCAGGGTGTAGTCCCAAGGATGGTCGGAAATCCACAAAAGGTCGTTTTCCACCGTGCCGAGGTAGGGATGCGGTATGAGGCCGTTTTCATAGAGGCTCTGCTGCACCACCGAGGGCACATCGACCTGCATATTAATATCTAAGGTGTCGCCCGTGAGCGTCCAACCTTGGTTGAGGAGTTGCAGGGCGACGTTGGGCTTTTCGACTTTTTGGCAGCCGACGAAGGCGAGCGCAAGGATTAGCAAGGGAATTATTCTTTTCATATCGTTGGATCTTTTAGATTACAAAAACATGGTCATGTAAAACGGCAAATATTGCACTCCTTTTTCTCTCTTGATGTCTTTGGAATAAACAAGGTATTGGTCAAGAATCCTGTCGGGATACTTCTTGAAGAACGCGTCAAGCGAGGCGTGGGTGCTGTAGCCCGACGATTTCACCTCAATCGGGCAGACCTTGTTTTTCCTTGCCAGCAAAAAATCGATTTCGTAGTTGCGCTTGCCGCTTTCGGTAGGCCAAGTGTGGTAGAACAATTCGTTGCCCGCCGCCCTCAACGTCTGGGCCACCATGTTTTCATACAGATAGCCAAGGTTGGTGTTCAGTTTGTCGTTCCACAACTTTTGGTAAATGACGTTTTCGGTGAAGTCCTTGTCGCGGAAGGCAAGCGTGACGAATAGCCCCGTGTCAGCGACAAACATCTTGTAACGGTCGAGGTCTTTGTAGAACGACATGCCCGCATTGGGGTCGTTGACGTGATAGGCCATGTTGACCGTCATCGACTCCCGCAAGTCGGCGATGTATTCCGTCATGCGGTCGGCCCTGCCGTTTTCGACAACGCTTGACACTTGATAGCGCGAAGCATTCTTGTTCAACTCAGACGGAATGGCCGCGAACAGCATCGACAATTTGCCAGAATCGTCAATTTTCATGAAATCACCGTCATAAAGGTCAAGAATCTCTCTCTTTGCGTTGTCCACTTCAGCCAGATTATTGGTTTCCAGATATTTGTTCACAGCTTGCGGCATTCCTCCCACAAGCATATAAAGCCGGAAATCGCGCAACAGCTTTCGGTGGGCAGCATCTCCCAACGGCACAGGCTTCTCGCTAATCGAACGCAGCAAAGGAATGGTCGCCGTGTCGCCCAAAGCCCATCTGAATTCCTCATAGTCCATAGGATACATATTGACACGGGTCTCCTCGCTCGGGATGATGATGTCCTTGACATTCTTTCGGATTGAGATTAATGAGCCTGTCTCGATATAGTCATATCGTCCGTCGGCCACCAAATGCTTGATGGCCTGCCGGGCCAACGGCTGTCGCTGCACTTCGTCGAAAACAATGACCGAGTTGCGTTCATGCAAACTGACTCCATACGCCAATTGGAGCCGCATAAACACATAATCAAGGTCTGAAATGTCGCTGAACAGATTGAATACCTCTTGCGAGCATTTGGAGAAATCAATCAAAATGTACGATTCATATTCCTGCCTCGCGAATTGCTCGACTATCGTTGATTTGCCAACTCGCCTGGCTCCTTGTATGAGAATGGCCGACTGACCTTGACGTTCAGTTTTCCACTTGAGCAGTCGGTTGTATATCTTCCGTTTGAAAGTGTTGTTTGACATCTTGATTCCTGTTTAATTCGCTGCAAAAATACAAATTTGTCAAAAATCTCACTTTTTATTTCCTTAATTATGTCAAAAATCTCACTTTTTATTTCGTCGAAAATGTCAAAAATCTCATTTTTTATAGCGAGATGTGTGCTATCAAAACGGGTTCAGCATTTTCTCCATCTCATAAATCAACTCGCGGTTCGATTCGGTCCAGACCATCGTGGCACCCGTGGCGTCCTTTTGGTTGGGATAGAGCCTCTCGTTGAAGCGCGGCACCCAATGCGCGAGCGAAGCGTGGCAATGCACCGCGCCCGTCATGTTGAGGATGTCCTTCACGTTGCCGAGGTTGATGCCGCCGCCCGGCATGATGCCAATCTTGTCGCCATAGCGCAACTGCATCTCCGCAATCATCGGGACACCTTCCATTGCAGTGGGCTTGCCGCCCGAGGTCAGGATTTTGTCGAAGCCGAGTTCTATCAGTTGCTCGACCGCCTCGAAAGGCTTCACGCAGGCATCGATGGCGCGGTGGAAGGTGAACTTCAAGCCCTCACCGGCCTCCATCAGGGCCTTAATGGTCTCCACGTCAAGCTCGCCCTTGCCGTCCAAGGCACCGACGACCACGCCCTCGAAGCCGAGCTTCTTGCAGAGCATGATGTCGGTCTTCATCATCTCAACTTCGTCCTCGTCGTAGATGTAGTTGCCCGGTCGCGGACGGATGAGCACGCGCATCGGGATGAAAGCAATGTCGATGGCCTTCGCCAAAGTGCCGAAAGAAGGCGTGAGGCCGCCCACTTCGAGGCATTCGCACAACTCAACGCACTGGGCGCAGCCGTCCATCGCGTTCTGCAACGACTTGATGCCGTTGGCACAGATTTCCAGTCGTATCATGGTTTTCAGAATTTTGGGGCAAAGATAGTGGTTTTATCGGAAAAAAGACATTGTGGCCTCTAAAATCCTTCACCATGAATGGATGGAAGAAACACATCGCCACCAAACTTTTACAACGCGAAACAAATAAGTGCTGTAGTGTTACGGAACGAAAAAGGGCTGAAATTGACACATTCAATGCCGTATTCCAAAATTTATCCTACCTTTGCGCCATAAAAACCACAACAATGGAAAACACGCGCAAATATCCCGTAGGCATCCAGACCTTTAACCGTCTTCGTGAGGATGATTATCTCTACATCGACAAAACCGACTTGATCTGGAAAATGACCAAGACGAGTCCGTTCGTCTTCCTAAGCCGTCCACGACGCTTCGGGAAGTCATTGCTCACCACCACTTTGGATGCTTACTTCAAAGGTCAGAAGGAACTGTTTGAAGGACTGAAAATCATGGAGTTGGAAACGGAATGGGAACAATATCCCGTCCTACACATCGATGTCAGCATGGCCAAAAACAGGGCTTCTGCCGCCGAGGTTCAGCGTGTGCTTTTGTTGGAGTTGGAACCGTTAGCCGAACTGTATGGCAAGAGCGAAAACGAAGTCACGCCAGGTGAGTTGCTGCGGGGACTGATACGCCGCGCCTACGAGAAAACGGGCAAGCAGGTGGCCGTCATCATCGACGAGTACGACGCGCCGCTGTTAGATGTGCTGCACGAGGAACAACTGTTGCCCGACTTCCGCCGCGTGATGCAAGAGTTCTACCAGCCGCTGAAGGCCAGCGAAGCCATGATCAAGTTCTGCTTCATTACGGGCATCACCAAGTTCAGCCAACTCAGCATTTTTTCGACTATCAACAACCTGACCAACATATCGATGCAACCCGAGTTTGCTGCCATCTGCGGCATCACGGAAGAGGAATTCGAGCGCGACATGGCCCCCGATATTGCCATGTTAGCCAAGGAATACGAATGCTCTCCGGAAGAGATGCAAGCCAAGCTGAAACAGCAGTACGACGGCTATCGGTTCGCCAAGGCATCGCCCGACATCTACAACCCGTTCAGCCTTTTGAAGTGCTTCAACCAACGCGAACTGGACAACTACTGGTTCGAGAGCGGCACCCCTACTTTCCTGATTCGCCAGATGCAAAAGTTCCACACCGACTTCACGACGATGGATCGAATCGAGGCCAGTGCAACAGCATTCGACCGCCCGACGGAGGCCATGGATGACGCGCTGCCCTTGCTTTACCAGAGTGGCTATCTCACCATCAAGGATTATGACAAGCTGACGAACTATTACGTCCTTTCCATCCCGAACAATGAAGTGCGGACAGGGTTTGTCGAGAATCTGATTCCCACCTACACGGGTATCAAGCAAAACGACAGCAGGGGCTTCGCCATGAAGTTCTGGCGTGCACTCTACAGGAGCGACATCGACACGGCGATGCAGGAGCTCACCGCCTTTCTCGCTGGTATTCCCTACGTTGAAGGCTTCAAGAAGAAATTGGCCGAGGCAGCCGCTTCGGAAGGCTTTTACGAATACACTTTCTGGCTGATTTTCAACATGCTCAACGTGTATGCGCAAACCCAAGTGAAATGTGCTGGAGGCCGCATCGACTTTGTGGTCAAGATGCCTGAAACCACCTATGTCTTCGAACTGAAAGTGAACGGCACAGCCAAGCAAGCCCTCGACCAAATCAACAGCAAAGGCTATGCGCTGCCGTATCAAGCCGAAGGGAAAAACGTGGTCAAAATCGGCGTGCAATTCAACCGCGAAACCATGACCATCGAGGATTATCTCATTGAAAAATAGCCCACATCACAGTCTCGGGAATTTTCTTTACCTTTGCACCCCAAAATTCTCATTCCGTGATTTACCCGACCAACTTCGAACAGAAAATCGGCTTCAACGGCATCCGCGAGATGATTTCGGCCCACTGCATCAGCCAGATGGGGCTTGAGAAAGCGGACGAGATGGCGTTTTCGACCGACAAATCCTTCATCGTCAGGAGCTTAGAGCAGACCGAGGAGTTCATCCGCCTGATGCAGACGGGCGTGCCATTCCCCATGCGCGACTTCCACGACCTGCGCGAGGCCTTCCACCAAATCCAAATCGAAGGCACCTGCATCGGCTTGGACGACCTGTTCGCGCTGAAGCCTTCGCTCAACGTGCTCGAAGCCATCCTGCGCTTCGGTCGCTCCGACGGTGCCGCCGACTTCCCGCAACTTAAATCGCTGATTGAGAACATCTTCATCGACCGCAGCATCTTCACCGAAGCCAACCGCCTCGTCGATGACAAGGGCGAAATCCCCGACAACGCCTCGCCCGAATTGGCCGAGATACGCCAAAGCATCCGCCGCAAGCAAGGCGGCATCGAGAAGCGCATCCGACAGATCATGGGCGACGCCAAGACCGCCGGCTGGGTTGACCCGAAAGCGGAACTCACCGTGCGCGACGGCCGCTTGGTCATCCCCGTGAAGGCCGCCGACAAACGCGCCTTGCGCGGCTTCATCCACGACGAGTCGGCAACCGGCCAGACCGTCTATATCGAACCCGCCGAAATCTTCGACACCTCCAACGAAATCAAGGAGTTGGAATACGCCGAGCGGCGCGAAATCCACCGCATCCTGATGGCCTTCACGCGGCTTTTGAGACCTTACCTCTCCGAACTGCGCAAGGCATGGAACGTTTTGGGCGAACTCGACTTCATCCGCGCCAAGGCACTGTTGGCCAACGAAATCGGCGGCGTGAAACCCGAACTCCGCGACACACCTTTTATCAATTGGCAGCAAGCCCGCCATCCGCTGTTGGAACAGAAACTGAAAGCCCAAGGCAAACAAGTGGTGCCTTTGGACCTGCGGCTCGACGAGCGCGACCGCATCCTCGTCATCAGCGGACCCAACGCAGGCGGCAAGTCGGTGTGCCTCAAGACCACAGGACTGCTGCAATACATGCTGCAATGCGGACTCATGCCCCCCATGCGCATCGACTCGCAATGCGGCCTCTTCGACAGCCTCTTCATCGACATCGGCGACGAGCAGTCCATCCTCGACGACCTCTCCACCTACAGCTCGCACCTTATTAATATGAAAGCCCTCTTGGAGCAAGCCGACGCAAAGACGCTGTTCCTCATCGACGAGTTCGGAACGGGCACCGAGCCACAACTTGGCGGTGCCATCGCCGAGGCCATCCTCTTGGAACTCAACAAGAAACAGGCTTTCGGCATGGTCACCACGCACTACGCCAACCTCAAGCTCTTGGCCGACAACCACGAGGGCATCATCAACGGCGCGATGCTGTTCGACACCAAGTTCATGCAGCCCATGTACCTGATGCTGACGGGCAAGCCCGGCTCTTCGTTTGCCTTCGAGATTGCCAAGAAAATAGGCTTCCCGAGACAAATCTTAGACGACGCAGCCAACATCACCGGCGACCAGCACCTGAAGTTCGAGAAACAGCTGCAACAGCTCGAAGTCGATAAGAAAGCCCTCCGCAAGAAGGAGCAAGACCTGCGCATCGCCGACCAGCTGCTGACCGAGGTGGTGGAGAAATACAAAGGCCTTTTAGCCGAGCTTGAAGGCAAGAAGAAGCAATACCTCCGCGATGCCGCCAACGAAGCGCAGGAACTCATCGCCAAGGCCAACAGCCAGATAGAGCGCACCATCCGCGAAATCAAGGAGGCGCAAGCAGAGAAAACCAAGACCAAGGAAATCCGCCAAAACCTCGAAAAGACCAAGCAGGAAATCGCGCAACGGGCCAAGGAAGTGGCCGAAGAAAAGAAAAAGGAAGAGGATGTCGTGCTGAAGGCGGGCGACACCGTCTGCATCGACGACATGCAAGTGGTGGGCGAGATCCTCAGCATCAGCGACACCGACGCCACCATCCTGTTCGACAGCATCCGCCTGCGCACCTCGCCCGACAAGCTCCGCAAGGTGAGTCGCGCCGAAGCCCGCAAGACGCAACGCAACTGGCAGAAAGGCATCGCCGCCGATCTGAGCGAGAAAGCCGAGCACTTCGACCTCACCTTAGACGTGCGCGGCCATCGCGCCGAGGAAGCCTTGGACATCGTGGACAAATACTTGGACGAGGCCAAACTATTGAGCATCAAGGAAGTGAGCATCCTTCACGGCAAGGGCAATGGCATCCTGCGCAAGCTCATCCGCGAGAAACTCAGCCGCAACCGCGACGTGGAACGCTTCTGCGACGCCTCGCTCGAAACCGGCGGCACGGGCATCACGAGGGTGTATTTTAAATAAGAAATCGACAAACTTAGTTTGCGGAGAAAGTTTTTTTGTCTATCTTTGCGCCGCATTCCTTAATCACGACGGCCATGAACGACACGACACACCCGCGATACATCAACCCCTACACCGACTTCGGCTTCAAGAAGCTCTTCGGCACCCCGATGAACAAAGACCTGCTCGTCAGCTTCCTCAACGCCCTGCTCTTCAGGAACCAGCCCGAAAAGCAGGTCATCAAGGACATCCGATACCTGCCCACCGAGCATTTCGGGCAGTTCGCCAACCGCCGCGCCATCTTCGACGTGTTCTGCGAGACGGAGGACGGTGCGCAGTTCATCGTCGAGATGCAGAACGTCTATCAGCAGTTCTACAAGGACCGCAGCGTGTTCTACGCCACCTTCCCCATTCAGGAGCAGTCGAAGGTGGGCGACGACTGGAACTTCGAGCTGAAGGAAGTCTATACCGTGGGCATCCTCAACTTCGAGTTCAAGGAGGACGAATACTCCAAGGATTGCTACCACCACGAGGTGAAGCTGATGGACACCGCCGACCACCACGTCTTCTACGACAAGCTCACCTTCGTCTATTTGGAGATGCCCAAGTTCAACAAGGCCGAGGACGAACTGGCCGACATGTTCGACAAGTGGCTGTTCGTGCTTAAGAACCTCTCGCGGCTCTTCGAGCGGCCCAAGGCCTTGCAGGAGCGCGTCTTCACCAAGCTCTTCGAGCAGGCCGAGATAGCGCGGTTCACCCCCGACGAGCGACGGGGCTACGAGGACAGCGTGAAGACCTACCGCGACATCAACAACGCCATCGCCACGGCGGAACGCGACGCCGAAAAAAGAGGCGAGGACAAAGGCCGTGAAGAAGGCAGGGCGGAA
>FLNX01003835.1_pt1 | contig 25075 bp, 16 predicted proteins | sample 1140341 | NCBI WGS metagenome assembly FLNX01 (sample SAMEA3878208, study PRJEB12797) | bioreactor metagenome | biome: Moose rumen | place: Sweden | collected 2011-10 | reverse complement strand
ATGTTGCTCACGCGTTACTCACCCTTTCGCCGGTCGCCGCCAGAGTATTGCTACTCCGCGATGCCCCTCGACTTGCATGTGTTAAGCCTGCCGCTAGCGTTCATCCTGAGCCAGGATCAAACTCTTCATTGTATATTCTATAATGCTTAGCTTGCCCCTGACGCCTTCTTATCTAAAGAAATTAACGCTCGTTTTATTGAATTGTGTTAACAATTCCGGTACTTGCTTGTACTTTTAGTCTTTCAGTATTGTCAATGAGCCGTAAAAAATCCCGCTTTCATCAAACGGGACTGCAAAGGTAGCAAGTTTTTCCGAATCGGCAAATTTTTTTTAGGTTTTTTTGAAGATTCTTCGCTTCGCCCAGAATGACAAGAATCAGATAAAAATACATTTTTCGTATCTTTGCAGGCAGTTATGGAAAAGAAAGTGTCACTGTGGCAGATTTTCGCCGTGTTCGCCAAGATTGGGGCGTTCACCATTGGCGGAGGCTATGCCATGATTCCCATCATCCAGGCCGAAATGCAGCGGCGGGGCTGGATTCCGGAGGAGGACCTTCCGGACATCGTGGCCCTGTCCCAGAGCGCTCCCGGGGTGATGGCGGTGAACATTTCCATCTTTGCCGGCCACAAGTTGCGGGGGCTCAAGGGCAGCATAGCCGCCACTTTGGGGAGCATCACCCCGTCCTTCTGCATCATCCTGGCCATCGCCATGTTCTTCACGGCCTTCAAGGACAATCCCTGGGTGGTGCGGGCGTTCATGGGCATCCGCCCGGTGGTGATTGCCCTCATCGCCGTCCCCATGGTGAACATGGCCAAAAAGAGCTGCAAGACCTGGTGGGCCTGGCTGCTGGCCGTGGGCGCCCTGGTGCTGGTGGCTTTCCTGAACGTGTCGCCCATCTACATCATTCTTTGTGTGCTGGTGGTGGGGTTCAGCATTACGTATTACAGGATGAAGAGCGATTCTTCGCTTCGCTCAGAATGACAAGGAACAGCAGGAATGACCACACTGTACCTCATATTGCAACTGGCATGGACGTTCTTCGTGATTGGGGCGTTCACAATAGGCGGAGGATATGCCATGCTGTCGCTCATCCAGAACCAGGTGGTTGTGGTACATCCCTGGATTTCGGAAGGGACATTCACGGACATAGTGGCGGTTTCCCAGATGACCCCGGGGCCCATCGGCATCAACAGCGCCACCTATGTGGGCTACGATGTCCTTTTCAACGCCACCGGAAGCCAGCTCTTGGGGGTAGTGGGTTCGCTTACCGCCACCATCTCCCTCATGCTGCCCTCGTTCGTGATCATGCTGTTGATTGTACACTTTTATGTGAAATTCCGCGGCAGCAGGCTCTATGCGGGCACCATGGACTGGCTCAAGCCCGCCGTGGTGGGCCTGATTGGCGCAGCGGCCGTGATTCTGATATGCAAAACCACCTGGACGGGCATGACGCCCCAGATCCAGGTGGTTCAGGAAAATTTTCCGGACTGGAAGAGCTGGTGCCTGCTGGCGGCGGCCTTTGCAGCCAGTTACTGGGGGAAGATGAATCCCATCCACGTCATTCTGGCAGGCGCCGTGCTGGGCCTTCTCCTGTACTGATTACCAGTTGGTCTGGTGGGTTTCCAGATAAGTCTCCAGTTCAGAGGCCGACCGGGCCGGCTGGCGGTCCAGGCCCACGAGACCCCGGATGTCCAGGCAGTACGAATACCCCATTTTGTCCAGCAGCGCAAACGTGTGGTCCAGCGAGGCGTCGAAGCGGTTGAAGTCTTTGCGGGAAGGCTCGCACCACTGCACTTCGCTTAGGGCGCACATGCGCGGAAGCAGCATATACTCAAGGTGTTCTGGCGTGGCAATGTATTCGGTCCACAGGTTGGCCTGCACACCCAGGATGTGCTGCTGCGAGCCCGCGGGAATGCCCGTCATCGGCTCAAAGCTGTACACCTTCTCAAGAGGCAGGAAGCCGCCGATGCCGAAAGGTTCCTTGTCCCGCTCGCGGCCCTGGTAATAGTCGAAGTAGAAATGGCTGGTAGGGGTCATAATGGCGTCCAGGCCCTTCGATGCCGCCTCGATGCCGCCTTCCACGCCCCGCCAGGACATCACCGTGGCGCCCTTCTCCAGGCTGCCGTGCATGATCTCGTCCCAGCCGATGATCCGGCGTCCGTGGCCGGCCAGGAACTTCTGGATTCTGGCGGTAACGTAGTACTGCAGCTCATGCTTGGCCTGCGGGCCCCGGCGGATACCCAGCTGGGCCATCTTGCGGGCGCATTTGGGGCAAACTTCCCAAGGGTCCGGCCTGTCCGGTTCGGCATCTCCGTCAAAGCATTCGTCCCCGCCGATATGGATGAGTTCCGAAGGGAAGATGTCCATGACCTCCGCGAGCACATTCTCCAGGAAGGTGTACACCTCTTCATTGCCGGCGCAGAGGATGTCTTTGGCCACGCCCCAGCGCTCCCACACCTTGTACGGCCCGCCGGTGCAGCCCAGTTCCGGATAAGCGGCCAGGGCGGCCACCATGTGCCCCGGAAGGTCTATCTCCGGGACCACGGTGATACCCCTTTCGGCCGCATACGCCACCACTTCGCGGAGCTGGTCCTGCGTGTAGAAGCCGCCGTAGCGGATGCCGTCCGTCTTGCCCCAGTCCTTGCCCACCACGGTGCCGGCCCGCCAGGCGCCCACCTCCGTGAGCCGGGGATAGCGCTTGATCTGGATGCGCCAGCCCTGGTCGTCGGTCAGGTGCCAGTGCAGGCGGTTGAGCTTGTAGGTGGCCATCACGTCTATGTACCGCTTGGTTTCCTCCACGGACCAGAAGTGCCGGCTGGGGTCCATGTGCATGCCCCGGTAGGCGAAGCGCGGCTTGTCGTGGATGGTGGCGTAGGGAAGCACCCAGTCGGCCTTGGCCTTTTTGCCCCCGTAAACCTCCACCGGCAGCATCTGCTTGAGGGTTTCGCAGGCGTACAGGAATCCGTTCAGGGCCGATGCCTGCACGGCGGCGCCCCTTTTGTCGATGCGGATGATGTACTCTTCGGCCTCCAGCTCCGGGTTGACGGTGAAGCTGAAGCCGCCGTTCCCTTCCTTCATCGGCTTTCCCGTGGCGGTTTCCACCGCTTTCACGAAACGGCTTACCGCAGCCCAGGACTGCGCGTCCATTTCGTCGTCCATGACAAGGGAAGCGCCTTTTACAGAAAAACTTCCTTTCCCCAGTTCCACTTCGTTGGGAAGAGGGAGTACCTGGATAGGCTGCGGCTGGGGCCGGCTGCAGGAAAACAGTGCGGCAAGGGCCGCCGCCCAAAACAAAGTCCGTGCTTTCATATTATGTCGGTTAAAATTATGCCAGGCAGGCGTCCATCAGCTTTTCCAGCCCCGGCTTGTCCAGATGCTGGCCGATGAACACAATCTTCTGCATCCTGTCCCCGTATTCAGGGTCCCAGTCTTCGCGCAGCTTCCGGTCCCGCTCCATCATTTCCTGCAGCTCGTCCGGTTCCATGGTGGCGAACCACAGTCCCGCATCCCGCAGGGCTTTCTGCCGTCCGGCCTGCTCGAAGAGATAGCACTTGTCCGGGTCGTCGGCAAAATAGCAAAGGCCCTTGGCCCGGATAATCCCCTTGGGCCAGCGGGTGGCCACCATGTGGTCGAACTTGTTCAGGTCCAGCGCCGGACGACGCGTGTACACATACGTATCTATCCCATACTCAAGCGCTTCCCCTTCGGCCTCCTCTTCCTCGTCTTCGCCTTCGATGGCGGCTATCCAGGCAGCCGACGTGGCCACCCGGTCAAAGTTGAACAGGCCGGTGTAGATAATCTCGTCCAAATCCACGTCGCCGTAGTTGCACTCCAGCACCTTGGCACCGGGGTTGATGCTTTTCACAATGCCCTTGAGGGTGCCCAGCTCTTCGGCCGAAATTTCCGCCACCTTGTTCAGGATTACAATGTTACAGAACTCAATCTGCTCTATTACAAGCCGTTCCAGGTCGTCCTCGCCGATGTCTTCCTTCTGCAGGGCGGCCCCGCCGGCGAATTCGTCCTTCATCCGGAGGGCGTCCACCACCGTGGCGATGCAGTCTACATAGGGCAGGCAGCCTTTCACGTACTGCGGCCCCAGCACCGGGATGGTGCTGATGGTCTGCGCAATGGGAGCCGGCTCGCAGATGCCGCTGGCCTCAATCACGATATAGTCGAATTTCCGGGCCGATGTAAGCTCCCCCAGCTGGGCCACCAGGTCCATCTTGAGCGTGCAGCAGATACAGCCGTTCTGAAGGGCCACCAGCGAGTCGTCCGTCTGGCCCACCACGCCGCCTTTCTCAATTAGGTCGGCATCGATGTTCACCTCGCCGATATCGTTCACCACAACGGCGAACTTAATCCCTTTCTTGTTGGCCAGAATCCGGTTGAGAAGGGTGGTTTTGCCGCTTCCCAGATAGCCGGTGAGCAGAAGCACCGGCACTTCTTTGTTTTGAATCTTTAGTTCCATACGCCACATTTTCCGTTCCGCCCTTTCCCAGGCCCTTTTGTCCGGTGTTCTGCGGAACAACATACAAATATACAAAAAATAATGTTTGCCGATACAAAAGCGCCCGTTGCTTAAACCCCAGGGCCTGGCGTCGCCGGAGCTAAAGACGCATTACTTATTCCCTGCCCAGGCTTGTTATTTAAGAGATTTTTAATATCTTTGTCTTCCCATAAGTGGAGCCGGAAGCGGGCTGGTTGCCTACAGAAGGTCCCGGTGGGGAAAAGAGATCCCCCCCTACTTGGTTAAGATAGTGTATTTAACAGAATCACAATGAATTATACTAAACACTGTGCCATTGCAGGGCTCGTGCTGCTACTACAACTCCCAGCCTTTGGCCAGCAGGACAGCCGGCAAGCCGGCCAGACGCAGGAATACCTGCAGCAGGCCCGGGAGCTTTCCACCCTGTACAGGGGCCGGCTCCAGAGCGTTTTCCCGTTCCGGTACAATGGTACTTTCTATCTGGAAACAAGAACGTTCTCTACGGGTAATGTCCAGTACAACGGCAAGCTGTACGAGAATGTCCTGCTGAACCTGGACGTCTATACCCAGGAACTGGTGGTGAAGGCATCGGCCGACATGGCGGGCATCATGCCGGACCGCGGCCAGGTGGCCTGGTTCACCATGGGAGGCAGGAAGTTCGTGAACCTCCGCTACATGGGTTATCCCGAGGCGCAGGAAGGGTTCTACGAGCTGGTCAAGGACGGGAAGACTCCCCTGCTGCGCTATTCCCGCAAAGTGTTCCGGTCCGACACCCGCCATATCAGCCATGCAGACATTGAGGCCTATGACGGAAACTACGATCCGGAAGTAATCAATTTCTTCGACCGGAAAGAGTTGCTGTCCATCCTGGAGGACGGCCAAATCAAGAAACTGAGCAAAAGGGCCTGGCGCCGCCATCTGGCCCAGGAGATGAACCCGGAAGAAAGCCCCCTGCAGGACGCCGGGGCGTGGCATTCCACCAGCAACCTGGTCTATGGCACCATCCCGTCCGGACAGACCGGAGAAATTGGCCTGGGCCTCCCGGACGGTTATTTCGAGAAAGGGAAAGCGGCCGATACAACCACCGTTTCCTACGCCAGCAACGCCCTTGTGGCCACTTACCGCAACAAGCAGTATGTGATTGGGGAAGGCAAGACTCCCACAGGCGGCCGGGCCACCGTGGGCGGCACCGTGTATGAGGCCGAAAGCGGACTCCCCCTCCCCGGCGTGGTAATCTTCGACGGCAACACCTCCACCTACGTGCGTTCCGACGCAAACGGCCGCTACCGGATAACCCTTCCCCTGGGAGAGAACCTCCTCAACTTCAATGCCGAAGGCAAAGAAGACCTGGAGCTGAAAATCCGGGTGGAAGCCAGCGGGGACTTCGACGTGGTAATGACCGAGAAGGTCACCCTCCTCAAAGGCTCCATCGTCTCGGCCGAAAGCATGCGGCAGCACAGGAGCACCGCCATGGGCGTAGAGACGGTGAGCATGCGCACCATCGGCAAAATTCCTTCCGCCTTCGGCGAGGGGGACATCATCAAGGCGGTCCTCACCCTGCCGGGCGTGAAGAGTGTGGGCGAAGCCTCGGGCGGCTTCAACGTGCGGGGCGGATCGGCCGACCAGAACCTGATCCTGTACAACGACAACACCATCTACAATCCCAGCCACCTGTTCGGCGTGTTCTCCGCCTTCAATCCGGACCTGGTGAACGAGGTGGAACTGTACAAGAGCTCCATCCCCGCCCAGTACGGAGGGCGCATCTCGTCGGTGCTCAGCGTAAGCGCCAAGGAAGGAGACCGCAACAAGGTGAAAGGCTCGCTGGGAATCGGTCTCCTGACCAGCCGCGGGCACATAGAGGGGCCCATCGGCAAAAAGACCAGCTTCGTGCTGGGAGCCCGCACCACCTATTCCGACTGGATCCTGAAGCTGCTCCCCAACGACAGCGCCTACTCCGGCGGGGGAGCCTCCTTCACCGACGCCAACGTGGGGGCCACCCACCACTTCAACGACAGGCACTCCCTGGAACTCTTCGGCTACTTCGCCACGGACCGCTTCTCCTTCAGCGGAGACACAACCTTCCACTATACCAACCTGAACGCCTCCCTCACCTACCGTTTCAAGGGAGAAAACGGCGCGGCGGCCAAGGTGAGCGCCGGGTACGACCATTACACCAACATCATCGGCGCCCACAACTGGAAGAGTTCGGCCTACGACCTGCAAACTTACATCCGCCAGGTGTTCCTGAAGGCCAACGGAACCACTCCGCTGGGCAGCCACGCCATCACCTACGGAATGGATGTGGTGGGCTACGGCCTGGACCCCGGCATCATGACTCCCTTCGGGGAAGACTCCCAGATAGCCTCCCGCTCCCTGGACCGCGAACTGGGCCTGGAACCTGCGCTGTATGTGTCGGACAACTGGACCGTCACAGACCACTTCTCGGTGGACGGCGGCTTAAGGCTCTCTTCCTTCCTGGCCCTGAATCCCAGCAAATTCTACATAGGTCCGGAAGCCCGCCTCTCGCTTAAATACTCCCCGCTGGACAATCTCTCCTTCAAGGCAGGGTTCAACACCATGCGGCAGTACATCCACCTCATTTCCAACACCGCCTCGGTTTCGCCCATGGACACCTGGCGCCTGAGCAGCGCCGCCATCGCCCCCACCACCGGCTGGCAAGGCGCCGCGGGAGCCTACTGGACGCTCCTGGGCTCCGGAATCGACCTTTCCCTGGAAGGCTATTACAAGCAAAGCCGGAACGGCCTGGACTACAAGAGCGGCGCCGTCCTTTCCATGAACCCCAACCTGGCCGACGACCTGGTGCCGGTTTACGGCAAGGCCTACGGCGTGGAACTGATGGTGAAAAAGCCCGCAGGATCCCTTACCGGCTGGCTCTCCTACAGCTACTCCCGCAGCCTGCTGCGCGAAATGCAGGACCGCCAGGCCGAAACCATCAACCGGGGCGAATGGTACAACGCCCCCTACGACAAGCCGCACGAGTTCAAACTGGTGGCCAACTACGCCATCACCCACCGCTTCAGCGTGTCGGTGAACGTAGACTATTCCACCGGACGGCCCATCACCATCCCCATCGGCCGATACTATTACGGAGGCGCCTACCGGCTGGCCTATTCCGACCGCAACAGCTACCGGATTCCGGACTACTTCCGCGTAGACATGGCCCTGAACATAGACCCGGGCCACTATCTGAAAGCCCTCGCCCATACCTCCCTCACCCTGGGTGTATACAATGTGACCGGCCGGAAGAACCCGTACTCCGTCTTCTTCCGCACAAACAACAACGGCGACGTGAAAGGCTACATGCTCTCCGTTTTCGCCACCCAAATTCCGTACATCAACCTTAATATCCTGTTCTGATGAAAAAGCTATTCGCCTATATCTTCCTGGGTGTGATGCTGGGCTCCTGCATCTATCCTTACACGCCCGAGCTGGAAAGCGACCCGGAACGGACCTTGGTTGTAGACGGGCAAATCCTGGTGGGCGGGATCAGCACTTTCCGCCTCAATTACCTTACACCGCTGACCAGTTGGTACTCCCTGCTCCATGACAGCCCCCAAGACGGTTATAACGGCTATACGTCCTGGATTCCTTTCGGCACCGTCTGGGTGGAGGACGAGGAAGGGAACCGATACGGGATGCAGGAAAACGTCCCTACCAACTATTTCCGCATCGATACGGGAAACGCCACGCTGGGCAAGCGCTACAGGGCAGTGGTGGAAGTGGACGGGGAACACTACACCTCTTCCTGGCTGGATCCGAATCCGGCCCCCGTCATTACCGACATCACCTTCGACGCCGACGAATACAACGTCTATGTGTACGTAGACCTGGACAGCGGCCTGGAAGGGTCGGGATACATTGGCTTCCTCTATGAAGAGACCTGGCAGTTCCATTCCGATTTTTATCCCGAATATGAAGTGATTCCCGGGTCCTGGACCTACCGCAACACCATGGAATCCCAGTTCGAATACTCATATTACTGGTGTTACCGGACCCTCAACAGCCAGCAGATTGTCCTGCTGGACTATTCGAATTTCGAGGGCGGCCAGGTTAAGAAGTTCCCGATCCAGGTATTCCCCCGTACCGACTCCCGCAACCACAAACGCTACAGCATCAATGTGAAGGCCTTCGCCCTTTCCAAAGAGGCCTTCCAGTACAACAAGCAGATGCAGGAGATGTCCGAGATTGGAGGAGACCTGTTCTCGCCGGACCCGGGCGCCCTCCAGGGCAACCTCACCTGCGAAAGCAATCCGGACAAAGACGTGCTGGGCATGGTCCTGGCCGGGGACGTGACCTCCAAGCGGGCTTTCCTGTACAACACCTACCTGATCCGCCGGCCTGTTTCCTTCGACTTCGTAATGGTGACGCAAGAAGAAATGCCCCTCTACTATTACGACATGAATTACAGGCCGGTACAAGAAACCCATACAGAAGAATTGGGAACCTTTATTGGCTGGGGGCCGCACCGCTGCATCAACTGCGTGGAGGCGGGCGGATACCAGGAGACACCGGAATTTTGGATTGATTAGCGTATGAAAAAAAGACTATACCTCCTGCTGGCCGGCCTGGCCATGACGCTTTCCGCCCTGGCCCAGGACAGGCTGTTCGCAGTGACCGACAGAAACACTTACCTGGCCGGAGACCTGGTATATTGCTCCCTCTTCTGTGCCGACGACAAGGGCGTCCGGAGCGGTTTCAGCGCCGTTGCCTATCTGGAGCTGGTATCGGCCGAGGGAACCGTGGCGGAGGCCAAGGTGGGCCTCTTCGACGGGCGGGGCGCCGGCAGTTTCCGCATTCCCCTCTCGGCCCCTACGGGCAATTACGCGCTGGTGGCTTATACGGCCCGTTCGGCCGTGTCGCTGGAGGATGCCCGCCGCATTGCCGTATTCAACACCACCTCCACGGCCCGGGTGAAAGAGGGCGTAACGGTTGAAGAAGAGTTCCAGCCAACCCGGCCGGAGGAAGTGCCCGCCGTGGGAGGACTTACCCTCTCTTTCCCGGCCCGGCTGCGTCAGGGGCGGAATGCCACCCTGCTGCTGGGCGGCCTGGACCAGGATGCCAGCCTCTCGGTAAGCGTCTATCATGAAGACGGCCTGGCCCCCGCCGACGGAAAGAGCCTGCAGGACTTCCTGAAGGGCGGTCCGGCCCTCCCGGGGCCCCGCAGCGGGGAATATGAAGGAGAGATTGTGTACGCCACGGTAGAAGGCCTGGACCACAGCCGGGAAGTGACTCCCGGACAGGCTACCGCCTTCCTTTCCTCGGCAGGAGCCCCTGCCAACGTGTATGTAGGACGCAATACGGCCGACGGGCGCCTGCAGTTCTACACAGGCAATATCTATGGCGACCGGGAACTGGTATGCGAGGTGGTGACCATGGACGGTCAGGACTGCCACATCAACCTCACCTCCCCCTTCCGCCACCCGGATCCGGGCAAGATTCCCGCCCTGGTGCTAAGCCCCTCCCAGCGCAGCGCACTGGTGGCCCGGAAGGCCTCGCTCCGGGAAAATGGCGGCACCCTTCTGGACACCCTCACCGACTTCATGCCCAAACGGGAAGACCTTCTGCTGGAAAGCCAGAACAAAATCCGCTACCACCTGGACGACTACACCCGCTTCCCCACCGTGCGTGAGATCTGCGTGGAATTCATCAAGGAACTGCAGTTTGTGCGAAGGGACGGCCGATGGCAGATCAGGCAGTTCACTTCCGACGCCACCGATTCCCGCCGATACGTCCAGGACAACGTATTGGTGATGATGGACGGCGTGGTGCTTACAGACCACGGCATGCTGCAAGACTTCGACGCCCTGCTGCTGGAAGATGTAGACATCTATCCGCAGCCCGTCTCCATGGGCGGGGTTCCCTTCGGTGCCGTGGTCAACTTCGTTACCAAGAAAAATTACGTAACCGCCCTGAAATTCCCGGAAAACGTGCGCGTAGTGGACTTCAAAGGCGTTTCCTACCCGGTATACTACCCCGGGACCGTTCCTGCGGGCCAGGACCTCAGGGAAGTCCTGTTCTGGCATCCCATCCTGGAAATTGCGGGTGGACAGTCCCGCCAGATTGGCGTGACGGCGCCCGCCTACGAAGGCAGCTTCCGCATCGTGGTGGAAGGCTGGAAGGCCGACGGCACACCCGTGCAGGCCTCGTACAGTTTCGAGGTGGAATAAACTACCTGTAATAATAGTAGAACCAGTAAGTGTTTCCGTAGCGGGCTTCCTGCTCCTGCGGAGACAACCTGTCTATGCCGGAGACGAAGTCGTGGAACGCTTCGGCCTGCTGCTGCGGCAGGAAAGAGAGGTTGGTGTCGAACAGCAGCCCGTTTTCCTGGTAATGGACCTGCAGGGCCTCGGCATAGTGCCGGGGCAGGACAAAGCCCTCCCGATTCAGTTCCGGAGTGATGAATGCGAAGAAAACGTCCAGTCGGCGCTGCAGCAGCAGGGTGGCCAGCAGGCGGTCGGTGGTGGAAGGGCCCGCGATGTCGTTGTCCTCCAGCATAATCAGGTTATAGGCCGGGTTTCGGGTGATGAGGTCCATTTGCATCCGTTCGGCGGGGGTATCGGGACCGGCCGGGGCGCCCTGGGCCATAAACCGGCGGTAGGTACGCACGAACGCCGCGTGGGTGGAGCTGGTTTCCAGGATCTTGCAATACTTCTCGGCCAGGACGTAATTGCCGAGCCGGAAGTACTCCCCGACCAGAGAGCGGAGCACCATGGCGCTGGTGCCATGCTGCTGCTGAGTGGCCAGCTGGAAAAGCTGGTGGCAGCTCTCGTTGTAGCAGCCCAGGTTATGGTACAGGAAAGCCCTGTAAAAGATGCTGTTGGTGTAGTCGTCTTCCAGGCACAGGTCCAGGTCGTTCTCTTCGTAAACCGGGTAGCGGAACATTTCGGCACCCAGCCGCTGCTGTTCGCCGAGGGCCAGAAGGGCGAAAGCGGTGAGTTCGTGGTCTTGCTGAGCGGCCGACGGAGGAGCGGCCCGGAGCACATCGTCCCAGCGGGAGAGCACGACGTCCCGTTTTACACGCGCCCAGCGCTCCCGGCGGGAAAGCCCGGGACTCAGGGCCACCACCAGGGCGCAAAGCGCCACCAGCGCGGCGGCCACGCTGTAGTTCCACTTGTCCGGAAGGGCCCGGCGGATGCGAACCACGCGGCTCAGCCCCCAGAAGAGCAGGAGCCCCCAAAGGAGCACGATTCCGGGCTTGGCAGTGGCCGAAAAAGCAATCAGGAGCCACTCGGCGCAGGCGGCCGCAACCCCGCTCACATCGGCCTTGGGCCAGAGCCCCTTGCCCAGGAAATACGCGGCAAGCACCTGCAGGGCCACGAGCACCGGGCCCCACCAGCCCAGCCGGTAGAATTGGGTGAGGAAATCCGAGAGCCACTGCGAGAGCGGGAAGGATTGCGCCTTCACCCAGGAAAGATAGTCCGGCGTTGTCAGGAACAGCCCCTCGTACTCCTGCATCACCAGCGTGTTGCCCTGGAAAAGCAGCGTCACTGCAAAGCAGGCCGCCGTCACAAGACAGGGTGCAAGGATCCTTTTCATTTCCGGAACAGTTTTTTAACCGCCCCGTCGTACTGGCCGGGATTGGCCTGCACAAATTCGGGCACGTTGTACGACTTAAGCCGCAAGTAGTTGTGTTTCATTTCCTTCTGCGGAAGGAGGAAAGGCTTGGAGAAGTGCCCTTCCCCGTCGAAGTGCGCCAGGAAAAGCCGGGTGTAGCGCCCATCCAGCCGACGGCTGCTGAAAACCACCCACCGGCCTTCCGACGACCAGCTGTGGTAGCTCTCTGTGTCGGCGCTGTTAAGCTCCGCCGCGGGGCGGGCTTCGCCGCTTTCCAGATCCAGGAGCCAGAGGTCGGCCTCGCGGTGCCAGATGGGGAAAGTGCCGTAGGCCGAGGCTGTGAAAAGGAGCCACCGGCCGTTCACCCGCGGGAAAGAGACCGACATCGTGTCGCTCTCCCAGACGGTGCGGGGTTCCCCCACAAAAGCGCCGTCACGGAAGTCGATGGCTTCCAGCATATAATGGATGCGGGCGCGGTTCGCCACCACGTGGGCGGCCGAGTCGGCGCTGCAATAGTACAGCGTCTCTCCGTCCGGCGACCACGCGGGGAAGGTTTCCATCCGGGACTCCCGGGCCAGCGGAGGGTATAGGCTCACCGAGTCGGTCTGGAGGTCCAGGAGAATCAGGTCCGAGTAATGGTCGTACACCTCTACCTGCTGGCTTCCGTGTACGGGAAAACTCTGCTGGGTGGAGTTGGTGGAATACAGGATGTACCGGCCCGAGGGATGCCAGGCGGGGTAAGTGCCCTGCCGGTGCGGCCCTATGGTGGCGAGGTTCATCAGCCTGACCTCCCCGTCCTTTGCGAACACGGTTCCGCCGCCTTCCCCGCGGGCATGGAACATCAACTGGGAAGGATCACCGCCCGGGAAGTTATGGCAATTCACGCAGCCCCCGCCCGTAGAGCGGTTGGTCACGATGGGCGTTTCTTTGTAGGAAGCCAGTTCGCGGCCGTACAGTCCCATCTCCCGCCAGCTTTCGTAGCCGGGTTCAATGAGCCGGTAAGCAATATACGGGTCGATGGGATCCGGCGAAACATACACCGGGAACGGAGCATAGCGAACCCCTTTCCTCGACTTGCCGTCCCAGGCGCTCACCCGGTAGAAGAGCGTGTCCCCTACCCGTTCCACTTCCGTGCGGAAAGGCTTTCCGTCGGCCATTTCAAAAGACAGAGCGGCCATCCCCTCGGCGGGGATGGTCACTCCGATATAATCCGGGACGATGTCCGGGAGTGCCTGGCTGTCGGTGAACTGCACCCTGCTGCAGGAGAGCAGCAGCGCCAGCGCACAAAGCACGGAACCGGGCAGGAAACGTCTCACTGTCAATAGAGATTATCCGTTACGGAAGCGGGGATGGCGTCTATCTTCTTGTAGGAATCCACTTCCTTTCCGCCCCGGGAAGTGAGCGTGAGGGAAGACCCCTGCTGCTCCACTGCGTAGGGGCCCCAGGCCGATCCGCCGGCATAGTTTCCGGTAAGCTGGTTCTGCTCTTTGTCGAAGACATAAGTGCCTTCGAAGTAAGTGTAACGGCCCTCGCCGATTTTCTGGTAAAGGTCGAAGGAACCGTCGCTTCCGAACTCCAGGTACACATTCACGTTCACCCCGCCCACACTGGCTTTGGTGCTCACGGAACTGAGCTCCCAGATGCCGGTGACATCGGCCTGCGGGGTGTCGTCGCCGCCCGGCTTGTCGCAGGCGGCCAAGACCGGCAGCACCGCCAAAACGGCGCCGGCCAGCATCATTTTCTTCATAAAGCTTTTCATTATAGCCATCCTCCTGAACCGTTGCCACCGTCCACGTCACGGGCGATGAGAGAAACATCCTGTGTAAGTTCCATGCCTCCGGGGGGATTGTTCCCTCCGCCCACATGGTCGCCGCCGCCCACCGCACGGATGGTAATCTTGCCGGAGCCCACCTTGGTGGGGTGGATATACAGGCGGCCGAACTGCACGAAGGCATAGCCGTTGGCATCCGCCACGGCCGGATAGCGGTCGGTATTGGTGGGAGCCATCTTCTGCAGGCCCATGGAGCTTGCGGTTGCCTCGGGAACGTCCACTTCCAGGTAGGTGAGGCTCACCGAAGCAGTGCCGAAGGCCGGGGTGAGGTCTATCCACTGCTGCTTGTCCAGGCCGGCGGTCAGGGTGGGAAGGCCCTCGATGTGCATCATCAGGCGCCAGGCGTCAATGGCGCCCGTTCCCATCTGGTGATAGTACGGGGCCATTTTCAGATCCGCATGCCCATAGGCATAGGTCTTCTCGCTTTTGCTGCCAATCCGCTGGTCTATGTCGTTCACGCTGGCCAGAATCATGCGCTTGAATTCGTCGCGGCTGAAAGTCTTTCCCATCTGTTTGGCATAGGAAAGGCCCAGGGCCACCACGCCGCTCACGTGCGGGCAGGCCATGGATGTGCCTTGCATATAGCCATAATCCAGTCCGGTCACATAGAACTCTCCATTGATTCCCAACTCGGGCAATTCCGAAGGCAGGGTGGAGAGCACCATCGAGTTCCACTTGTTGCTCACATGGTAAGCCTCACCGCCCGGGGCCGAGATGTTGCAGCCGGGGCCATAGTTGGTATAGTAGGAAGGAAGGCCATCCGGGCCGAAGGCCGACACACTGATGATGTCGTAGAACGCTCCGGGATAATGGGCGTAGTTATGGTTCTCGTTTCCGGCGGCGAAGATGGCGATGTTTCCGTCCAGCACGTCGTTGTTCTTGCAGCTCTCGAAATAATGGATGGCGTCAATTTCGGCCGAACCCTGGTTTTTGATATAAGCGTTGTCCGAGGGGAAGGCCGAGGTGTAGCCGAATGAGCAGGAAATGACGGAAGCTCCCATGTCGGCCGCATACTTGATGGCCCTGGAAGTGGCGCCGGCGCTGCCGCCGTAGTTTCCGGAGAAAATCTGGCAGCTCATGATGCGGCAGCCGTCCCCGTTTCCGGAACCGCCGGCGACTCCGGCGACACCTTTCCCGTTGTTGTTCACCGCCGCGATGGTGCCGGCGCAGTGCGTTCCATGGCCGCTGTCGCCGTTCCCATTGTTGTCTACCTTGTCCCAGGTGATGGCGCCGTCATCTACAAAGTTGTAGCCGTAAACGTCGTCTACATAACCGTTTCCGTCGTCATCTACACCGTTCCCGGGGATTTCGCCCGAGTTCACCCACATATTGGCCTGAAGGTCCGGATGGTTGTACTTCACGCCTTCGTCCACTACGGCAACGATAATGGTAGGATCGCCCGCGCACAGGGTGGCCCATACGTCCGACACGTTTATGTCCGCTCCGGACACGGCCGTTTTGGAAATGGAGGCGTTGGCGGTATTCTTGTAGTGCCACTGGTAGCTGAGGTACGGATCGTTGAAACCGCCGGCAGCCCGCGTTACAGGTGCGTTCGAGGGGCCGGCATACGCCATCCCGTCATATTCCTTCTCGGCAATCCCGTCGTACTCCACCATCTCTACACCTGCCATGCGGGAGAGTTCCTCTGCTAATCCGTCCAGGGACTTGGTCTGCGGCACGCCGGCCTTGTACCAGCGGTCCAGGCCGAACTGGCGTTCCAGCTCCTCCTTCCCGGGTGTAGAGGGGAACAGCTTCTCCAGGGTAATCCCGTGAAGGGTTTCCAGCGACTGGAGCGCATCGTCCTCCAGGGGAGCGGAGAACTTCAGCAACAGCGCATCCGGCGCAACCTGGTCTGTCAGGCGCACAATGGGCGCCTGTACCTGCAGGTCCGGTTCCATCTCCCTGTCCTGTGTGCAGGAGCACAACAGGCCCACGCCTAAAGCCCCCGCCAGGAACAGCTTCTTACTCATTCTCATTGGCTTTGTTTTTTTACGACAAGAGGCCCGGCGACACTTCGCCGGGTCTCATTGTCGGATTATCAATAGTTTAACTACCTTACCTCGTTGAGGAGAGTCCGGTTGACACTCTTCTCTTTGCGGTTGTAGCTAACAGTCACAGATACCTTTATCGGCTGGGGATCACGCTCGAAGGACTGCTCTTTGCGGCTGAAGTCGTACGGACGGTAACCCGCAAGACCGGCGTTTGCGCCAGAGAAGGACAGATTCTTCTTGACAGCCACCGAAGTGGTGGAAGTGTCCTCATCGGGGATGAAGTACTCCCAACCATAGCCGAAGTAGCCTGCGCTGACAGCATAAACCACGTTGAAATAATACACTCCGGTCTTGCTGTCCAAGTAGCTGCTTTCTCCCATTTCAGGATATTTCTCCAACGTGGAAGCGCTCCAGTAATTCTTGGCGTCGATAATGTACACAGGGCCGTAATTCGCGCTGGAATAACCAACATAGGTGTCAGGCAGTTCTATTACACCCGTCTCGGGATCTACCGTGAAGACCAAATCTACATCATACCCCCAATGCTCAATGACATAGGTGTTCTCATAGTTGGGATTCTTGAAAATCTCAAGACCTGCATCATCGACATAATCTTCATCGCCGTTAAAGAATGCTGTGTAACGGAAGGTGCCCGTACCAATCTTCTCGTTCGGCAGACCGGAGGTGGTCCAGCTGGCTGTGGCAATTTTGTCGGCATCTCCGTTGGTAGCCCATACAACAACCACATACTCGCTGAGAGCCTTCAGGCCGGAGACCACGGTAAAGTAGCCGCCCTGAGCATTGATGCCGGCAATTACACTGTCGTCCGCCACGAAAATGCCCTCACCCTTCGGGGCGGCCTTTACAATGGCATTGATTTCCTCGACGTCCTCGGCGTAGTCTTCGGCACTGAAAATACCGATATGAGCTTCGGTGATATTCTTGCCAAGTACATAGTAAGCGAAGGAGTCGCTGTCGGTATATTTGTCGCCATAACGTTCCGGAACAAGCTCTGTACCCACCTCAATATCTACGGCATAATCCGCAGTATCGCCTGCACCGATGTGCTTGAAGGAAATGCTTGTGCTTTCCTGGGCTTCGCCTGTTCCATCCAGGGCGACGGCAACCACCGTATAGGTGCCGGTGGTCTCGGGAGCGACGCCGAATACGCCAAAGGCTTTGGCCTCCTCTTCATCGTATACCAGATCGGAGAAGATTTCCGTAGCTTCTGTTCCGGCAATAATCGCCTCCACCTTGTTGCCTACCTGCGTGGCAGTGAGCTCGCCTTCGTAAACAGCATACTTGAGTTTAGCCACATCGGCGCCGGCCTCCACATAAATCGGGGTGACACCATCCACGGTGTAATCCGCCTCAAGTTTAAGGGAATAGTCTACGCGGGTGTAACCTTCGGCGATACCGACGAATTCATACGGATTGGTCGAGAAACCACCCAGGCCGGGGATGTAGTAACGGAGGTTGAAGAAGAATCCGCCATTTCCGTCATAGTAACCGACAGGGTAGCTACCGGTTGTGGTACCGGTCGTATTGGCTTCATCCAGCCAGCAAGTTCCCTGGTCCGTGCCGTTGAAATCATAGCCTCTTTCATACCAATACCAAGGATAATCGTAAACATAGATGGGGTAGGTTGCCTGATCAACCGGTTTGGATGTCCAGTCGGCATAGTCGAAACCGAAGTACTGCTTGGGAACTTCCAGGAAATCAAAGTCCAGATCGTTCTTGTGGCTGAAGCCATCCTGGTCTGCCACATACCACCTGAAAGTAAGTCCGACATTCGCGGAATCTCCCCAAATTCCGGTGGGATTGCCATCCTCATCCGTCTCGTTGCTGGTTAAAACGGCAGTGCGGACTCCGCCAACTTCATAGTATTTGAGGGTTGCAGTATGAACTTCACCCCACCACCCTTCAGTGAGTGTAATGACTGCGGGTTCTCCGGTTTTGGGGTTCAAGTAGTCCACCCACTGAACAATGAGCACGGAGAAATCCAAGGCAATGGCGGCGTCGTTATAGTGGGAGACATACTCATTGTTGTCGTCCAGCTGGACGGAGAACGAGAGCGACTTGCCTTCCGGAGCATTCGGGAATGTTACGTGAAGGGTTGTCTCCGACTGGCCGTCGAGGAAATCGATGGTGCCGAAATTGAAAATGCCTTCGTCAGAAACAGTGGCCGTGAAAGGAACGTTGATGGATCCGGAAGTGCTGCTGCGGGATACTACGATATCTACCGAACGATCCATCTCCGGATCATAGGTGTGGCTTCCGCTGGCATCCTGACTGGGGAAGAACACCCCGTTGCAGCCGGCGACATCGGCCGGGCCGGGCTCGTGCGTCTCCACCTCTTTCTGGCAGGACACTACGGTAAGGGCGGCCACGGCGGCCAAAGTAATTATATTGATAAACTTTTTCATACGTGTCTCTGTTTAAATTAGTCAGTTACACCGTCACGCAGGTTCGGATTCATGTCAATGGTAGGCTGCTGGCCACCCTGGTTGTCCACGATACCGAAGTTGGTGTTCATTTCACCCTGCGGGAAACGCATCCTCAGCCAAGGATCCTGGGAATCCAGGTTGAAGCGGAAGGCGTCTGCAATATTGGAAGATTCTGCTCCGTGGGAACGGACGATGGGCTTGTCCAGACGGAGGTTGTCAAGCACGCCGAAGCCTTCGCCCCAGAGCTCTACGCGGCGCTGGTACCAGATTTCGTCCAGAAGGGTACGGCCTCCTGCAGAAGCGCTGTAAGCGGGGTCGCGGTAGGTCTTCACGAAGTTCTCCAGGATGGAAGTGGCGGTACCGGCATCGGTGTGGGCCTTCGCCTCGGCCTGGATGAGGATCATTTCCTCTACTCGCATGAGCGGCATGTCTTCCTCGTTGGTGACAGTGGCAATGGTCTGGCAACCGAACTTCACATTGGTATAGGGCAGGAAAGCAAGCTTGTTGTCACCATCGTCGGCGTTGGCGACATCGCTAAAACCGGGCCAGGAGAGTCCGGCAAGCAGCGGGGACTCCAGGTTTTCGTCCACCCACCAGCCCTTGCGGACGTCGGTGGCGGGAATCTTGTCCCAGAGGAGCTTGTTGATGCAGGTATAGCACTGGCAAGCCGGGGCATAACCGTTGTTGGAGAAGGACCGCAGCCAGGAAGAGGTGGTGGCATAGAGACCGTTACCCCTCACATTGTTGGCGATGTCGGTGGGAAGGCCGTCGGCCATGTCATAACCCCAGATCCAGTTGTGCTCGTTGATGTCCATGAAGGCAGGCTTGGAGAGCTCCTCGATGGTGGCGGGGGTGTAGCCCTCGGCCGCCTTGACTGCGTCGTCATAAGCGGCGTTCCAGTTGCCCAGAAGCAGGTTCACGCGGGCGCGCAGGCCGTAGGCTACGTTCTGGTCGATGAACATCTTGTTATCGCGCGTGGCGCCTTCGAGGGCAGTCACGGCGTAGTCAAGGTCGGTCATGATGTAGTCGTACACCTCTTTCACGGTTGCACGAGGGTTGTTGGTGTAGTCGAAACCTTCCACTTCGGGGGTGATGAGCGGAACGCAGGGGAGCTCTGAGGCAGCGCCCTCGGAAGTCTTGGTGAGGGGGGCGAACTGATACTGGGGAGCCACCGTCATATAGGCGTATGCACGGAGCACGCGGGCCTGGGCAATCATATTGACGATGTCGGGATCGTCCACATCGGCGTCGAAGCCGTCCAGGAAGGTATTCACGTCTCCAATCATGTTGTAGGGAGCCCTGTAACGGATGGCGGGGTTACGGTAGGTGTTGTTACGGGAGGAATACTCGCCGCAAACGGAGAACCAGTTGTAACCGCTGTCGGCAATGAGGGCGTCGGCGCCTTCCAGGTCATTGCAGAACATGATCATCAGGAATTCCCAGTCATCCGGGGTATTGTACATCTTGCAAGGCTTGCCGATATTGGTGAACATGCCGTTGAAAGACGCAGCCGAACGGGCGGGAATGGCAGCGTTGGTAGACTGGACCTGGCTGGCCAACATAGTACCGCCCTCCGGGACAATCTCGTCCATCTTGTTGCAGGCGGCAAAAGCCACACTGATAGCAACTGCGAATAATACTTTATAGAGTTTCATATCTTTCATCCTTTAAGAATTAGAATGTAAGCGTAAGGCCTCCGGTGACGGCGCGCATGGCCCCGTAGGAAGAGGAGCCCTGGGCCATCGTGAAGGAGCCCAAACCGAATGCATTACGAGGATCCAGACCCTTGCGGGCAGAAAGGACGGCGAGGTTTTCTCCGGCCACATACAGGCGGAGCGAAGAAATCCTGATCTTCTTGGTCCAGTTGGCCGGGAAGGTGTAACCAAGCGTTACGTTGTTGATGCTCAGGTAATTGGAGCTTACGAAGAAGCGGTCTACCGCACTCTGGGCAACCTGGGTGTCACCATCCATGCGAGGGATGTCGGTGTTGGGGTTCTCAGGCGTCCAGGCCTTGAGCACATCCTTGTGCCATGCCTGGCCGGCGGAAGACTGGGTCCACATGAGCTGCTGGTAGTTACCGTCGTAGTACTTGCCTCCCAGCTGGAAGGAGCACTGTACGGAGAAGTCGAAGCCGTAGGCGCTCAAGCTGGTGCCGAAGCCACCGAAGAGTTTGGGCAGCACGGAGCCCAGCTCATAACGGGTGGCATCGGAGAACACCGACGTTGTCTCGTCGGAGGCCTCGGTGGTAATGTTGCCGTCTTCGTCCTTCACTTCGTCGATATGCTTCCAATAGAGGGCAACGCCGGTGTCCGGGTCTACGCCTGCATACTTGTACATATAGGCGTCGTAGAGGGAGCCGCCAATCTTGTAGATGTAGTTGGATCCGCGGATACCGTTTTCGGACACACTGTCATCCAGGGAAAGGATGGTGTTGGTGTAGTTGCTCAGGTTGAGGTTCCAAGTCCAGTTGATGTTGCGCGTATTCACGATGGCGCCGTCCAGAGAAAGCTCGAAACCGCGGTTGCGGATGGAGCCCACGTTCACGGGAACAACGCCGGTAGGGTTACCTGCCGAATAAGGGACGTTCTTGGAATAGAGCAGGTCCTTGGTGTCGCGGTTGAAGTACTCGATGGTACCGTTCAGGTGGCCGTTGAAGAGCTCGAAGTCGAAACCGGTATTGAAGGAATAGGAGGTTTCCCAGGTCAGGTTCTCATTACCCTTGTAGGAAAGGGTCAGGCTGTAGCTGGTTCCATCGTAAGAGTGGGAGTACTGGTCCGAGTAAGGGAAGTTGGAATTCAGGCCATCGTTACCTTGAATACCGTAGCTGGCCTTGAACTTGAGCATATTCACGGCCGGCACGTTGAACCAGGGCTCCTTGCTGAGCAGCCAGGCGCCGCCCAGGGAACCGAAGTTACCCCAGCGGTGACCGGGAGCGAAGCGGGAAGAAGCGTCGCGGCGGAAGGACCCGGAAACGAAGATGCGGCCGTCGAAGTCGTACTGGGCGCGGGCCAGAAAACCCTGCGTCATGTAAGTGCTGGCCGAGGAGCCTACGCTCTTGCTGTCGGTACCGTCGGCGTTGTTGATTTCTCCCACAATCGGGTTGAAGAGGTGGTCGTTGTAGCCGTCCAGGCTCTGGACCTTGCGCTCATACTGCTCATAACCGGCGAGGAGGTCGAAATGGTTCAGTTCGGCGATGTCGAACTTGTATTCGGCCAGATACTGCTGGTTCACGGTGAACATACGGCTGTGGCCCACGGAAACGGCGCCGTCCACACCGGAAGCCGAACCGAACACGCTGTACAGATAATTGTAACGGGTGTTGTCGTCGGTAATACCGATGTTGGCGTTGAGGGTGAGACCCTTCACGGGAGTGAGGACGAGGCCCCACTTGCCCACCAGGACGTCGGCATAGGACTTCTTGACATCGTTGTACAGGTCACGGATGGCGTTGCCCACGAAGTTAGGGCGCTTGAAGTTGGTGTTGTTGGAGTCGAAGATCTGGCGGCCCTGTTCCGTGTACAGGTAAGGGTTGCCGTATTCGTCCACTTTACGCACATACAGCGGATAGATGGGACCGATGTTGTTGGCAATGTAGAAGGCGTTGCCGGAGGAGCCCCAGGAACCGGAAGACACGTTGTCGGAATCCGTGTAGGAATAGCTCATGTTGGTGATGAAGCGAATCCATTCCTTAATCTGGTACTCTGCATTGAGACGGGCGGTGTAACGCTGGTAACCGGAGTTGTACACGATACCGCCATCGTTCAGGTAGCTCACGCCGGCATAGTAGTTGAACCGGTCGGAGGCGCCGCTGGCGCTCACGTTGTATTCCTGACGGAAGGAGTTGTGGAAGGTCTCGTTGTACCAGTCGTCGGGGAGATAGTAGTACTCACCGTCGGAGTAGCCCAGCGTGGCTTTGGGGTTGATCTTGAAGTTGGTGCCGATGAGCTTCTGGCCGTCCGGAACGGTGTATACCTGGTAACCCAGACCGCCGTTGTTCTCATTGAAGAGGTTGTTGTCGGCGTAGGCGTAGGATTCGGCTACGGTGTGACCGGTGTAATAGTACTTGTTGTACATGAGCTTGTAGTAGGTCTCATAGTACTCGGCCGGGTCTGTAATTACATCGTAGTTGGGGATGAGGCGGGAGTTCACGCCAAAACGGGCGTCGAAACGGACGGTGGCGTCTCCGCTCTGACCTTTCTTGGTGGTGATGATGATAACGCCGTTGGCGCCGCGGTGGCCGTAGATGGCCGATGCGGCGGCATCCTTAAGGACGGACATGGACTCCACGTCGTTGGGGTTGATATCCGAGATGCTTCCCTCGTAAGGAACGCCGTCCACCACGATGAGCGGGTCGGAGCTGGCGGTCATGGAGCCGATACCGCGGATGCGGATGGTCTGGGAACCGCCGGTAGGGTCGCCGCTGGAGGAGATAATCTGCACACCGGGCGTAGTACCTGCCAGGGCGCTGGTTACCTTGGAAGACAGCTTCTTGGAGATGGTCTCGCTGTCCACCATGGCCGCCGAGCCCGTGAAGGAGCTCTTGGTAGCGGTACCGTAGGCCACCACGATGGTCTCGTCCAAAAGTTGGTTGTCATCCACAAGGACAATGGCGATGCTGGTGCGGCCGCCCACGGGGACCTCCTGACTGAGATAACCCATGCAGTTCACATCCAGGACACCATTGGAAGGGACATTCAAGGTGAATGCTCCGCTGACATCCGTCATGGTATAGACGGTGCGGCTTCCCTGGAGCACCACATTGGCGCCCACGATAGCCTCACCAGCCTCATCCTTCACCGTACCACGCACAGTTATGTTCTGTGCGGCAGCGGCAAAGGACAATGCCAGCAATACCATGGCCGTGAAAAAAACACGAATTTTTTTCATAAGCTAACTGAATTTAGTTAAACATAAATATTGATAATAGTACACTACTTCTAAAACACCCCATCCGGCCGCGTTTTGCTTCAATACGGTCGAAAAAATGTGGTGTGGGCGCAAAGATGACAATTTTATTTCTCATTTCCAAAGGCAAAAATAGCAAAAAAAACCTGCAAACAATAACTTTAATTCGGTTTTTATGCCAAAATAATTCATAAAAATTTTTATTTGTCTTCCTAATTGAAAGTAAAAACAACCAACCGCTTATGATTTTTTACTAACAAAAATTTTTTAAAAAACTGCAATTTTTGTATTTACGGGCAGGATTGTGTACCTTTGAAATCCCTAATGCGGCATCATATAGCCATGAAAAAAAGTCTTGTCCTGCTGTCCATCCTTGCTGTCCTTGCGCAAAATGCCTTTGCACAGGAGGGCACCGCGCTGGTTTTCACGCAAATAGAAAGAAGTCCGGTGAATTCGGCCTTTGCGGGAGCGGGGGCCGCCTTCTCCCAGCGGGTGTCCTATGCGGGATTCGCCAATGCCGCCATGCTTCCTTATTATAAAGGTACCGTGGATGCATCGGCCGCCTTCCAGTACTGGACGCCGGAGCTGTTTCCTTCGGCCCATTTCAGCGCCGGAGCGGCGTATAAGCCCCTGCCCCGCCTGGGAATCGCCGTCGGCTACGCGCTGGAGAACCCGCAGTCTTACAACGTGGTCACGGAGCCCGGGGTTTCGGACGGGACTTTCTACCCAAAGAACCACGTTCTGGCGCTTGGCGCCGGGTTTGGGGTGACGGAACAGCTGAGCATGGGGGTTAACTTCCGCTATGCACGGGAACTGCCAGCCCCGTCCGTGATTTTCAGCGGAGTCAGCGCCGATCTGTTCGCCGCCTGGCAGTTCAATCCCGGATTCAGGGTAACGGCGGGGGTTTCCACCCTGGGCTCGAAGGTGGTTTCCGGAGGGGAAAGTTTCGGCCAGCCTGCATCGGCCAAGATTGCCGTGAACTGGGGTGCCGTCTTTGCCGAAAGCCACGCCCTGGACTTGCTGGCCGATGCCAGCTATTACTTCTCCGGCAGCTTTGCCGCAGCGCTGGGCGTGCAGTATGCCTGGGACGGCCTCCTCTTCGTCCGGGCCGGCTACCGCTTTGCCAGTCCTTATTGCCCCCTTCCCGGCCACCTGGCCCTTGGCTTCGGCATCTGCTACCAAGGCTTTTCCCTGGACGCCAGCTACCTCACGGCCTCCCCCTCTGTGGGCAACAGCTTCAACATCGGGCTGTCCTACGGCTTCTGACCGGCTGCCTCTCAGGCCGATGAAGATTTATTTTGCAAAGCCGGAAAAAGTGTTTATATTTGCAGTCCCGATTTTCGGGGCGCTTATTGGAGAGATGCTCGAGTGGCTGAAGAGGCACGCCTGGAAAGCGTGTGTACCCCAAAAGGGTATCGCGAGTTCGAATCTCGCTCTCTCCGCAAAAATGCCTTCTGCAAGTGCGCAGGAGGCGTTTTTCGTAAATCGTGGCCCAAAAAGTGCCCAAAATGTAATGACTACGGCATCCGCCTCGACCTGATTGGCGAGGAGTGACAACAGTTATTACACCTTTTAGGGTATAATATATTTGTTTTTTATTATATTTGTACCCAAAAGGGTATAATACAATGACGCGATTAGCAGAACAAATCAAATACAGACGCAAGATACATGGTCTCACTCAGGCTGAGCTTGCGACGCGAGCCGGTGTCGGCTTGCGCTTCGTTCGCGACCTGGAGCAAGGTAAGATATCCGTACGGATGGACAAGGTGAATCAGGTCCTCGCCCTGTTTGGCGAAGAACTTGGCCCGGTAAAAACCAATGAACAATGAAACAGGCC